>Ga0210057_1000522_pt1 | contig 63224 bp, 57 predicted proteins | sample CryGeyCG2114_010_2_FD_183968 | JGI IMG/M metagenome (GOLD analysis project Ga0210057, IMG submission 183968) | Groundwater microbial communities from aquifer - Crystal Geyser CG10_big_fil_rev_8/21/14_0.10 (SPAdes) (version 2) | ecosystem: Environmental > Aquatic > Deep subsurface > Groundwater ...
TGAGTGTTGCTGTTCCATCGGTTAAACTTGTTCCTTGAACTGCACCCGTACTTGTTATTGCTCCACTCCCTATTGTTCCTATTCCTGACAAGTTTCCACTGTTAAATCCCCAGTTGCCGGTAAAGTTGCTGTCGCTTATGGTGTTTGTGCCAAGGTCTAATGTTGTGATGTTTCCTGTCGTGTATGTGAGGGTTGTGCCATCTAATGTTACTATTGTTCCTGTTAGACTGTCTACATCTCCGGTGACTACTAAATTTCCTGTAATGTTCGTGTTTCCATTTACGTTTAATCTGTATGCTCCCGGATCTATGGTGCCAATACCCACATTGTCATTAATTGCCGTTGGGTATAAACGGCCAAGAACTGAATTCCTCGTCCACACACCGGTTACACCCGCAACTACATCTGCAAGTTGTATGTCAAGCACATCAATTGAGGACGTGAAGGTTTGTCCGTCCGTGACATAGTTATCTTCTGCATAAACTCTATCACCCAAAGTTTTTGATCCAAATGAATACAACTCTGAACCCTGTGCTAAATAGAGATCACCTTCAACATCCAAATCAGATTCTAAACTAAGATCATTTAGGAAATTTGCATCACCAGTTAGTGTCAAACCACCACGCCCAAAAATATCGCCAGCTACAACAATGTCATCTTCAATGTTTACCTTCTTATAAAAATATGCGTCTTCGTACACGTCAAGCTCTGCATTAACCTGCAAACTAGTAACGCCATACTTGGCATACTTGTCATCGAAATACAAAACCTTCTTATTTCTAGCATCTCTAACAAAAAACAAATCAGCTAAAAAACCGGCTAATAAATCATTATTATCAGTACTAGAAGAATCAGAAGAAACAGCTGTATCTTGACCTCCAAGTACCCTAGACTCAATCAAAGGTTGAGGCACAATAGTAGCCTCATTTCTAATAAAAACAGCACGTAGTAAAAAGTAAGACAAAAGCCCAACAAACACCACCAGCCCAATCACAATGCTAAATTTACTAAAATTATACTTTCGGTTTTTTGTGACAAAAGCTGCAGACTTATTCATACCGTGTACAGGAACCATGACAACTGGTGACGTTTTAAGGTTTATTGATCCAGCAAATTTAATAACAGTAGAAATTATTCTCTTTTCTGTAGCAAGCGCTACATTAGTCGAAATCAAAAACTTCCTATAGTCCTCAACGTCGGTAGCAAAAAACGGGTCTTTCCCCTTCCAAGCTAAAAACTTCTTTAAATCAGAAATGTAATTTTTGATAGTTATCTTTGAAAAACCATTCGACTGGAGATAGGATTCAAATTCTTTTAAATATTCTTCATGACCCTTTTTCAAGGCCGTATCAGCAGGACTTTTCACATACGAAACAGTTCCCCGTCCGAAACTGTCGGAATCAAGATAAACAGCTATATCTAAGTAAATTATACGAATCGAGTACAAAGATGCAAGTACCAAATCGCACTAGCGATAAAACCAGTAGAACCAAGGTACGCGACATCCCATAGCAAAACTGTATACGGGGGCATTTAATACTCAATCTAGCAGATTATAATGCCAGGAATGGACGCTAGTACAATTAATCTACCTACAGCTTGCAAGAACAATTATTTGTACATACAATCAAGTAATATGAAAGTATTATTAATCGCGTCAGAATGCGCACCGCTTGTGAAAGTTGGAGGCATTGCAGACGTAATTGGAAGCCTACCATTAGCCTTAGAATCAATCGGTGTTGACGCTAGAATAGTAATTCCCTACTACAAACCATTGCTAGACGCAGTAAACTTTAAACTGATAAAAACATTCCTTGTAAATTTTGCGGGAATAGACGAAAACGTATCTGTTCACGAAACCAAACTTTCGAATAGCAATGTTACTGTCTACTTACTAAAAAACGATAAATATATAAGCAATGGCGGAATCTACTTTTCGCCACAACATATGGCAAGCCCCGATGAAGAATTAGATCGATTTGCGTTTTTCAGTAAAGCTGTATGTCGTATTTTCTCATACAACAACGACATCTTTAACGCAGATATTTTTCATTGTAACGATTGGCATACGGGATTGATCCCGCAACTTTTACAAAGTATGCACAATTACAACAAGTCGCAAATCCTAAAAACAATTTTCACTATTCACAATTTGGCATATCAAGGGTTCACTAAAACTGATATTGCACAAAAACTTGACATAAATATAAATTCAGACCAAAGCTTAAAATGGGATGCAACAGACGACAACCTTGACATGGTTTTACAGGGTATTGTTGGTGCAGACTACATAACAACCGTTTCAGAAAAATATGCAGAAGAAATTCAAACATCTGAATTTGGAGAAGGCCTACACGAAATTTTAGAATCACGTAAAAATAGATTAAAAGGCATCCTAAACGGAATCAGTTACGAAGTATTCGACCCATCAAAAGACCCGTATATAAAGGCAAATTATACACATGGGGATGTTATAAGTGGAAAACAAAAAAACAAATTATCTCTTCAAAAAGAGTTAGGACTTACAATAAACCAAAACACTCCACTGATCGGTATAATAACTAGGCTAGCAAGCCAAAAAGGCCTTAACCTAGTTTCAGATAGCTTAGAAAACATTTGCGAATCAGGCCACCAAGTGGTTCTCTTAGGTAATGGAGATCCACTGCTAGAAGAAATATTTAAACAAGCCAACTACAAACCATCTTTAAAAGGCAAGTTCAAAGGCCTAATTCAGTTTTCAGAAAAAATGGCACGGAAAATTTATGCATCATCTGACATGTTTCTAATTCCTTCAAAATATGAACCATGTGGATTAACTCAAATGATTGCGATGAAATATGGAACAGTACCAATCGTAAGAGCTACTGGCGGACTTTTTGACACAGTTTCAGACAAGGAAACAGGTTTTTCATTTATTGAATTCTCCTCGAATGCTTTACTGAACTCGATAATGAGAGCGTCAGAATTATATAAAAATAAGGGAAATTGGAACAAAATGGTACAGAAATGTATGTCACAAGACTTCAGCTGGACCCAAAGTGCTAAAAAGTATGCTTCTCTGTATCAAAAAGTTTTAAACCTTTAATTTTTAGAATTTACAACATCTTCGATTACACGAATAGCAGTATCAAACCTCTTTCCTACTGTTTTATTTGAGTTGAACCTTCTATCTATTGTTGTCATAAAAATGGATTTTTCATCATTAATTTTAGCAATAACAGCATCACATATTTTGACTAGTTTGCGTTTTGATATTTCCGTCATGTAATATCCTAATAAAAACTCGGAAACAAATTCCCTATCATCAATATTCCGTCCACGAACATCTATCAACCATAATGCTATTGCCTTTGCCAAATCAAAAAATTTGGCGTGCTTTGACTTGGTGAATCTGCCCCATTCAAAGTCTATGACACCTGACACCTTTGATCTTCTAAAAAGAAGGTTTTCCTTGCTAAAATCGCCATGAATAATGTTGCTATCGTGTATAATACGAAGCGCACAACCAGCATTCTTGCTTGAATTTGCATTTGACCACTTCGACTGTATCTTTTTACCCTCTAAATAAGTTAAAACAGCGATTCTTCTTACCTTGCCATATAATTTGTACTCAACGAAAAGCTCCCCACCAAGTGTGGAAATCACGTCGTATGATTTTATTCTACTTCCAGATAAAGTCTTAAAAATGTTAAGTTCCCTAACTATTAAAGTTTTTGACCTCGATTGTGAATAGAATCTAAAAATTAATTTTTGCTTTTCCCCATTTACGCGTGCCAAAACCTTAACCACAGTATTTCCTTTACTGGCATAAAATATTTCATAATCATAGACCTTTTCGATACCATATAATTTTGACACTTCATCAATGTCTTCTTTGTCTAAGAAAAACTTAATATTTCTAGGACTCGCAATCTCACCAGAAATAGCGTCCTCAATTGCTGAAATGAATGACAGTTTCGCATGTAAATAATCATGCAACTCCTTATCACCAAACGTTTCTAGTTGATATAGGAAACGAACCCCCAGTGATATCAAACAAAAGCGAAAAGAAACTATAAAAGTCCTTAATGAATCCGAAGCGATTTGATCGACATATCTATGGTAAAAATGGCTAAAAACCTTTGCCTTCCAATATTCTTCGCGCCAGAACAACAAATATAAGAAAGCTGCGTTAAACCCAATTGGTACAAAACTTAAATATTCCCAATCTAAAAATGCAAATCGGCAATCTCCTGGTTTTGCAATCAATATATTTTCAGGATATAGATCTCTATGTGATAGGACCTTTTTTTCAAAAGCTATTTTTTTATATTTATAATTGAATGAAACAACCTTGTCATACAATTCAGAAGGCAAAAGATTATTAACATTCTCAAAGTAAGACTGCAACTCTTTACTTGCTGTCCTAAAACCCCATGACCCAGGACCAACTAAAAGTTCGTTGTCATCGATTGACTCTGTTACGTCAAAAAAGTCAATAAAAGTCTTAAAATTATTATGCCTGAAATTTCCCCATTTTATCCCAAAGTCAGAAACAAAAAAACCAAGTTGTTGATAGTCAATGTATGAATATATGTAATAAGGATTCTCTCCTGCTTTTGAATACCATTTAATAGTTGGAAGCCACGATTTAAATCTTTTTGGTAACAATGAGTGCAAGCTTCTTATGTACCCGATTTCATTGATAAACCTTATCCTAGCTTGATTATCCTTAGAGGAAAAAATCTTTACCGAATATTTTCTTTCACTTGAATCATGAGCAAGTATGACATGAGATCTAACTCCCTTTGATCCAGCCTCTCTGATCCATTCGTCTTTTTCTAAACTATATTTTAAAAGGACATCGTCCACAAAAGTCATTCAGGTTGTCCCTTTGAAATTTCTCTGAATTTATTTTTATATTCAGACAAAATTTCATTAAACTTTTCAAAATCACCTTCATTTCTAAATAAATCAAGAATATGAACTGCGTCATATATGTCTAAGTCTCGCTCTAGCTTATATTGACCATCTCTCCACTTAATTGCTTGCTCATATTCCCTATTATTGGAAGCTTTTTCCTCTTGGATTTTTAACACAGACAACAAGGCTTTATAGTGATCAGAGGCTCCAAATCTTTTTGACAAAGGAATTCTACGTTCTTTAGAATCATTTCTTTCCATTGCATCTACAATTCCGTTTCTTTGCCATTCATGAGCCGTGAACAGAATGTTCTTATATAAATCTTCGCCTTTATCTTTTATCTCGTCAGAAACATCTGGAATCGTAGTAATAACGGAAAAAAGTGCAAACATGCCTTTTTCTATCATTTCGACACTCCACCAAGGTTTCGCACTTGCCCACCACCACGGATCGCTATTTAGCGCGCGATCTAAAGCATCGCGCGCTTTCAACCATTGCCTTTTCTTTTCTTCTCCTTGTTTTTGATCAGAAGTCATTTCATCCCACTTTATAGTTTCTTCCAACATCTCTGGATACTTAACATCGGAATAATTAGAATCATGTAACGCTGTAATAGCTAATGTCGCTAACTCCCATTCATATTCGTGAATTTTGTTTGACTTATCGAACCATAAATTAAAAGGATTTCCTGCATTTACATCCTTCATATTTGACGCCCAAGTAGAATCAAGTGGCATGACAGATTCACCTTTTGGGTAAAATGTCTTTAAATCGGATATCAAAACGTTGTCAAACGAGTCGGAATGCATAACCTCAAAAAATATTTTTTCAAGACCAGGTCTATGGTGTCCAAAAGTTTCACCATCCATGGCCGTTATTACATACTCATTTTTCGACATTCTTTCTTTCATCGCGGCCTCTAAAGATTTAGCAGACCTTACAAACGCTCCCATAATCAAGTTACTTGGAGCTTTTTCTCTGAAATAAACATCGATATCAAGATCTCCGATTTTGCGTATTGTGTCATTAATTAGATCTCCGTTTTTTGCAGTCATTGAAACTTCATCTAAAATAACCCATTCATATCCTAAATCAGCAGCAACTTCTGCAACCTTTGGACTATACGCCATCTCTGGAGGAAAAAACCCTTTTGGATTAAAAGCATCACCAAAATATCTCTTATTTGTTTCATGATTTAACATGATCTGCCTTTTAACCTCATCTTCTGGCAAGAACGGCAAAAATGCATGAAATTTGGCAGATCCAGTAAGTTCAACTCGTCCCATTTCGACAAGGATTTTAATATCCTCGATAACATCACGATATCCGTGTTCAAATAACATTTCTGATAGAACTGCATTTATATTAAGCGTGATTTTTGTTTTAGGTTCCTTTAGAAAACCACGTATCAAAGGACGATAAGACTCATTTACGATTTTTTCTAATACACCTGGGTGTTGGTCACTTGGTTGATAAATGTGTAAGAAATGTGCCCATTTCATAATTTTTATAATTCAAACAAATCACCGTGGAAAAAACCTTCTTGTTTATAATGAATCGCCGTCTTATATAAGTCCTCGTATTTAGACGCAACTTCTGTCCAGGAAAAGTTCTGTCTAATCGCATTTTCTTGTATTTTTCTCCAAGTTTCTTTATTCCTGTATGTTTCAGTAGCACGAACTAACTGTCCATAAAGTGACCAACCATCAAAATCCTTAAATTTAAAGCCAGTACCGTTTAAAGTTGCTGGGTCAAAATCAGTAACAGTATCATCTAAACCACCGGTAGCTCGTACGATCGGCACAGCACCATATCTCATAGCTTCCATTTGAACAATTCCACATGGTTCAAACCTAGAAGGCATAACCATCATATCTGCACCGCCAAAAACAAGCTTTGGCAGTGTAAAATTTGGGAATGTGTGTACACCAACGATCTGTGGAAATTTCTTAGCAAGTCTTTGTGCAGCTTTCTCATAACCATTGTCTCCAGAGCCAATCAAAACAAATTGAGCATTAAAGTCTTTTAAAAACTTTTCAAGAACTTCCAAAAGCAAATCAACGCCTTTTTGTTGATCTAAACGTCCAACATATCCAATTAATGGAACTTCGGCTTTTTCTTTTAAACCAAATTCTTTTTGCAGGCTTAACTTATTTTCTGACCTTGCGTCAATAGAATTGATGTCAAAATTAGCTGGCAATAAAGGATCAGTTAGAGGATCAAACTTCTCATAATCAATTCCATTTATTACTCCAAATAATTTAGACCTTAGTTCAGTCAGTAACTTATCTAATCCCGAACCATACTCCCTAGTTAAAATTTGTCTTGCGTACCCATTTGAAACTGTATTGACTAAATCAGAGTAAATAATACCTCTTCTTAAAAAATTTAATGTTTTTAGTCGCCCACTAAAAAATTTAGGAATTTGAGATTTGCCGTCATCAAAATTCAATTCGCTACTTGGATCCACTGACTTTCCTTGAAAATGGATATTATGAATGGTCAGCACGGTAGCAATATCTTCAAAAAATGGTGACGTTCTATATTTTGTAGCAACAATATTTGGGACAAGTGCAGTATGCCAGTCATGAGAATGAATTATGTCTGGCTTCCAATCTAGTTTTTCAGAAATAAATTGCAAAGCTCCATAAGATAGCAAAGCCCATCTTACGTGATCATCTGAATAATTGTAAACATTAGACCTTTTTTCATAATATTCCATGTTTTCCAGGAAATACACGATGATTCCATCTTCCGTTACATGTTTTCTTATATTACAAATCAATTCAGTAGGTTTACCATCTCCTTCGGCATATCCAGTAGGAACAGCCAAACCTTCAAAAACCATCTCCATTGGAAATTGTTTTTCATCAATAAAACTAAACCTTGGCATAAAAATTCGGACATCATGCCCTTTTTTTAATAATGATTTTGATAAATATGCTATTACGCTGCTTAGCCCGCCTACATTAGAAAATGGAGTAACCTCTGCACCGATATGTAAAATTTTATATTTTGGTGAAGATTGACTTGAGGAGTTTAAAGGCTTTTTCATAACTTTCTGTTATTCTATCACACTAAAAAACCGCCTCTCCATAAACAAGTGTCCTGCCCATCACCTGCTTTGAAAGAAGCGGTTTTTTATTACCTTTACTTTATATCCGAATGGTTTTTCTTCGAAGGAATAAAGATAAAACCCTTTCCGTGAGGAGGATTGGAGGCAGTCAATTTTTAAGGATAATTGAATAATTCCAGATAACCAACCCCTGATGACCACCTGTCTCTCAGAAAGGATTCTACCTTCATTTAGCAGTCCTATAGCGAAATAGTATAATCATCAGGAGGTTATGTCAAGTATTTTCATACTTAAGTGGGGGTAGCCCCCGTTTTTGAAGGGCTACCCTCATATCATGCAGACATTAAGTGTTGTCTGAATTGTTTTACTAAATCTTCTTCGTTCCTGTTAGCGAGATCTCTCATCAAAACCTTGTCATCAACTACTTTAAAACTACCTATTTCTTTTGATGGAACAAAAACTATGTCGGTGTTCACCAACACTCCAATATTGGAATCTTCACGATTTTGTACAGGAGTAAGTCTTAGCTCACTTTTCCATATTTGCATATCTTCTGGATTTGCATAAAAATGAAGCTTAGTAAAAGGCTTGATCGAAAAATGCAAAGATAGACCTGCGAATAAAGTGAATGCATATTCAAGATCCCTACTCATTGCAGTATCCTTGACTTTTCTTGCCAATTCTATTAAATCAGAATAATCGCTCTTATAATATCTGACATTAACATCATTCAAATCTAATGATTCATTCTTAGCTTCAATCACAGGGTTATCAATTACAGTAGAACTCTGACTAACTTCAGTGCTCATGATTTGCGATGAAAAAGAGTTACTATTCGTGGTGACTTGTGCTGCTTCTGGAGCAACCGGCCTAGTGTCAATTTCATTAAATGTCGGCCCTCTCAAGTCTTGAGATTGAAATGGCTTATCTTCTTTCAACCAATCCATACCAGGGACTTCAGGAACTTCAGAAACTTTATTTGAAGTTGAAATATAACGAGTTGTAGACACAGAAGGTGATGTAAAGACATCATTGTCTATTTCTACGTTTTTATTTTGATTAGCACTCACACTATCTAAGTTGCCGACTGTAGGATTAGCACCACCAAAACCTCCTGCATTAAGAAAGTCTAATATCTGGTCTTTAGTGAAACGATGCCTCCCTGACGCAGTTCGCATAGATTGGATTTTCCCGTCTTCCATATATCGATACAAAGTGCGAAGGCTTACGCCTAAAATATCTGCCACTTGGGTTGAGGTGTAGAGTTTATCTTTTAATTCTATTGACATAAGTACAAGTTATAGGAATATGTCTGACTGGTCAAGACATAAGGGTTACTATGGGGTTGGGTGGGTGATAACTCGAGTCATATCGTACTATTTTGGTATAGCGACAGACGATGAAACTCCCTCGTGCAAGTCCTTGGCCTAGTAGCCGAGATCAACGACCAATTACGCCAAGTACGATAATACATGTACTGCTGTTTTAGTTCCATTGTCCTGCCAAGCCACGTGTAACAAACCAGCAAATTAAAAAATAGCTTATTAGCTGTAAATAACAAACTTTGATATCATTTGTGTATGAAAAATTTAGCTTCACTCTTGATTACCGTAGCTTCATTAATTTTAATCACATCAGGAACCGTCCTATATAGTGAAGGCTGGAGAATCAATTTATCAGGCGAAAGCTCAAAGTTGACTGATGGCACGACAAGCCGTGTACATAAAACAGGAATGATAGCTGTAAGATCAATTCCAAACGGAGCCAAAGTTTATATAAACGACGTGTTAACTACTGCAACAGACGATACGATCGCATCATTAGTCCCAGGTGATTATAAAGTTAGAGTTGAACATGATGGATTCGAATCCTGGGAAAAAACATTAACAGTTTATCCAGAATTAGTAACAGATATTACCGCAGTATTAGTTCTTCAAAGTCCAAGGCTAGAGCCTTTAACAAATGCGGATGTAAAAGCATTTTCGCAGTCATCAAATCAAAACAACATTGCATTTTTAACAAAAAACCATGAAGAACCAGGAATATGGATACTTCCACTAACAGGATCTCCCTTGAACTTATTTAAAAGTTCTTCGAGGCTATTAATAGCAGACAATATAAACGCCTCGCCATCATCAGGAGAAAACGTCTGGTGGTCATACTACGACAAAGAAATATTAGTTCAGATGAATACCAACGGATATTTGCTTTATGACATTTCAAACCAAACATCAACAAAATCAATCCCAACATCGATAACAGACGTGAAGGCAGTATTTGAAAAGTGGGACACAGATTGGAAATCTAATTTTTTGACAGATAAGATTGACAACTTAACGAACTCAAAAGATCAAGAAGTTCCAAAATCAATATTGAATAAATTAAAAACCGAAAAATCTACTTGGTCTCCAGACGATAAAAAATTCTTTTTCGTAAACACAAATGAATCAGATAACAAAAAGGCTGACATCATTATCTATAACTCCGAATCGCCACTACCAATAGGAGAAAAGAGACTTTATAACTCAATAGAAGTTTCGGATATTAAAAATACAACAATCCAATGGTACTCTGACTCTTATCACCTTATCTTGCTTGAAAAATCAGATTCAGTAGATAGCAACATTTATACAATAAGCTTAATCAGGATAGATGGAACAAACAAAACTCCAATTTATACAGGTGAATTAGCCTCAAATCAGGCATATGCAACACCTTCAGGAGACAAAATAATAGTCCTTACCTCATTAAAAGAAAATTCACAAACCAATTTGTATGCCATTGCAATACGATAAACACATTTTGGTTACAAAACTAGGCGTCCTTTTACAACTCGTCGGTTTTGAGTCGTTCCCGGAGGGTCACAGGTTACCAAAGTAACAACGGGTTCCGCGTATTCTTGATCAAATGGCTTTGTATTCCAACCATGCACAATACTTGTTTCAAAAATGCTGTATACATAGCCTTTACCTTCATAATATATAACAACCGTGTCTCCAATTTCTAGTTTTGAAAGTAGGTTGAAAACCGTTGCATATGGGCCTAATTGCCAAAAGTTAAGTGAAGAATGTGCAAATATGAACATATTACCATTTTGGCCTGGAAGTGCAGTTCCACCTGCGTGTGCGACACCAGACCTTAATGCTTCCATGTAGGATTTCTCATTCGTGATATCTACATTTGCAACCACAGGCGCATTTACAGAAATTTTATCAATTATTACATCAAAGTCCTGACTTACTGGAGTTGTCGATTCAATATTCTCGTAATCAAAGCTGTTTTCTTGTAGATTGCTTTGTGAATTTAACTGCTCGGAGGATAAAATCTCCTTTTTAGGTTCACTATATATAAGACCACCAACTTTAAGTTGATACACGACCTCGGAGTAAATAATTGGCGCATAAGTAAATAACGCTATGCCCAAGCCAATAATAAAAAATAAATCCCCTAGAACCTTTGTGAAAAATCGCAATATCATATTGCAAATATTATACTATACATAATTTACTCAAATGATATAAAGGCGTATTAGGTAGCCGTCACTTGACACCCCAGAGTGACAAAATTTGGCTAAAAATCAATGATATAGTATGAAAGAACCAAGGGCGACTATGGGATAGGGCGAATTAGCTCAATAAGTGATTTTCGAATCAGTCCTGAGTTCCCTGTGTGTATTTAGCCCTAAGGAGTCTATAAATTTGAATAAACCAAAAAGATCGTAATTTGCATATACTATAATCTCCAAAAGAATATCGAAGATTAAGGCAATGAATACGATGTAAACTACGTACCCAAGAAGCGAAACTGGCATAAGGTCGGAGGTATCTCCGAGTACTTACGGTACTCGTTGCAGCTCCTAAAACTAGGCTATCGGCTTTATTAGTCGCCACTACAAACATAGCCACAACTATATTTACAAGCTTCAATTTGGGATAATATTGAAGATATTAGTGGTAAAAGTATTCGTCATGCAAAACATGTCTGTTTAGTACCTATGGGATGATTGCATTTCTGGAATTTTAAAAAAATATGACACTTGGACCAAAAAAGTAGCGTTGCCTTTTACCTACACTACTAGTAAAATCAACTAAATTAAGCATGCTCTCGTAGCTCAGGGGATAGAGCACGGGTTTCCTAAACCCGGTGTCGTAGGTTCAAGTCCTACCGAGAGCACCATAAGACTTGCTTGCTACTGCAAGCTTAGTCGACTGAGTACGCGGAGCGTGCACCATAAGACTTGCTTGCTACTGCAAGCTTAGTCGACTGAGTACGCGGAGCGTGCACCAAATCCTCTTTGAGCAATGCGAAAAGTTATAATTCTGGAAGATATATATTCAAATATTCAGTCTTGTCGTACTCGAAAAGCTCATCTGCGTCGAAGAATCTAACGATTTCTTCTTTTGCAGATTCAACAGAATCAGACGAATGCACAATATTTGATGTATACCCCATACCAAAATCTCCTCTAATACTTCCTGCTTCGGCCGATCTTGCCTTTGTTGTACCACATAGAAGTCTTATAGCTTCAACGGCCTCTAATCCTTCAAGGACCATCGCTATTAGTGGTGAACTTTTCATAAAATCGGATAATGATTTGAAGAATGGTTTGTCAATATGATGAGAATAATGGGCCTCAAGCAACATATCATCAACCTGCATCATCTTTAATGCAACTAACTTCAAGCCTTTTCTTTCAAAACGAGAAATAACTTCACCGATTAAACCGCGTTGTAAACCGTCAGGCTTTACTAAAACTACTGTTCTTTCGAAATGGAGTGAACTTCTTATCTTTTCTAAATCTTGATTCATATTTTAATAAAATTAAATACTAAAAAGAAATCTTCTCCACATAATAATCTCCATCATCATATACTGTCAATATCGCAAGATTTGGCCTTTCAATATTTCTTTCTGAATTAGTTGACCCAATAATGTAGTGAAACAAAGTATTTCTCGTCTCATCAACGTTTTCGCTAAATAAATGCTGATCACCTGCAAAAACTGCAGAAACTGAGTCCGTAGACCTTATCTGGTCTAACAGTAACTTTCTTTGAGTATCAACTGATGAAGAATATTCGCCCATACCTTTTCCCCAGAGCGACCTTATGCCAAAGTATATCGGATTATGGAAAAGTACGAAACTAGATGACGATATGTTGCCTGAAATAAAACGCATCTGAACATCATCGATACCTTCATACTCATCTGCATTATTTATTAAGAGAAACTTTACTCCGTTAATATCTACTACCCTATATGACTCTCCAAAAACACTCGAAAATGCTTCGATCCCTCTTGATTTCCATAAATCTCTGTCACCAGGAATTGGGTATATTTTCAAACCTGAATCTACAAAATACTTATTGGCATCAGCCAAATCAACCGAGACACCTAAATGAGTAATATCCCCAAGGTGAAAAACATCACTGACACCTTGTTTTTTCAACTCTGACAAAGCTAATTCAAGATAATTCCAATCACTTTCAGAATCAGAGATGAAACCAACTCTAGCGACAATTAGCTTATCCTTACTATCTAGATGTGTCTTCTGAGTACTTTTGAACAGAAAGTGACTATCAATGCCAGCTTCTATACGTGACATAAGATCAGAATGAGATACAACATTTACTAGGCTTGAAAAAAATGACCCTAATAGTAATATTAATAGAAAAGCTGTGAGACATGAAACCGAACATCCGGAAATTAGACAACTTTTACCTGAAAACTTGTACATAACTCACATAATATCATAGAATAACGGCGGAAGCCCCAAGGCCAAAAAGAGTTGCTACCACGGTGATTTCTTCGAACCTGAAAAGGTATCAAACAAAGGCGCACTCTGATAGCCGTTAGATTTCACTATAATATAAAGAAGATTCTATTATTTAAGAGAATCTGGTGAAGATATACCTATTAATTTCATACACCTAGACAAAACAATAGATGTAGAAAGTGTTAGATCCAAGCGGAATTCCTCCTGTTCGGATCCTATTATTTTGCATGAATTATAGAAAGCGTTAAACGATTTACTCAAATCAAATAAATATTTGCAAATATAATGAGGAGCCGATTCATTTGCTGACCTAAAAATAATATCTTCAAATCTAAATAGCAATTTTAAAATTTCTAGCTCAAACTCATTCAGTCCAAAAGAATAACTCTCTGCACCTCCATAATCACTTGAGGTTCCAATGTCCCCCTTTGACATAACGCTTTGCGCACGAGCGTAAGTATACTGAACATATGGCCCACTGAAACCTTTTTGATCTAATGCACTTGAAATATCAAACGTAATATCCTGATATGTATCATATTTTAATAATTCAAACTTTATTGCTCCAAATACAACTTCATCAATAGCACTAAAAGAACCAAACTGATTTAATAAAGAATCCCTTAGCGTTTCAATAAATGTAGATATCGTGACAACAGTTCCCTTCCTTCCGCTCATTTTCACAACGCTACTCTCGGAGTTAGCATCTTTTAAAAAAACAAACCCGTAATTCACATGATGATAGTTATCAGCATACTTCGAGTACCCAAGAACTCTTAGAGCCTCTTTTACACCTTCTTGAGGATATGTTTGAGTTGTATCAATAATATTAACTATAGATTCAGCACTATTAAAAACATTGTTGAGAGTTTCTCCGTTATCAGAATCGGTTGCATAAAGAAGACTATCCTGTGTACCCCAGTCCAAAACCTCATACTTAAAATCTTTTATTACGCCAAATTTCCAAAGATGATAAGCTATGTCATTGCCTGTATATGTAGGAATTCCGTTAGACCTGACAATGACCTTATCGTCACTCATTGGCATCTTTACGAGCCAACAGCCGACCCTCCCTCCTTTTGTTGATTTATAAAACGCAGGACTTGCCTTTAATAGGTCAAACGTTGCCTCCCATAATTTGTTTTTGATTATGTCGCTTTCTTTTACTACCAGATCATACTCAATTGATAAATGTCCAAATAAAACCAATGTTGCTTTCAAAATTGCGTCAGTAATCGAAATTGCAATTTTTGAATCTTCTGAATTCTGCGCAACAATTCTCCTTTGAATCTCTTCTTTCTCAGATTTCAGTTCTGTTGAAGACTCCATTCTCTTTTCTATATCAACATAAGCCCTTGAGGCCCATTCCAGAACGGCTTTGCAATTTTCAAGTGAAACATCCTTAAATGGAATAAATTGCTTATTATAAGCTAATACAATTGAGGCGATTTGTTGCCCAACATCATTTTGATAATACTGAACAGTAACATCATTCCCAACAAAACTTAAAATCTTTGACAAAGAATCACCAATACAAGCATTCCTCAAATGCCCAATATGAGGCTCTTTATTCGGGTTAATCTGCGTATGCTCTAACGAAATCTTCTTATCGCTAAGCTTAAATCCATTGAGATCACGAACATCAAACATATTTTTTACAAAAAAATCATTTGATAAATAGAAATTTATAAACCCGGGTCCTGCGACTTCAACCTTTGATATATTTTTTGATATAGATTTTTTTATTATGTTTGAGATCTTTTCTGCAAGCTCCTTTGGACTACTCGCAATAGACTTTGCACTTGGAAAAAGCTTCATCGCAACATTACAGGCATAATCTCCATTTGCAGAATCGAAAGGACGTTCAATAAGATAATCAGTTGAACTAATATTCAATTCAGCTAATGAGTTATTAATAAGTTGTTCAATTTCTAAAAAAGCATTGTTCATCTCTGTCATTTTACAATAAATATTGTCATTCAACTATGGACCATAAATATCCGTCGGAAATAACTTCAATACTGCCATCTTTATCGGTCCTAAAAACCTTTATTCCTAATTGCTCATAACCATCAATAGTAGAAGCAGAAGGTAAATGATAAGCGTTATTTTCGCCAACAGAGATGACCGCTGCTTCTGGCTTTAAAGCCAGAAGCAGCGGTCTATAAAAAGAATCCTTAGCTCCATGGTGTGGAACTTTTATAATTTCAATATCACTAGAAAAAGAAGGTAAAGCTTTAATCTGTTCCGGAATCTCTGCATCACCTGTTAATAAAACATCAAAATCCCTATACGAGTAAATCGATACCAAAGATTTAAGATTTGGATTATAAGTATGATCATTCCCGCCTGGCATGTAATATTTCATTACACCACCTATACAATCGTCTGTGACAGAAATACTTTCGGTTGATATCGTATTTCTCAACTCCTCCTCGACCTTTGAAATCGTGTCACCTGTACCACCATACTTCAAACATCCAATTTCATAACTTTCCATGAGTGAAATCAAACCAAAAATATGGTCGGCATGCGGATGAGAAACAACAACATAATCAATACGCTTTATCCAAAATGGCAAAACTTCTGAAATTCTATATAAAACGCTATTATTATTTCCTCCGTCAGTCAAAATTAGCTTTCTATCAGGAGTTTTAATTAAGATCGAATCCCCTTGTCCGACATCAAAAAAGTAAACATGAACTAAATCATCATAGTAATCAATGTACTTTGGAAATTCGTATAATAATCCAGTAACAATCAAAAAAACAAAGATTATAATTAATTTCTTAGCTTGCGATTTTCTCATTTAAATAAGACTTCCACTTGAATATCATTAAATATCCAAACAGTAAAACAAAATAGTATATAAACATATCAGCAATTGAAAACTTATATTGAACATAACCAAATTCAAGGCTTCCAAAAAGTCTTATACAGATTAAATAAAAATCTATGAATATAATCAAACATATCTTAAGCAAGAAAACTGGAAATAAAAAAAAGAAAAATCCGCCAAAAGTAATAAATGGGATAATCCATATGACCAATAAGTTACTCAAAATACTAATTAAGCTTATGGTTCCGAAGTAATATGAGATAATAGGAAATATGGCGAGGTTTACAAAAGTTGTAATAAAAACTGTTGAGATAAAAGCTTTCGCACCACTAATAAACATAGAACTAACAATTACAGTGGCTGTAGCAACTGCCGAAAGTTGAAACCCAATATCAGTTAAATATGAGGGATTTACCAACACCATAGAAGCCAAAGTAACATATAAAATATAAAGAGAAAATCGATGATTGCCGTAAGATGAGCCGATAACTGCAATTATTCCCATTATTGAAGCCCTAACCACAGGCGGATCAAAACCAGCAAGCCCTGCAAATATCAAAACAAAAATGATACTTAAAAGTAAATTCCATCGCTTACCGAACATCGCAAAAATGATTGATATACCGGAAATCACAATCGAAACGTTGTATCCGGAAACCACAATTATGTGTATTGTTCCAGTTCTTTTCAACAAATCTAAAAAGTCACTTGGAAAATCATCTTTATAGCCAATGGTCATTCCCAAAATCAAGCCAGAATAGGGTTCTGGGATATTTCTTTTTACAATAGAAATCAATCTAAATCGATAGTCCGAAATAACATTTAATACCCGAACTTTTTTTACATTAACCAACTCTATTTTGGGACGATATAAAACCCTTTCGTTAGAAGGCTTTGCAACAATTACATCAACATAATCACCAAGTTTGTATTTTGGAAACGGATCAACTTTTATATTTATATTTTTTATTTGGAAATTTTGATAGCCATCTTTTTCAAAAGGATGAGACAAAATCAAACCTTCAATATGGCCAGCCTGGATAACATTTAATGTGGAATAGTACAAATAAACTCTACTTACAGTAGATACCGTTAGAAAAAGTAAAAAGAGTATTGGAACTAAAATCTCGCTTCGCATATAAAATGTGAAGCACAAGGAAAACGATTAAATAGCGATGCTTACAAGTCTTCCTTTAATGTAAATTGACTTTTTAATTTCTTTGCCTGAAATAAGATTTTCAACTAATCCTTTAGCTAAATTGATTATTTCATCCTCTTTTATATCAGCTGGAACCTCTTTTACAATGCCTCTTACTTTGCCATTTACTTGAACTGCAACATCTATTAAATCTTCTTTTATTAAATTTTCATCATGCTCTGGCCAAGATTGTATATGAATCGATGTGAAATCATCAGAAACATTTGATGAACTTTGATTAAACTTTTCATTACCCAAAAATATAGTTTGATAAATTTCCTCGGAAATAAAAGGCCCAAAAGGAGCAACCAATTTTAAAAACATCAAGGAATCTTCTTTAGAAAGTTTTTCTTCTTGTTTTACTAAAATATTTATAAATTCCATCATTTTAGCTAGTGATGTATTGAACTTGAATTCATTCAGGTCTTCTGTTACACCTTTTATTGTTTTATGAAGTGCTTTTTTCGCATTCTCACTTGAATTATTTGCCTGCGATTTTTCGGCATTCACAAAGAAATCAACAACTCTTTGCAAAAACCTCTCAATGCCAGAAGTCCCCCTGTCCGAAAAATCGCCACCCTTATCAAATGGCCCGATAAACATCAAATACATTCGGAAGGCATCTGCTCCCATAGAATCAATATATTCATCAGGATTTACAATATTCCCAAGTGATTTACTCATCTTTTTTCCATCTTTTGTTATATGACCATGAGCAAAAAATTTAACGAATGGCTCATCAAAATCAATAAATCCCATTTCTTTAAACGCCATTGTCAAAAACCTTGTATACATTAAATGCAAAACAGAATGCTCTGGACCACCAATATATAAATTAACAGGCAACCATTTTTTAAAAGCTTCAGAGTTTGGAGTCGCGTCATCAGCACCTGTAATTCCCGTTCCAGGAAAGGGAACGTCTTTTCTATTTACGAATGGATATCTAAAAAAATACCACGCACTATCCAAAAAGTTATCAATAGTGTCGGTCTCTCTTTCGGCCTTACCACCACAATTCGGACAAACTGTATTCACAAATTCTGAAATATTTGCCAAAGGCCCACGTCCATCACCTTTTGGCTTCCAATCTTCTACATATGGAAGTTCAACTGGCAACAGATCTTCTGGCACTGGCAACCATCCACACTTCTCACAGTGAATCATCGGAATCGGAGCACTCCAATATCTTTGCCTAGAAATCAACCAATCTCGGAGTTTGTATTTAACAACAAAATCGGCGCTACCAAGATCTTTCAACCATTTAGTAATGTTTGACTTTGCTTCTTCTGATTTTTGTCCATCAAACTGGCCGGAGTTTATAAGAACTCCATATCCGGAAAAACATTTTTCTTGGTTTTTAATTAAATCTATTTCTGAAACATCTTTTGTATCTGGAATTATTCCTATTTTTAGAGGAATTTCATATTTCTTTGCAAATACGAAATCTCTCTCATCGTGAGCATCTCCAAAAACTGCACCAGTTCCATATGAACCCAAAACAAAATCAGCAATCCATACAGGGATCTTTTCAGCATTTGCAGGATTAATTGCATAACTGCCAGTAAAAACTCCGGTTTTGTCCTTTTCGTCTGAGGTCCTTTCCATAGCAGGTCTCTTTTTTGAGACTTCCACATATTTCTCAACAGCTGTTTTATTCTCAACTGATGTTAATTCTTTAACCAAAGGATGTTCTGGAGCCAATACTAAAAACGCAGCACTAAAAATTGTATCTGGTCGCGTTGTAAAAACTTTAACTTCCTTATCACTTCCATCAATCTTGAATGTAATTTCAGCACCTTCACTTTTTCCTATCCAATTCCTTTGTGCCTCTATAACTTTTTTACTCCAATCTATATGGTCTAAATTTTCTAACAATTTATCTGCGAATTTTGTGATTTTGAAAAACCATTGCTCTAAATCTTTTTGCTCTACCGTTGAATGACATCTTTCACAAAGACCTGCTATTACCTGTTCATCAGCCAATACAGTTTTGCATCCAGGACACCAATTTACGTTTGCTTTTTTTCTTTCTGCTAAACCATGTTTAAAAAGTTGAACGAAAATCCATTGAGTCCATTTGTAGTACCCTGGCCAATACGTGCGGACTTCCTTACTCCAATCATACCCATTTCCTATTGCTTCGAACTGTTCGTCTCTAAATCGATTACAGAGGTCCTCCATGAGTGTCCAAGGATGCTCCCCAACTTTGATCGCATAGTTTTCTCCGTGAATTCCAAAAGCATCAAAACCCATTGGTTGCAAAACATCTTTTCCATGCATTCTTTGAAAACGGCCCACAACATCTGATCCAGTTGATGCGTATGCATGACCAACGTGCATTCTGGCTCCAGATGGATATGGAAACATCCACAAGTTATAAAAAGGATTCTTGGCATTTTGAACATCCACCTCATAAGTCTTTTTTTCTTTCCAAACTTTTCTCCATTTATTTTCTATAGATTTGCTATCAAAGTTTTTCGGCATGGACGTATTGTATAACATAAAATCGGATATTAGAATTACAATATCCGGTTTTTCACCTAACAACCTCGGAGGTTCTTTTGCTATACTTACCGCATGATAGATACCGCAGAGATAACAATAAAATCTGGAGACGGAGGCGATGGCATCGTTTCATTCAGACGAGAAAAATACATTCCAAAAGGTGGACCTTGGGGTGGCGATGGTGGAAAAGGCGGAGATTTAATTTTCATCGTCGACAACCACATAAACACACTTTCATCATTTAGAAGAAAAAGGCTTTATAAAGCACAAAACGGCCAAGATGGAATGAAAAATCTAATGTCTGGGAAAAAGGGTGAAACATTATACGTTCAAGTTCCAAAAGGAACAATTATTAGAAACAAAGCAGGAGAAATATTAAAAGATCTAACAGTTGAGGGTGAAGAATTTACAATCTCCAGAGGCGGACGCGGAGGACTTGGAAACTGGCATTTTAAATCATCCATTAATCAAACACCTCGAGAATCAACTCCAGGAATAAAAACACCGGAAATAAAAATAACACTGGAACTTAAATTAATAGCTGATGCTGGATTTATAGGAATGCCAAACAGCGGTAAATCAACATTATTGAATATACTTACCAACTCAAACGTCAAAACTGCTACTTATGAGTTCACGACACTTGAGCCAAACCTTGGAGTTCTTGAAAGCCAAGATATAGTTTTAGCAGATATCCCTGGACTTATTGAAGGTGCTTCAAACGGAAAAGGCTTAGGACACGAATTTCTAAGACACGTTGAAAGAACCAAAGTTTTAATACACATACTTGATGGATCAATAATCTTAAACCAACCTATAAAAACAATTTATGAAAACTATAAAGCAATAAGGAATGAGCTTGGCGACTGGAATAAAGACCTTTTGGAGAAAGATGAAATCATAGTGATCAATAAAACCGACCTTTCTATCGTTCTTGAAAAAGAAAAAGAAATAACAAAAATCTTCGCATCAAATGGAATCAACAATGTTCTATTTATATCTGCAATAACAGGTTATCAAGTAGATAAATTAATATATTCGATATCAAACGAAGTTAAAAACTATAAAGCAAAAATAAACGAAAATGATGAAAATAAAGAAAAAGTCCTTAATATCAGGGATCTAAAAAATAGGCGGATTGTTTTTCTTGAAAAACAATCCGCCGAAATCGGACCTCAATTTTAATTACCTTCTGAAGGATTTGCTAAAGGCGCCTCTGTCCCGCTTGACCCATCAGCATTTGGTTGTACAACTTCTGCTGGAATATCGACATTAGACTCTATTTGAGTTGACGTCTGATCATTTGGATTAGAAAGCGGTTGCTCAACATTCACCGGCTGCTCATTTTGTATCTGAGGTACTCCACCAGTAACGCCTGATTCAACGTTTGCAGCTGCTTGTGATTTAGCTATTGCATCATCTGCTAATTTTTTCATTGCATCAATTTGCTCTCCTAGTGTCTTTGCATCTGCGCTATCAACCGGAATCAATCTTTGAACAATCTCAAGTTGTGTCAACGCACTTACTGGATCACCTGCATCATTTAGCGCAAAAGCTAGGTTATAGTGAGCGTTTGCGAAATCATTTTTGAGCTGTACAGCCCTTGCAAAAGCTTGGACAGCGTTTGTATATGATTTTTGTCTGTAATAAACATTTCCAAGACTTAACCACAAACTTGGATTCGTAGATTCAAGATTAATCGCATTAGTGTATGCACTTGCAGCAAATTGATCTGCATTATCCGCAACTCCAGATAGTGCATCATAAACCTGACCCCTCACTTCCCAGTTGGCAACATCCAATGGATTAATGACTTCAGTCAATATTCTTGCATATTCAACAGATTGAGAAACTAAGCTTTGAACTTGTGTTGTATCTGTTGAAGTTGGCTTCTCATTTTGAGAAATTATACGAGCAATATACAAACTAGTATCTATAAATGATCTTACATAGACACTCTCAGATGGATCTGCTTGGATTGCTGAATTCTGAAGGTCATATCTTACTGAAACATCAGTTGCTAACAAACTCTTCATGAAATTCAACTGACCTAAGTAAACCTTGTAAGTCTGATAACCGAGTGTTCCTGACATAGCCAATGCTATTAAAACAAAAACACCAATTGAATTTACTGAATGTGTAGTAATAAAAGTTGAATCTTTATTACTCATTACAATGCCAACTAGGATAAATAAAAATGCATATAATGAGGCGCTACTTCCGAAAAACATCAATGAAATAAAAGTCATTAAGATGATAAAAGAAATAAAGTATCTATCTTTTCCTTCTCTTACGATTCCAAAGCTATCTCTTATAACAAGTACCCAAAATAAAACATAAAGTGTAAGGCCTACTAAACCAGCTGTAGCCAGCCACAGGAATATGTCGTTATATGGGAAAGAAAACCTAGCTTCCCAGTATGCACCGACATTTAATGAAGCTGGTCTATATCTTGTGAAATCGGTTACAAATGTCCCAATTCCTGTTCCTGTAAACGGGAAATCACGCACAGACTGAATCGAAACTAACCATGATTCTGTCAATGGCAATCTCAAGGAATTTTGAAAAGGCTGAATGTTAAAAACATCTCTTGTAACGCTAAAATAGTTAATAAAAGTTACAAAAATAACCATTACGGCAATAGGCATAAAAATATTTCGTGTTTTAGCAAAATCAACTTTGGAGGAAATAAATAGGTAGAATACAGCGACAACAACAAAAGCTAACGATAAAACATTACCAATAATTAATAAATGTATTGTACAAATTGATATAAAAAAACCGAAGAGTAAGGAAGATTTAATATCTTTCAACGGAAGATTCCCGAGTTTGTAAAATGACCCAAGAATAACTATAGATTCTAGCCCAACGAGTAGATTGTTGTTTCCAACAAGTGAAAACGAATTTCCGGTTGCACCAAGCCCTGGGATAAATTTCAAATAGAAGGCAACTAAAGAAATTAAAACCGATAAACTAACACCGCTAAAAAAGGCATTTACAATTTTCGACACACTAAGCTTTATATTTGATGCTACAAACCCAATAAAAACCAATGAAAGTAAAAATATAAATGAAGATTCATAATTTCCATAATACCCAAACAAGGAAATCCCTCTATTCGTAGAATAATACGTCGAAATCAAAGCACCCAACAAGATCAAAAAGAAAGGCAAATATGTAGATATGGATCTAATTTGAAGTTTCTTTTTTCGTAAAGCATCAACAAAAAAAAGTATTAATGATAAAGCAGAAACAAGCATTACTAAGTATGTTTTATTTAAGCTGAAAGCGTCGGAAGTAAATGGCAAAAAGAAAACTGGCAATAAAAAAACCATCACCGATAGAATGTTCCCGATTATCGCATGGATATCGATAGCTTTTTCTGACTGCAAAATGGAATTAGTATTTACTGGGTTATTTGTATTATCTAAGTTCATGTTGTCATTTTGCACTAGATAATTCTCCATGGCAATAAGACAAAGCATGCCAAAGGCAACACATAAAAAGCTATAAAACCGATAGAGGATTCACGTATTTTCCATCTAACTGAACTGTAAAATGTACATGAGGTCCAGTAGATCTTCCAGTTGAACCGACAACTCCGATTTTTTCACCCTTTGAAACATCTTGACCATTTGAAACGGCTATAACACTCATATGCGCATATGTAGTTACATATCCATTTCCATGATCAATCTGAACAGCATTTCCATATCCACCTTGCCACCAACCAGCTCTTATCACAGTACCCTTATCTGCAGCTACAATATTCCCGGTATTTGCAGCTATATCAATTGCTGGGTGATATCTATTGAAACCTTGCGTTATAATGCCAGAAAATGGCCATAAAAATGCCCCGGAGCCTTTGGTTGGACTATCAGCATAAGGAATTACCCCGTATGAGGATGTATCATAAACATCAGCTTGTGTATAATACCTTTGGGTAACTGGAACTTTCGCATCCGGAATAGTTACAACTTGTCCGACAACCAATTCATACGGTGCATCGATGTAATTAAAATCAACTATTGTTTGTGCGGCAACATTATATTTATTCGATAGCGATTTAATCGTGTCTCCCTTTTTGACAATATGCAAAGTTCCCTCTACCGGTGGAATTACAAGAGTTTCACCTACCTTTAGCTTAGTGGCCGCTATATTATTTGCGAATTTTATAGATTCCACAGATATACCATAAGCTTTCCCAATAGCTTCGAGTGTCTCGCCGTCTTTAACCACATGATCAATTGGCTTATCTGAAAGCCCTTTGTCTCCTGATTGAGTTGATGCCGAAGCTTGCGCAAGTAGTATAGAACCAGTTGAAGTTAAAAATTGGAAATCCGAAGAATCTGATCTTTCAATCAAGCTACTCTGAAAAATCCCACCTGCAAATAGAACAAACCATCCAAGGATCAAAACAAGAACCCACCGCATACGTTTTTCGAGCTTTCCACCCGACCAAATGAAGCTAGCAGCTGTTTGAAATTTCACCTTTACAAAAAGCTCAAAATTTTTGAGCATGAAAATATACAGAATTTTAAATCCCCGATCAAGCCTGTGAGAGAGATATTCTAAAATAGAAACTCCAAAAGAACCCAGAGAATCAACAAATTCAAAAACTCTTGAGATAAAAGGAATTCTCATAATGAGAGTAGTTTATCAAACCTTACCGTTAGAAAGAGAATCTAAAAATTCCTCGTTTGTTTTTGTTTTTCTCATTCTCTCGATAACAACCTGAGTAGCTTCTTTGTCATCAAGCAAATCGATCATTCTTCTTAAAGTTAAAACCCTCTCCGCTTCTTTCTTCGTATACAAAAGCTCTTCATGTCTTGTCATTGACAGTTTAATATCAAAAGCTGGAAATATTCTTCTTTCGGCCAAGGTTCTATCAAAGAAAAGCTCCATATTTCCGGTTCCCTTAAACTCCTCAAAAATGACATCATCCATACGGCTTCCGGTATTAATCAAAGCTGTTGCGATAATTGTTAAAGATCCACCTTCTTCAAAATTTCTAGCTGCACCAAAAAACTTTTTTGGTGGATAAAGTGCTGCTGGGTCAAAACCACCAGTTAAAGTTCTTCCACTTGGTGGTTCAACCATGTTATATGCACGAGCAAGTCTTGTTATAGAGTCCATCAAAATTACAACGTCTTGACCTTTTTCTGACAATCTTTTCGCCCTTTCTAGTGCCGTTTCTGCAACAGCTACTTGCTCTTGGGCTGATTCATCAAAATTGCTTGCCCATACTTCACCTTTTACTGTTCTTTTCATTTCTGTTACTTCTTCTGGTCTTTCACCAATAAGTACTACCAATAAAGTAATTTCTGGATAATTTTCAGCAACACCTGTTGCAATATGTTGTAAAACCCAAGTCTTACCAGCTTTAGGAGGAGCAACAAGCATGCCTCTTTGGCCTTTTCCTATCGGTGACAAAAGATCTATAAATCTTGTCGTAAGTTCACCGTTTTTACTTTCTAATCTTAATCTTTCATTTGGATGAATAGGTGTTAAATTTTCAAATCTTGGTCTGTTTCTTGCTTGTTCAGAATCTATCCCCTCTACTTTATCTACTCTTAATAGTGAAAGATACCTCTCACCTTCTTTTGGTTTTCTAGCAACACCTTCTACACGATCACCTTTTCTAAGACCGAATTTATTTATTTGGGTTTGGGCGACATACACATCTTTAGGCATATTAGGATCTTTAGGTTCAATATCTTGTCTCAAAACTCCATAATCTTGTTTGATTTCTAAAATGCCATCAACTGGATAAGTATCTTCTTCTACTCTTTTGTTCTGTGGTTTTGGAGCTGGAGCAAATGCAGAATCTGGCTTTCCAACCAAGTCATTATAATCAACAACTTCTGACGGGATGGTTACATCGTTTTCTTTAGACATAATTTCAAATTTTTAAAAAAATATAATAATTATTAGGATTCACAACTGTCTTTCGGGAGATTCAAACTACAAAATGCTAACACCTAAGTAACCTAATTGCAAGACGTAGATAGTTTTTACAACCGCATCGCCATTGAGTACAAATGCGTCGCTTGATTTTGCCACAAATACAATGCGAATCAACTATTTTACTCAATTATGTGTCGGACTTAAAACTGGCGCTTGACACCAAGTTGACTTATGATAGATTTCTTTTATTGAAGTAATAGTTGCTTCCTTTCCCTGTCCTAGGAAGTAAAAATTATACAGGCCCTCGGTAATACGAGGGCTTTTCAATTTCTATAGACCAAGAAATTAGATGTTAAGTTCCGCAAATATCATTCGGCCCGCACTAGTCTGCAAAACTTTTCCAACTTTAACTTCTTTATGAGAACCAACATACTCCGAGGCGTTTTTAACAACTAACATGGTTCCATCCTCCAAATATGCAACAGCCTGTCCATCCTCTTTCCCCTTTTGGACAAGTTTTACAATCATAATTTCCCCGGGTAAAAGATTAGTCTTAATTTCATTTGCAAGCCTATTTATATTAAGGACCTTCACACCACTAACTTGTGCGGCTTTATTCAGATTGTAATCGACTGTCGCAATCTTAGCTTTGTATTTTTTGCAATATGAAACAAGAGACTTATCAACATCTTCAGGCTTACTTTTTAAATCAACGACAGTAAAGACGTCCTTTGGCATAGATTTTCTTATTTCTTTTAGCGCATCAAGTCCTCTTCGACCTTTTTGTCTTTTTAATGCGTCGCTTTTATCTGCCATATGCTGAAGTTCGTCAATCACATTCTGCGACACAATAATTGGTGCATCAAGAAATCCTGTTTGTATGACTCCTAATATTCTGCCATCAATAATCGTTGACGTATCTAAAACTATTGCTGGCGGAGAATATTCTTTACTTTTAACAGGTTCGGGAACAACTAACACCTTATTCTCTCTGGAAATTACGTCTACAAGACGTGCATATTGCACCCTCCAAAATTCGTTTAAAACCGTCCTAAGAGTCTTAATAACAAAGTTTTCAAAGGCCAAGCCTATTGAATGAACTAAAGCTTTTCCAAAAAAATAAGTTAAAAGAAACAAAATACAAGCAATAAGGACTTCCCCAAGAAACGGAATGCTAAACAAAGACTTTTCTTTAAAATAAATAGATTCTGAAAGGTACAATCCGATAAGCCCGACTACAATAGACCAAATAATAGTCGAAAACATCGACAACTCAGAAAATAGCCATGCGAAAAATTTTAAAATTTGCTTTTTAGTCCTATCCATTGAATATAATTACAGAAAACTGTAATGCGAAAAATTATAGCACGGACGCAATGTTTTTGACATTATCGGGGTACCTTATATTCGTGAAACCTAATGCCTTTGCTTCCTTGATTCTTCTGTCCGAAGCAACTACCTTTCTGACCTCACCAGTTAATCCAACTTCTCCAAAATAGGCCGATTCCTTCGGAATCGGCCTGCCTTTGTAAGATGAAATGATTGCAGCACAAACAGCTAAATCAACAGCAGGTTCCTTAACATTAAGGCCTGAAGCTACATTCACATAAACATCTTGATCTATCAAATTTATGTTCAAGCATTTTTGTATAACCGCACACAAAAGCTGTAAACGGTTCAAACTATATCCGCTAACAGCACGTTTTGGATATCCAAAAGAGGTTTTTGTAGTTAAAGCTTGAATTTCGATACACAAAGGACGACTTCCCTCTAAAACAATCGCGGTGGCAGAACCACTTTTTGGGACACCCTCCTCACCCAATAATAATTTCCCAGGATTTTCCACACCACAAAGTCCATCTGGCTGCATCTGAAAAATTCCAACTTCTGAATCGTCTCCAAAACGGTTTTTATGAACTCGTAACATTCTAAAAAGATGCGATTTATCGCCTTCCAAATACAAAACGGTATCAACCATATGCTCTAAGATTTTAGGGCCGGCAATCGAACCCTCCTTGGTAATATGTCCAATAATTATAGTTGAAAAACCATTAGACTTAGTTGTATTCACGATTTTAGCTGCACATTCCCTAACTTGTGTAACAGAACCAGCCCTTGATGGAATCTCTTCACTTTCCATAACTTGTATTGAATCTACAATCAAAAGCTTCTGCCCGATATCTACCAAAGCGTCGTCGATTGAATTTGTAGACATAATATTAACGTCATCGCTTGATATTCCAAGTCTTTTTGATCTAAGTGCAATCTGTGATTCGGATTCTTCTCCTGAAACATACAAAACCTTTTTTGTAAAAAGTCCAGCAAGTTGCAGTAACAAAGTTGACTTTCCAACTCCCGGAGTTCCTCCTAAAAGAATAACTTGTCCAGAAACTAGGCCTCCGCCTAAGGTTCTATCAAGTTCAGCTATTCCAGTTGGAATTCGACTTTGCTCAGAAGTATTGATATCGCTCAATTTTTTAGGAGATTTTTTAGCCCTGTTCAAACTTTTTGAAGCCTTACCAAAAGAAACATGAGTTGACCTTTCATAAGAATTCCAAGCACTACATGACCTACACTGACCCTCCCACCTTGGAGATTCATATCCACACTCTCTACAAACAAAGATTTCCTTAGTCTTACTTGGCATAGATTTTTGAAATATTAATTTTAACTATCAAATGACAAAGCATCATCCTTACATGATACCTTGATTTCAGAAATATCCTTAGACCTTAAAAGCATCTTTGAAATTGGATCAATCAAATTTCTATTTATGACGCGTCTAAGTTCTCTTGCTCCATACTCAGTACCGGCTTTTTTTACCAAATATCTCTTTACTGAAACCGGAACTTTCAAAAATATATTTCTTGAAAACAAGCTTTTTGTAATCGGCAAAATCATTGAATCTGCAATTTTTAATAAAGATTTCTGATCTAATGGTTCGAAAATAATAATCTCATCAAACCTATTTAGAAATTCAGGCTTTAATTGTTTCTTTAAAAAAGATCTTAGATCTGATTTCCAATGACTACCTTTAACACTCGCAAATCCCATATCGTTTGAATTGATTAAATTTGCGCCATGATTACTTGTCATTAAAATTATCACTTCTTCAAATGAGACCATCTCCCCGGTATTACTTCTAATCTCAGCCTCATCCATAATGTGTAATAGAGAATTTAAAACATCTGGATGAGCCTTATCTATCTCATCGAAAAGAACTACAGAATTTGGGTTTTCAGAAACAAAATCGCAAAGAGAAGCGCCATCATCATATCCAATATACCCAGGAGGAGCACCAAACAATTTTGAGACAGTATGCTTTTCGGAATATTCAGTCATATCTATTCTCAAAAAACTATCAGGTTGCTTTTTTGTACCTTCTTTGTACCCAAAAAGCTGCCTTGCCAAAACCTTTGAAAGTTGAGTTTTACCTACACCTGTCGGACCCAAAAACAAAAATGCGCCAACAGGACGCGGTTCACTATGAAGCTTTAAGCTTGAAACCCTTAGCGAGCTGACTAATAAAGAAATTGCGTTCTCTTGCCCAATAATTTCTTTATTAAGCGTGTCCTCAAGGGTTTCAAGCTTGTCATTTAATATTTTGCTTGTTGAATACCTATCTTTTGAATCCAAAACCTGACCATTGAAAAATGTGTCAACGTCTAAAGCAGTAATAATGTTCGATTCCGAAGATGGATCTAATGAACTGCTTGCAACATGTCTTTTGTATGTTGATAAAAGATCCATCATTTTTATTCCAGAACCAGGCATAACATCACTATTGGTTAAGTCGGATTTGCTAATTTCAATAACCTTGCTTATAGCGTCGTAAGAAAAGTCTATTTTGTCTTTTTTCCGAATTTGCTTTGCATAATCAAGTAAAATTTCTTTAACTTCTTTATCATTTTGATCATCTAGAAAAATGACGTTCCACATCTTTGAAATTGGACTTTCCCAAAACTTCTCACTATTGTCGTCTCTTGCGGCGCCAACGAATAAAATATCATTAGTAAGATAAGCTGATTCGATACCAACAAAAAAATTAACACCATAGTTGAGATCATCAAAAAACAGAATTGTTTTTGTATACTGATCCTTATCCGTCTCAGCAATACTTGAAAAAAGGCTCGATAAAACACCACCTTGTAACGTATTATTTTCAAGTGGCAATGAATTTACTAAGCTTGACAGTTTGATTCCAAGAATTCTTGAACCAATAAGTTCATTTGGAACGTCTTTCTCAACAATTTTTCTTGCAAGCTCCCTCATCAGAGTTGTTTTACCAGACCCGGAGCCACCAATTAATAATGTAGGTTTTCCTCCAGTAGTCGATAAATTCACCATTAGATGAATTAATTCTTTTGATCTACCAGTCAATATTGGTTGCTTTTCTTTTTTTGCTAATTCAGTAAAATCCTCAACGAACTTACTTAAGTGGCCATTTTTTGAAGCATGCGATTTAAGATTAATTTTCCGTTTTGCGTGATAATATTTCTGAACATCCATACCAAGTAGCAAAGCTAAAAGTAAGTGCTGGATTTCAACTGTTTTTGAATCAGCAACGTATGCTTCACTATATGCATTTATTATCCAATCTGAAATATCGATTTTTTTTCTTGATTTTGTGGAGATTTTTAGCTCACGAAGCACTTCTGCTATTTCTTCGCCTTCCTCTGCAATAAGGGAAACAACGTCACCGACTTTTACATTCTTTATTTCCGAAAAATCAGGGTTTAAGTCTCTAAGTAACTTAATACTTCTATCTGACAAACGGTCAAGTATATCGGTTTTCCCCATTTAAATTGCGCCTTATCTATAGATCTTCGAATCCTCAATCTGTCTTATACTTAATGCGAGCTTCCGATCTTTAGAATCAACGTTAACTACAACGGCCTCAACTTCATCTCCAACATTTAATGGACCAACTGTTTCCGAAATATGAATAAGACCATCAAGCCCTGGTTCAAGCTCTATAAATGCGCCGAATGGAACAACCTTAGAAACATTAGCTTTAATGCGTTTTCCAAGTGGATATCTCTCTTCAACTTTATTCCAAGGATTATCCTTTAGTTCTTTGACTGACAAAGCTATCTTATCTTCATCTTTTCCAATTACTTTAACTTTTATTGAATCACCTGGCTTGTAATAATCCTTTGGTGCCGAAACCTTTTCCCATGCGATTTCTGAAATATGGACTAATCCATCAACGCCACCAAGATCAACTAAAACTCCATATGGCAAAACAGTTGAAACTGTTCCGTCAACAACATCGCCTTCTTTTACTTCTGCTAATCTTCGATCTTTTGAAGCAGCCTCTTCCTTTGACATTACTTCTTTTTCTGACATTACTAATCTATTTTTCTCGGCATTTATTTCTATAATTTTGACTTCCATCGTGGAACCTTTTAATCCACCAAGATTTTGTGCTGTGTCAGAATTATTTCCTTCAGCCATTGCAATATTAAATTGTTCAAAATGTACACGATTTAAGTGACTAATCGGGACAAAACCTCTTTGTCCATTTGTATCAACAATCAAACCACCTTTTAAGTAATCTATTACAGTAACTTCAATTGGCTCGCCTGATTCATAAACTACTTCTAATGATGACCAATTATGCTGAGATTTAGCTTTCTTAAGTGAAAGTATTAAATTACCCTGCCTATTTTCTGGTTGAATAACAATTGAAGTGATTTTATCTCCAACTTTTACATCTCTATCTGGCAAAAGTTTTAGCTCTTCTGTTGGAATCATTCCTTCTGATTTTGCACCAACATCAACTAAAACATACTTCCTATCTATTGAAACAATAGTACCTTCAACTATATTTCCAGGTCCAAAAGTTCTAACCTGCTTTGAATGTTTTTTTATTAACTCTGATAAATTATTCTGGGAATCTGACATGACATGTAAAAAACTATATAAACTATGAGGGTAGCCCCTGCTTCGCAGGGGCTACCCCCTTGCAGGCGGAGCCTGCATTCATTCTACTGAGCATAATGCTGGCGACGAGCTATCTTCGCATTTCGTTGCCAAAACACTATTTTCGCCGCTGACATGTTTAACGACTCTGTTCGGAATGGGAAGAGGTTGTTCCACGTCGCTAGAATCACCAGCATTACACTCACTAGATAGGGGCGGGACAAAGTCCCGCTTCCTCAGAGGGTAGCCCCTGGCAAAGCCAGGGGCTACCCTCTGTTCCCTCCCTAAATACTGAATAGATTATTTGTCAACTACCTCAACCTTACAGTCAAGGTATGCTGAAATGCTCGCTTTCAGCGCGCATTATAAAAAAAAATCCCATTAGTACGACTCGGCTGAACACATTGCTATGCTTACACCTGCCGCCTATCAACCTAGTAGTCTCCTAGGAGGGCATATACAACTAATCTTGGCTTCGGCTTCGTGCTTATATGCTTTCAGCGCTTATCCGAAACAAACGTAGCTACCCAGCGGTGCTCTTGGTAGAACAACTGGTACACCAGAGGTTTGCCCAATCCGGTCCTCTCGTACTAGGATTAGCTTTCCTCAATTGTATTACGCCCGCTGTAGATATGGACCGAGCTGTCTTACGACGCTCTGAACCCAGCTAGTGCGCCTCTTTAATGGGCGAACAGCCCAACCCTTGGCACCTGCTTCAGCGCCAGGATGAGACAAGCCGACATCGAGGTAGCAAACGGCTCCGGCAATATGGACTATTGGGAGCCATTACTCTGTTATCCCCAGGGTAATTTTTATCCGATGGCTCAGGCGAACCCATGTTCAACCTGAGGGTCATTAAGACCTGCTTTCGCATCTGCTCGAATTGTAGTTCTCACAGTTAAGCTCACTTATACCTTTACGCTTACACTCCGATTTCCATCCGGAGTAAGTGAACCTTTGTGCTCCTGCGTTACTCTTTTGCAGGAGACCGCCCCAGTCAAACTGCCCGGCAGACATTGTTCTCGTAAAACGAGTTAGGCTCATACTTTTAAAAGGGAGGTGTCTCATTGGTGCCCCAATCTTGCGATCAAGGCTCCCTCCTACACTGAACATTCAAAAGGACTTGCCAGTATCAACCTACAGTAAAACTCCATGGGGTCTTTCCGTCCCACAGCGGGTAGGCCGCATCTTCACGGCCAATTCAAATTCGCTGAGTCTATGCTTAAGAGAGTGCCCAAGTCGTTACGCTTTTCGTGCGGGACACTAATTAGATGTCAAGGAATTTCGCTACCTTAGAACAGTTATAGTTACTGCTGCCGTTTACCAGGGCTTAGCCCGAAAGCTGTTTCCATCTTACAATGAACGTCACCTTCAAATTTGACCTTCTGGCACCGGGCAAGCGTCACACCCTATACATCCCCTTACGGGTTAAGCAGGGTGCTGTGTTTTTGTTAAACAGTCGCTCAGGCCGATTCTCTGCGCCCCCAATTGCTTGGGGGAGGGCTTCTTCCGAAGTTACGCCCTTATTTTGCCGAATTCCTCAAGCATAGTTCTCTCAATCACCTTAGTATTCTCTACCAGTCTACCTGTATCGGTTTTGGTACGGATTCAATTGTCTTATTGTTTAGAAGCTTTTCCAGACAGCTTAACGAAATCGACTTATGCCGAAGCCTTCGCCCACAGTTCACCGTTGGGGAATGCGGATTTACCAACATTCCGAAGTTCACTGCTTAGACGCCCAACCATTCAGGCGCTCGATTTATCAAACTGCGTCCCTCCATCACAAAACAACTAAAGTAACGGAATATTAACCGTTCGTCCATCGACTTCACCATTTGGCTACGCCTTAGGACCGACTAACCCTACGCTGATTATCATTGCATAGGAAACCTTAGACATTCGGTGACCGGGTTTCTCACCCGGCTATCGCTACTTATACCTGCATTCTCACTTGTAGTTCCTCCAGCATGCTTCACAACACACCTTCACAGGTTTCTACAACGCTCCCCTACCATCCACAAAAGTGGATCCGCGGTTTCGGTTTTTTGCTTGAGCCCCGTTAAATCTTCGGCGCATTACTCCACGCAGGAGGGATTTATAAACACGATTAAACTAAAACATAATTTAAAGTTTAATGTACAAACTAATCATGATCATAAACCCCCCTGCTTCAAGTAGTGAGCTATTACGCACTCTTTAAAGGATGGCTGCTTCTAAGCCAACCTCCTAATTGTCTGAGGAGTAACACTTCCTTTCCCACTGAGCAAAAATTGGGGACCTTAACCGACGGTCTGGGTTGTTTCCCTTTTGACCCTGGAACTTAGCTCCCAGGGACTGACTCCATGGTAACGCATTGCTGGCATTCGGAGTTTGGTAGGAATTTGTAGTCTTTCGACCCGCATTCCTTTCAGTATCTCTACCTCCAGCAAGCTATAACCAAGGGCTATACCTAAATATATTTCGGGGAGAACCAGCTATCGCCGAGTTCGATAGGCATTTCACCACTAACCACAAGTCATCCGAGCACTTTGCATCGTACACCGGTTCGAACCTTCCCCCGATTTTACTCGGGGTTCATCCTGCTCATGGTTAGCTCACTCGGCTTCGGGTCTTTCAACAGAAACTCATACGCGCTATTAACACGATTCGGTTTCCCTTTGGCTACGCCACTTAATGGCTTAACCTTGCTACTGTTGAAAACTCGCAGGCTCATTCTTCAATAGGCACGACATCACCCCGACGAATCGAGGCTTTGTCTGATTGTAAGCACATGGTTTCAGATACTATTTCACTCCCCTTATCGGGGTACTTTTCACCTTTCCCTCACGGTACTTGTTCACTATCGGTGATTTTGAGTATTTAGCCTTGCCAGATGGTCCTGGCGGATTCCCACAAAATTTTCGTGTTTCATGGTACTCAGGAACACTTTTAGCTCGGTACGTTTATTTCAAATACAAGACTATTACTTTCTATGGTCCCACTTTCCAGTGGTGTTCTTCTATAAACTAACCGAACCGTATACGGTGTTTCTTACGAAACATCCGCCGTCATAAATGACGTAAAGGTCCTACAACCCCCCACCGAAGTGAGGTTTGGGCTTCTCCCGTTTCGCTCGCCACTACTAAGGGAATTACTTTTGTTTTCTTTTCCTCTAGGTACTAAGATGTTTCAGTTCCCTAGGTCGTCTTCTTGTGTAAACACAAGATCATACGGTTTTACCGTACAGGGTTTCCCCATTCGGAAATCCCCGACTATAACGCTTCTTGTCAGCTTGTCGAGGCTTATCGCAGACTGGTACGTCCTTCTTCGTCTCAAAATCCCAAGGCATTCACCATGTGCCCTTACTATCTTTTTTACAACAATCTATTCAGTTGTTAAAGAGCGAAAATCCGCATTTTATATGCTCATTTGGTGGACCGAATGGGATTCGAACCCATGACCTCTACATTGCAAATGTAGCGCTCTACCAACTGAGCTACCGGCCCTCAATCCTGCCGGCTTTTCGAAAAAGCCATAAGGCCTTACGATATATAATAATGAAGACACCATAAATGGTATCTTCCTATCAGGCTTAACAACACAGTCTATACTGCAAAGAAAAACCATGATAATACGGAATGTTAAGAGGTTGTACAACAACATTAACTGTATGGTCGAAAATATACTACAGCTAATACGAATTTACAATAGGGGTAGCCCTTTTAATAAAAGGGCTACCCTGTTTGAGCGTTTGACATGCAGACAACCTTCAATGTATATTTCTTTGCAATGGAAAAACAAAAAGTCAAAAAAGCCGTTTTAACGGATGCAGGTTACGCAACAAGATTTCTTCCTATTACAAAAACGCTTCCTAAATCAATGATTCCAATTTTGGACAAGCCAATAACTCACTATATCGTTGAAGAATGTATGATTGCCGGAATAACAGAAATAATAATCGTAGCCACAGAAGAAGGCAAATCCATATACGAAGACTATTTTCACAATACAGTTCAGCATATTTACCAACAACTTCAAAAGCAAGGAAAAGAAGAAAGATTTAGGAAAGTAAGCCAGGTTTTCAGTCTTCCTAACATAATCGTTATTACACAAGACAAAAATCTCCCATATGGAAATGGATCACCTGCTATCGTGGCACTTCCATATATTTCTGGAGAACCTTTTATTTATGCATACACAGATGACATGGTATTTGGAAATTCATCAGTAAAAGAGCTGATAGACGTTTACAATAATTCTGGTGAAGATGTGCGAGCAGTCATAGCTGTAAAAGACATCCCAGATATCGATGTTACAAAATACGGAATAACTAAAATAAAAGAAGACACAGAAAACGAACTAGACTATATAATCGAAAAACCAACGCCTGAAGAAGCGCCATCAAGACTCGTTAGCTTTGGAAGATACCTTTTCACACCAGATATTTTCAATTATTTATCACCATCCAAAGACAACCTTGGAAAAGACGATGAATTATGGACAGTCGATGCAATTCACCGAATGGCAAAGAAACAAAAAGTATTAGTAAAACCAATAAGTGGAGCATGGAAAACAACAGGAGATCCTGTCAACTATCTTCAAACATCAATAGATTTCGCACTTGATAACCCGGAATACAATGGGAAATTTAAAGAATACCTTAAATCAAAGATAAACGGTTAGTAGATGCTTTCAATTCCTATCTTCTTTTCGTTATTAAGCCTATCCATTTCGTTTTTCATTAAAAGCATACCTTCATTTGGACTCGTTTGAATAACATCCTCAATTTGATACGACTTGCCCTCTCTAATCAAATTCGAAACCGCATGATTCACAAACATAATTTCCTGAACTGGAAGTCTGCCCCTTCCACCTATTTTCTTAACCAAAACCTGTGAAATAACAGCACGCAAAGTATCTGCAAGTAATGTTCTTATTTCATCTTTTCCTTCATCTGGAAATACATCAACAAGCCTATCAATAGTTTTTGATGCCGAATTTGTATGCAAAGACGCAAAAACTAAATGACCAGTTTCCGCCGCAGTTATGGCTAATTCGATTGTTTCCATATCTCTCATTTCCCCAACCATAATTACATCCGGATCTTCCCTTAAAGCCGATCTTAAAGCACTTGAAAAACTTTTTGTATGCTTTCCAACTTCGCGCTGGCTAACAAGACCCTTTAAATTATTGCTATGTATGAATTCAATAGGGTCTTCAATTGTAATTATATGATCAGGACGATTTGTATTGATATAATTCAATAAGGCAGCCAGCGTTGAAGTTTTCCCGGATCCAGTTGGTCCAGTTACCAACACAAGACCATTTTTATATTGAGTTGATTCCAAGATAGATTCATTCAAACCAAGTTCAGAAATTGTCGGAATTTTAACTGGAATAACCCTAAAAGTCGCTCCCAGTCCACCACTATGAAAATAGTAATTCACACGAAATCTTGATACACCAGATATTTCATATGAAAAGTCGACATTTGAATGTTTTTTCAAATGATCCTTCTCATCTACGCTAATTATTTCGTACAAAATAGTATCAAGCGTCTTTGCGTCAAATTGATCAGTCGAGATACGAATTAAATCTCCATCCAATCTGCCAATAACTGGAACATTTGGGACAACATGAAGGTCACTAAATCCGTTTTCAAAGATATATGAAAGATACTTATCAATAGCAGGCATTAAACCGATTCTATCATTTCTAAGAGGGTTTTTGATATATGAGAATAACACGATCCTGCCCGCTTAATGAATATTTGTATTCCTCGGTTTTTATTAAGGAAAGTTCTTCGCAAACATCATCTCCAGCTTTTATTTCTTCTTCGTTTAGCATTTTATACGCAACAATGTATCCGTCCCTAGAAACAAATTCGACCGCAGATCTCAACAATTCAGGCAAATACTTTACTGCACGTGCTAAAACGATTTCAAACTTGCGGTCAATATCTTCCGCCCTTGTCCAAATTGTTTGGACATTTTCTAAACCCAATTCTTTTGAAAACGCATTAACAACTTCAACTTTCTTTCTAGTCGAATCAACAAGCGAAAATTTTGAAGTAGAAAGCATCACAGCCAAAGGAAGGCCAGGAAAACCAGCTCCAGTTCCATAATCCATATATGAAAACTTCTTGCCAGCATGAGACTTAAAAAATTCGGTATTCAAAAGCTCCAAAGAATCCAAGATGTGCTTTTCCCAAATTCCGTCAAAATCACGAATTGCTGTGATATTAACTACCTTTGATTTTTCTTCGACTAAATGTGCGAGTTTTTTCAGTTTTAAATCTTGTTCTTCAGAAAAAGAAATCATATTAGTTCAATTCTAACTTGTAAATTTACAATATCTAAACCTCGCTTATTACGTCAAATCCCTTAAAGCTTCCGGTGACTGAAACTCCTAAAACTTTCTTTGCTATTCCCTTTTGTTTTAAACTTTTTGCGGTCTCGTTCAAAGTAGCACCAGAGCCAATTGCATCATCGATTATTAAAACAATATTAAACGACCTTTGGTCATCTACCACAATGGTTGATTTTGCGTTTTCGATACGATCCTCAAGTTTAGATAATGTTTTTTGAGGGACAGAAACTTCATTCCCAACTTTGACAATTTTCACCTGTGGCAATTTCAAATTTAATGACCTCGCAAATTCTTTTATAAATTGCGTTTCACGCTTAACCGTAGGAGGAATAAATCCCACGGCATCGACCTTCTTAGTTTTTATAAAATTTTTGATTCTGGCATTAACCTCATCAGATATATCCGATATCAATTTTTTATTTTGGCTTTGTTTTGCATATAACAATTTCTGCCCAAGTTTTGTTTTACCAAACCGCTCAATACTATAAAAATCCAAATAGTAAACTTCATTCAAAAAAACTTCGGCAAAAGACGATTTAAACTTTTTCATCCCATCTATAAGCCCGAATTCATTAAAGTATTTTTTGTATTTTTGCAAAATTGATTTGTAATCCTGTGCACTTTTTTCTAGTGGTAAATTTCTTTTTTCACACCACTTCACAAAGCCATCGAAACCTTGTTCTATCTTTCCAGTTGGAGTTATATGAAAAAAATGTTCTTCGATAATCGGATATTCAATATTATCTGGAATTTGTGGACTATCATTAACAAAAACTGGGACCTCGGATACCATATAATAAACCCTAGGCGGAGCACCCTTTTTAATAAGCTTCCCATTATTTACCAAGTTCTTGAGCTGTTTAAAAACAGCTCTACTGGAAATTCCTAGGTAATTCGTAAGCTCAAAGGCCGAGGCCTCTCCTTTACTTAATATGTATGCAATTATCTTTTTTGAAGTTTTCATGGACTGATTATACCAAAATAGTTCATAGTTGACCATGAACTATGAACCCACCCGGCCTTAAAATTTCCAGCTTATCTCCATTGAATTTCGCTAAGGTAGAAGAAACGCCTTCGCAAACACCTCCATCGACATAAAAATCTACATCATCCCCAAAAATTGCGATTGCTTCATCCATATTTTTTACGGTCGGAGCATTTTGTAAATTTGCAGATGGCGCAACCAAAGGTCCGGTTTTACGAATAATATCCAACAACCATTCATCTTTAGGCATTCGTATTGCCAAAGAATTTGTTCCGCGATAAAGATATTCAAACTTACTATCGCTACATTCAAAGATTAAACTCAAAGATCCAGGCCAATATTTGTTAACAACCTCCAATTGAAAGTTGGAAACCTCAATCCCAAAAACCTCCAAATCTTTAATATCCGATATTAAAATAATAAAAGGCTTATCCAAATCACGTTTCTTAATCGAATAAATTCTTTCAACAGCGGTTGGATTAAGAGCACAAGCAAAAAAACCATAAACAGTATCACTAGGCATAATAGAAACGGAACCGGAAAAGAGTTTGCTTGAAATTTCAGAGATATTGGATTTAGAGATTTTCATGTACAAGACATAACTTTATCTTACTTTTTTAGTAAATCAACATCTTCGCAAACTAGCCAAGCGCTTTGCATGCCAAAACCTTTCTTATCAATATCAAAAGACTGAATAACTTCGACATCTCTAAAACTTACAAAAATCGCATACATTTTTCCTGAAATATAATGAAGCACGTCTTCTGGAATATCAATTGTTCCCAAATCTGCCAGAGATCTTTCCTTTATAATCTTTAGCGCATACTCATCATCGGAAATCTCTATTTGTTCAACACCGTCAACAACAGCTTTTACTTTTACCAAATCTCCCGAATCCTTAAAATACAAAGTATCTCCGAATGAAATTCGGTTCCACGGAGCAACCTTATTCTTATACCACCTTGATTCAATAGTCTTTTTACCAGACAGGATTTTAGGAATTAACTCCCAACGCTTTTTCATGATAACAACGTGGTTCATGGGCATATTATATTAAGACCATACTTTTGGCCAAGATACATGTAGTGTTTATCAAGTGTTAGTATTGCATCTATACCCTTTTCTTTTGCATGTAATGTCAACATTAAATCAGCATAACTAATATCTTTTTTGCTAATTTTGAAAAACTCCTCGTAAGCACGATTTTCAACCGCCCTTGACGCATGAATCAATTCAACTCGGTTATTGTACAAAACATTAAGGCCTTCTTTTGTTTTCTTCTTTCCAATTCTTTGTGACAGCACGGTGAGTACTTCCGATAAAATATAGTTGTTTATATATATACGATCAACGGTAATTAGCGCAGGCAAGACTTTCTGTGCTTTATCAACACTTACACTATCACCATAAAAAAGTGCAACAACAAAACTTGAGTCTAAAAATAATTTTGGAGTTTCCTCAATACCCATAAACGATCCTATCAATTTGGTCTGTAATATTCTCGTCTGTAGTTACAGCAGGGTTACTTTCCAACCACTCGCTAATTCCACTAACAAAATCTTCTCCAGCAGACTTTGATTTTCTATTTCTATTCTGGCTAAGTCTAGCGGCTAATTTTTCATCATACTTAGTCAGCATAGATACTGGTTTATCTCTAACAGTAATTACGTAATAGCTATTTTTCTTTGCAACTTCTTCGGACAACTTACTTAAAAGTGGCCTTGCATCCCTTATCTTTATTTTTTTCTCTTCTAAACCGTTTACCATGCGTACACATTAGCATGCGGTGCGTACACCTGTCAATGAGCGCAACTAAATATAAACTGTTTATAACCTTTTTCACAATGGCTATGTAGTTCATGGAAAAAGTTTAACAAAACACCTTCGTTATTTTTTACGCCTAACCATACTAAAGATCCAATTTACAAAAAAACGATAACGACAAATACAATTGCAAACACAAATTCATATATAAAAAATGAAGTTCCAAAATTCCAATAGCTGGATCCACTAGAATTAAAAAGAGACTGACCTAATCTAAATATCCTGTCGTTAGATTCAAAATACGCTGTCAGCATAACCTGTATACCAAAGATCCTTATACATTTCGTGTAAGAAAAGCAAAGAAATCGACAGTAACCCAGCAAATAAGACAGATATGGATCTAGCGTATTGGAATAAAAACCTTAGAAGAAAGCTAATAAATACAAAATAAACAACTGACGTAAGGTGAACATAGCTCTCATCAAAACCATTTATTGGATTGCATGGTTTTTGGCAAATATCTGCAGTATTCGAACTAGACCCATCCAAGTATCCACAAAGAGCGCATGAATAGTAAATGCTAGAAGTTTTATATTCAACAACGTTCGCAATACTCCACGACCCAATTATCAAATTAAAAACAGTGACAAAAATAAAAGTAGCAATTACTATATAAATCAACGTAAGATTTCTATTTTTCATGAGGACATTCAATCAAACTATCTTAAAACCAAATAATCGTAAAAGGCAAAAACCTCACGAAACGAAGAATAAACATCCCTAAACTCATAATAATTTGCATGGGAATTATAAACTTCTTTAATCCCAATCTTTTTGAAAAAAATGACAGATCTTGGAATATGATAGTAATTCGAAACAACAATAACGGATTTGTAACCCAATTCATCCATGTATGACTTCGAGTTTAAGCCAGATTGTTCTGTATCAAAACCCAAATAATCTTTACGTATCTTGGATTTTGGGACACCTCTTTCTAATAAATATTCTTCCATAACCTCGGCTTCTCCATAACCCTCTTTACTAAGACCTCCGCTAACAAAAATATTGAATGAATAGCCGGAATTATAAAGTTCTAAAGCCTTATCAAGCCGTGACTTAAGCCTTTCGGAAGGTTTCCCGTCCATCTCAACCTTATTTCCCAAAACAATTATTACATCTGCATTCTGAACCCGATCAAAATGACCAAAAAGAACGATTGCAATTATATGAAGAAAAAATATCAATGAAGCGATCAAAACTACGAATTTTAAATGTGCAATTTTAATTTTCATAAGTGAATTATCCTGTATCGTAGATTTTTATCAATGAAGTAGTAATCGGTCACGGCCAAATCAACCCTTTGTGATTCACGAAAATCGTTATGTACATTTAAATGTACATTTGGTAGTATCCGACCATGGAATATATTACAGCTACAGAACTAAGAACAAAAACTAAAGAACTCGTTAAATACCTTAGAAGTGGTAACAGCACAAACTTAGTATATAAGTCTAAAATTGTGGGTATTGTTAGCCCTGTAATAGAAAAAAAATCAAAAGTTGTTGATGAGCATTTCATAAAATTCATGAAAAAAGCCTCGACGGACACAATCACAACTAATAAACAAAGGGAACAAACCTACAGAAAACATTTATTAGACAAATATGGTCGTTAATAAAGTTTTTCTTGATACAAATAAAATCATAGATATTTTTGAACCAAGGGGAAAAGGTCGCCTAACAGCTGAAATGATGAGCGGAATGGAGATACATATTTCGCCATTATCAATTCATATCCTTTGCTATATTGGCAAATATAAAATCCCATCAGAAAAACTAGAAAGGATAGAGGATTATTATAAAATCGTTGATTTTGATGAGCAAATTTTAGCTTTAGCCTTAAAAGGCCCAACAAATGACCTAGAAGATAATATCCAACTACATTCGGCTTCTCAATCAGGTTGCGATATATTTCTAACCGACGATAAGAAACTGCTCAATATGCACTATTTTGGAAAAGTGAGAATTGTAAGCAAATTATAGTTTCGGATACACGAAATACTCCGATTCAACTTTTCCGTTTTTAATATTAATTTTATAAGCATACATACAATATGTACCACAACCATATTGAACGACAACATGCTCATCACCTGCCCATTCCCAATTTGAAGTTTTAAATCCACCTTCATAAATCGTGTTAACCTTTCTAGTTTCGACATCCATAATCCCTAATGCAATATCGCCATGATAACCAGTTTTTGCTCCATTATCATAATAAAAACCAACGTGTTTACCAGATGGAGAAACCTTATATCCGTTGGTTTCCTGGCCAAAGTAAGTAATGCTAACCGTTTCTTCACCATCTTTATATAATCCTGGCATGTAAGTTGGCGTAGGGATATTATCGATTTCAATTCGAGTAACATCCATATTCAAAGAAACTTTATCAGTACTCAACAATACCATTTCTTTCGGAGAGACAGCATCACTCTCAACTTCAAGCAAATCTTTTTTTAAAGATTGAATAGATACATAACATTTTCCGAATTCTCGATCTACGACATATTCCTCAATCGCAAAATAAAAAGATACGGATAGGAATATAATAAATACCGATAATATCGCATAGATAATAAAATGTTTCATAATTTATGGAAAAATATCGGACCGATTTTTAGTTTAAAATTATTATCGTTTGCCCAATCCGGTGCAGTAATACTTTCGTCATAGTAATGATTTGATCCATTTGTTGGATCTTTTACTTCACCTTTTATTACATTACCTGCAATTTCATAGCAATTAAACCAAGCTAATTTATCAATTTTATTATCACTAACAAACGGATTCTCAACATACTTTCTATTTGAATCGCTATTATTAAAAGCACTATATTGCCAAGGTTTCGTAATAACAGAAAGGTATGAATCACCCCACCATTTTGGATTATCAACCCGGTTTCGAATTGACCAACCTATTGCTAGTCGAACCTTATCAGACAAACTTGTGTTTCTGGCTTCGCCGTATATGGCTCTTGCCAAAAGTAATTGGTTATCATCGTCGGTAAAATCACCCGTCCAAACTGGATCATAAACAGATGACTTTCTCTTAACCTGCATACCAAAATCAATATAAAAAGTTTTTAATGACGGTTTTCGGTCGGCAAATAATTCAATATAATGTAGTCCTTCGTTTAGAGATGTTTCAAACTTTAACTCCTCAACATCACCATTCATGAGACCACCGATCCAGTACCATAAATTTCGAAACACATTTCGCGAATTCCGAACAACCAAATCATCAATAATAATTTTTACATCATCTGAATCTCGAAACCTTCTTTCGGCTTTAATTGTTAAACGAATTTCTTTTACAGACAAATCGACCATTGCTACTGTCAACCATGGTCTTCTATCAGAGTCTTCGGCTTCATCTGTAAGACCTAGGGAAATATCTTGTAACCTATATCCAACATAAGTAATTTTCAAGACTTCCAAAGTCGGCTCATTATCTGGGATAAAAGTAAGTTTATGCTTTCCTGAACCAAATCCTAACAAAAAAACCACAGTCTTTTTAGTTCCATGGAGTTCTCCTCCGGAAAATGATACAGGGGAATCTGAATACCTTTGCGGGTTAGTCAGCAATGGAAATTTCCTAGTATCAATTTCTACCATTAAGTCGTCATCATCTGTAGAACTTGAACTAATCTGCTTTTCTCCACGAGCTCTTGCCGAAACTTCTATCATATACAAACCATCTTCACTTGTTGCAAATTCATAATCAAAGGGTTTATTAACTGTTTTATGAAACATCTCGTAAACAACGGATTTCATTTTCTCAATATAGCATAGGAAAAACCTGGATTCAAAAAATGGAATTGGTGGGCGATCATGGACTCGAACCATGGACCTCTAACTTATCAGATTAGCGCTCTAACCACCTGAGCTAATCGCCCGAATTTTCCAAACATAAGATATCAGATTAGCGCTCATACGCCTGCGCTAACGCTTCGGCTACCCTTCTCCTTCGTCGAACGTAACCACCTGAGCTAATCGCCCATAAAGTTTCACCAAGCGAAGATATTATAACAAAAACAAAAAAAGGAGCCATTTCAGACCCCTTTTGGTTTTTTGCAATTTTATCAGTCTCTAAGCGGTGAAAAGAATTCGTTTGTAACTTTTAAGCCTCTTGTTACCAAGCTGTCTAGAAAAGATCGTGAGAAATTTTCCTTTAAAATACGAAAGCCGACTAAGCTTCTCGTAAGTTTGGAAAGCTTTTAAACCTTCCTTTTAATCTCCTTGAAAGGAGGTGATCCAGCCCCAGATTCCCCTAGGGCTACCTTGTTACGACTTAATCCTCATCGCTGAGCCTACCTTAGGCCCTCGTCAAAAACGAGAGACTTCGGGCATTCTCAACTCTGCTGACCTGACGGGCAGTGTGTACAAGACCCGAGAACGTATTCACCGCTGTATAGCTGACCAGCGATTACTAGCGATTCCAACTTCATGAGGGCGAATTTCAGCCCTCAATCCGAACTGAGAGATTGTTTAGAGATTTGCTCTATGTTGCCATATGGCGTCCCATTGTCAATCCCATTGTAGCGCCTGTCTCGCCCGAGGCATAAGGACCATGCTGACTTGTTGTCTTCCTCCCCTTCCTCCCCGTTGCCGGGGCAGTTTCGCTAGAGTGATACAACTAACGATAAGGGTTGCGCTCGTTACCCGACTTAACGGTACATCTCACGACACGAGCTGACAACAGCCATGCAATACCTGTGCTACACCCTCGAAGGAGTCGGCTTTTCAGCCGATTTGCAGTAGCATGTCAAACCTCGGTAAGGTTCTTCGCTTATCATCGAATTAAAGCAGGCGCTCCACCGCTTGTGCGGGTCCCCGTCAATTCCTTTGAGTTTTAGCCTTGCGGCCGTACTTCCCAGGCGGTTCACTTAACGCGTTAGCTGCGACCCGCATCCCGATAAATCGAAACACGAATCTAGTGAACATCGTTTACGGCGTGGACTACACGGGTATCTAATCCGTTTTGCTACCCACGCTTTCGTCTCTTAGCGTCAGATAAGACCCAGAGGGCTGCCTTCGCCTTCGGTGTTCCGCATGATATCAACGTATTCCACCACTACACCATGCGTTCCGCCCTCCCCTGTCTACCTCTAGTGATCCAGTATTACAAGTATGTTTCGGGTTGAGCCCGAACCTTTAACCAGTAACTTAAACCACCGCCTACAGAACTCTTTACGCCCAATAAAACCGGACAACGCTTGGGGCCCCCGTATTACCGCTGCTGCTGGCACGAAGTTAGCCGCCCCTTCTTAACATTGGTTTACACTCCGAAAAGCTTCTTCCCACACACGGCGTCGCTGCATCAGTCGTCTGTGACGACCATTGTGCAATATTCCTACTTGCTGCCATCCGTAGATGTATGGCCCGTGTCTCAGTGCCATCGTGGGGGGTCACGCTCTCACGCCCCCTACCCGTCATAGCCTTGGTGGGCAATTACCCCGCCAACTAGCTGATAGGACGCAGGCCCGTCCTTTACCATTTGCAATAAATTGCAAACTTTACTCCGAAGAGACTATTGACTATTACTCATGCTTTCGCACGGTTATGGTCAAGTAAAGGGTTGGTTCCTACGTGTTACTCACTCGTCTGCCATGGTTTTTATCCTTGCGGATAAAAACCATCAACTTGCATAGATTAGGCACGCCGTCAGCGTTAGTCCTGAGCTAGGATCAAACTCTTAAATAAAACGTCATGCTTACGCATAACGTTTCCTTAATTACCTAAGGTAAATTCTTTTCACCATTCAAAAACCGATATATATTGCTGACTATTAAATTATTAACGTGCTAACGCACTACCCTCCGACTTTCGTCGGACGTAACGTGCTAACGCACTACCCTCCGACTTTCGTCGGACGTAACGTGCTAACGCACTACCCTCCGACTTTCGTCGGACGTAACGTGCTAACGCACTACCCTCCGACTTTCGTCGGACGTAACGTGCTACAAAATTCGTGACTGCGCCATTCTAGCAATAATTACAGGCGTTGGTCAATGCACATATTATCAGAAGTATTTGCAGAAGCGATAGGAACATTCTTCATAGAGATTGCATAAGGCACAGATAGTATTGAAAACACAAACAAAAAGATAGAAGAAAATATATATAAATAAAGCTTTATTGTCATTATTTTGAAAAACTCAAATCACATGAACCACTTCTAATATTCGAAGAATCAATCACATAAGCTGTAACACTTTCGAGGTTTGAAAAATCATCGATATTTACACAATTGCCTTTTAATACAACATTTTGCCCGTCCAACATATTAATTTGCCACAGAGCTGACCCGTTTTTGACGGAATGATTTACACACAAAGATTGCAATTTGCCAACGCTAACGATTGAATTTGACGAATACATAACGTCATCTGCAGAAAATGAACAACTATTTGATGGAATTTCATCAATAACTTCTACAGTTTCTGGCTTTGGAGCTTGTTCAATGACTACATCCTTATTATCACTAACTCCAAGTACATTTGAGTTTTGAGGAACAACTAATGTATTCATAGCAACATCGCGCGAACTCGTAACATGAGCCAAATCAAATTTGTCAAAATCTACCAAAAATAGCAAAGAAAAAAGCGAAAGATTTATAGTAATAAAAAACGCACCAATATATTCAACAAAAAATTTAAGTTGGGACTTATTCACAAAAGCTAAATCCTTCAAATTAACAAGCTTTAGAGAATCATAGTATATAAGTGACTTATCTGAAGAAGGACTAAACATCTCTATCAACGTGAGTCTAAATATTCCTGGAAAACTATTAGTGCGGGTACTTTTGTTACTCTGTTTTCTGGCCATAGTGTTTGGCCTGTCCTAAACGTATTTAACAATATTGAACACAAATGTGTCAAGGAGTAATTTCAGAAATTGTTCCACCACCGACGACGATGTCTTTGTGATAAAAAACTGCACTTTGACCTGGAGCAATTCCAAATTCCAAAACCTTCAAATTAACATTCCCAGAATTTAACGTGCAGGAAATATTTTTTCCTAAATTCCTAACCCTTACTGATAAGTCTGAAGTTAAATACTCTTCAATAAAAATGAGGCCAGAAACATTAAAACATTTTGAAAACGCCTCACTACGATTACCTACAATTAACCTATTTTCTTCAAAGGACTTCCCGATAACATACAAAGGATCGGTATGGTAATTATTCACCGTAAAACCATGTCTTTGACCAATAGTGTAGAAAGCAAGACCAATATGCTTACCAATCACTTCGCCGGCAGAATTGACAACATCTCCGCCCGTCTTACTAATGTAAGAAGATAAAAATTGTCGCATATTTACATCGCCAATAAAGCATAATCCTTGGCTATCAGGCCGATCCATATTTGGAAGGTTCAATTTCTTTGCATATTCACGAACCTGGACTTTAGTCATTTCACCAACTGGAAATAAACAATCATTTAATACGTTCTCTAGACAAGAAAGCTTATACAAGAAGTAAGATTGATCTTTTTTCTTATCAAGTCCTGAAGCTAAACGGTTAAATCCATATTTATCTTGAATAATTCTTGCATAATGACCAGTTGCAACTAAGGCATTTTTATCAATTTGCTTCACTTTTTTATAGAAAGCTCCAAATTTGACCTCAGAGTTGCATAAAATATCTGGATTAGGTGTCAAGCCCTTCGAATATTGTTCAATGAAAGATTTCAAAACATTATCTCTATACACTTTTGTAAAATCCCAGGTTTGAAATGGGAGTTCTAAGGACGATGCGACTTTGACAGACTCCGACCCATCCTGCGCCGCAGCACAACTGGGACCTTCGCCCCAACACTTCATGTACACACAGGTCACTTCATACCCAAGGTCCTTCAAAACTGCGGCGCACACTGCACTGTCAACGCCTCCGCTTAGTCCTAGATAAACTTTTTTGGGGGTATTAGCTGTCATAGTTTAAGCCTCTTTGACAAGATAGGGGCTGGTCTTAATAAACCGATAAGCACTTTGAGCCGCTATTGCACCTTCCGCAGCTGATGTAACTTGTTGATGCAAAAGATTCGACGCATTATTCATATCACCTGCACAGAACAACCCAGCGATACTGCTTGACATGCCAGCGTCAACTTTGACATACATGTTCTTAGTTAGCTCAGCCCCAAGCGTACCTGCCAAGTCAGTCTGTGGCACATATCCAATCTGAATAAAAACACCACCGACAGCGAGTGCCACGCTATCATTAAATGGATTATCTAATTCGATCATCTTTACTACACTGTCTCCTTTAATTTCAATAATGTTTGTAAATGGAACCTCAGTTATATTTTCTTTCTTTTTTAGCTCTTCAATATACAATGGAGCTGCTTTTAACTCACTTCGATATATTAGATAAACAAGTTTTGCGTGCATTGCCACATCTTGAGCACCTTCAACCGCACTATTTCCTCCACCGATAATCGCAACAACCTTATCTTTAAAAAATGGCGCATCACATGTCGCGCAATAGCTTACTCCCCTTCCGGCAAATTCCTCCTCGCCTTTTACACCAAGCTTTCTGTGATGAGTTCCGGTTGCCAATATTACAGATTTTGCTTGATACACCTTTTCAAAAGTTTTTACTTCGAAAAAATTATCCACCTTTGAAATCGATGAAACAGTATCAATTTGATACTTAGCCCCAAGAGAAACTGCTTGATCTATAAAGTTCTTTGCAAGGTCCATGCCACTTATACTTTTAAATCCAGGATAATTTTCTACATCTCTTGCCTCTGTAATTAAACCCCCAGGCATTGGGCCACCAAGCATTAAAGTCTTCATTGCGTATCTTGTTGCGTAAATTGCTGCAGAACACCCAGCTGCTCCAGCTCCGACTATTATTGTGTCGTATATATTAGATTCCATATTTATGAGTTACTAACTAAATTTTTGGAGAAACCATTAAAATAACATTCTACGTTGTCGATTGTAGATTTAATAATTCTTTCTAGTGCTTCCTTTGAATTAAAGGCGTTATGAGGCGTAATTATAACATTTGGCAAATGAGCCATCATATAGTTTTCTAAGGCAACCTTAAAATCTACGGAACCATGATTATCCATATGCAAAAGCGCAATTTCTTCCGATAAGAATTTTTCTTCTTCTAATACATCAAGGCCAGCAAAACCAACCTTTCCAGAACTCAAGCCATCAAATAACGCATCTGTTTCGATTAATCCACCACGCGCTGTATTAATTACAATAACGCCATCCTTCATTTTTGAAATTGTCTCCTTATTAATGATGTGGTGAGTGTCTTTATTGTATGGAAGATGAAGTGAGATAACATCGCTTTTTGCAATCAAGTAGTCAAGATCTGCATATGAAAAACCTGCCTCTGAAGCATATTTTTCATCTGGATAAAGATCATAAGCAATAACTTTCATACCAAAAGCTAAAGTATAATTAATAATGTTTTTTCCAATATGACCTGTCCCGAGTATTCCCATTACCTTGCCCTTTAGATCCATTCCAGTCAAACCTTCTGGTGTAAAATTATTGGCACGAACTCGATCTAGCGACTCTGGAATTCGTCTTGCCAACGATAAAAGTAAAGCCATCGCATGCTCTGCGACAGTATTTTCACCATAGCTTGGAACATTAGAAACTAAAATATTATGTTTTGAACAATAATCCAAATCTATATGGTCAAAACCTGTAGATCTTGTTGCTATCATTTTAAGACTTTTCAGTTTACTTAATACTTCTGCATTAAAAGCTGAACCTATAAAGCTTGAAATCACCTCTACGTCCGAGTATTTTTCTGCGTTATCGTAAGAGAGTTTATCTTCAGCGTATTCAACCTCGTAATCTTTAAAGGAACCATCAATATAATCAATCTCCCAAGGCTTAATTTCAAAAAATACAATCTTTGGAGTGTTCATAAAACTAGGATATCATAAGACTTAAGGTTTCTTATACAACTTGTCTGATGTCATATAATTTTCGATAATTTTTTTGATAAAAGCTGATCTCGTCGTTTTATTTTTCTTTGAGGACCAATCCAAATAGGCCGCAATTTCATTATTAATCATTATTGTGAATTTTGTTGATTCGGCATCTTCGAGCTTTCCAACTTCATCTTTTAATATAGTTGGAAGTATTCTACTATCATATCCACGCAAGATTAAAAGATCACTTTGGATACCAACTAATAGTGGGAAAACCTTTCTTCCTTTATCTTCTGAATACAAAGCCAAAACTGGCACATTATTGCTTAATGCGTAAGAAATTTCATATCCAATATTTGCTGTTGGATGAGAAATATCAGCAACGACAAGACCAGAAGACCTAATTCTAGCAGTCATGTATTCAAAATATTCTTTATCACCCTTAATTACAAAGGTTTCAGGCCTATTGTGATCTCTTTTTAAAATGTGATCAGAAAGCACAACATGCCCCATTTTTTCTAATATATGAACCTCTTTCTCATAATTTTTTCGATAGATGTTCAAACCTGAGATTGCTCCTAAAAAATAAATTTTCATATTATTAGTTTACCATTTCAATACTTAAAACCACATGCTTTAGCTTGTGGGTGAAGTATTCTCGCGAAGCGAGGTAAATGGGGGGAAGCTACGGGCTTTAGACCGTAGAACCTAACTACATTCAACGATGTTACAATCAATAAATGAATATAGAGAAATTATTAGACTTGTTACATAAAGAATATACAAACCCCAAGACAGAATTAGAAAACTGGACTACAACTGCACAATTCATGGTCGCTGTCATTCTAAGTGCTCAAGCGACAGATAAACAAGTAAATAAGATATCAAACAAATTGTTTGAAAAATACCGCAGTGTTGATGATTTCGCAAAGGCCGATATTTTTGAGCTTGAGCCACTTGTTTCTTCAATAAACTATTATAAAACCAAGGCTAAAAGGATTATCGATGCCAATAAATTTGTAAAGGAAAACTTTAAAGGCGAATTTCCAGGATCAATTGACAAACTAATAAAGATCCCAGGAATTGGCAGAAAAAGTGCAAATGTTATTCTTCAAGAGGCCATGGGGATCGCACAGGGAATAGTTGTAGACACGCATGTTACAAGAGTTTCAAACCGACTAGGACTTGTAAAAGGTGAAGAAAATGCAGAAAAAATAGAGAAGCTATTGATGTCCCAAATCCCAGGAAATGAATGGAAATTCTTTTCTCAATCAATTGTTTTACACGGAAGATATATATGCAAAGCCAAAAAACCAAACTGTACGGAATGTATCCTAAATAAAGAATGTCCAAGCGCTTTTAAAGTTTAATTATTCGGCTGACCTAAGATTTCTTGTACTTTATTTTCAAGATCACCTTGTTTTTGTAAATTTAGCTGTTCTACCTTGCCATCAGATATTATGAAAAAGCTTGGAGTTCCCGGAAGGTTTAACTCAGTTGCCGTTTGATAATCGCCATTTACGGCTTCAGCAACACCCTGACTTTTGAAATCATTTTTAAACTGCTCAATATCAAGTCCAAGACTTGTAGCATAGCTTACTAACTCATCATCAGAAAAATTTGGCTGGTTTTCAAATAAAGTTGAAGCATATTCCCAAAATTTTCCTTGAATCGCTGCTGCTTCTGACGCCCTTGCCGCAGGGACCGACATGTTATGAATTGGAAGCGGAAAATGTCTGTAAATCACGCCTAAGTTATTTGGATATTTTTGTAACAAAGACTCAACAATCGGTGCATAAAGCTTGCATGATGGACACTGAAAATCACTGAATTCGACTAAAACAAGTTTTGGGTTCTCCGGACCAATCCTGTGCGATGAACCACCAGTTATAAAGTCCAAATCACTTATCTCATGAGGTTGTTTTAAAAACGAACTGCCCAAAATAAAAGCTAGTATTAATACTGTAACTCCGCCTATAATAGTGAAGATGATTTTATCTGAATCCATGTGGGTAGTGTAACATGAGGGCTACCCTTTTTAAATAAAAAAGGGTAGCCCTCATACAGTGGGGTGGAAGCAAAGCTTGCACCCCTCGTGAGTCAAAGCGGGGTGGAAGCAAAGCTTGCACCCCGCTGAGTACAGCGGGGTGTGGCGCAGTTGGTAGCGCGCACAGTTCGGGACTGTGAGGTCACAGGTTCAAATCCTGTCACCCCGACCAAAACACAACATTGACAGTACGTACGTTTTGTATAGAATATACGTATGATACAAATAGTTAATGCAACACAAGTCCGAGATACTTTCGCCGATATTATTAACCGAGTTACATATGGTGGTGAAGAATTTATCATCGAAAGGCAAGGCAAACCAGTTGCGCTTATTACGCAAGTCCCAGAAACAAAACCTGTCGACAACACAATATCCTCTAACATATTCTTATCCCGTATTAGTAAATATGGACTCAAAAAAGCCCCAATAGATTTAGCTGAAAAGCATGACGAATATACTTGGGACAAATAATTCCGTAATTGTTGATTCCGACGCGTTAATTGGGTTAATCCATGAAAATGACCTTTTACACAAAAGGTGCGTGAAAATTTCCGACTACCTTGCCCAAAATAATTTTGTAACTATCGTTTGTTATACAACTGTTTTAGAAGCTTCAACTACACTTTCTAGATCTATCAATCGGCCCGATCTTGCTAAAAAATTGTTACAAGATTTTGCTCAAATAAAACAGCCGAGTTTTTTAGAAATTGGAATAGCACCACTTGTCGCCGAAGCATTTGACGAAAAGGCCTCAAAGAGAAATACTCCATTTGACCATTATGTCGCTGCAGTAGCAAAGCTAAACGATATAAAGCTTGTATTTTCCTTTGACTCATTCTATGAAAAACAAGGGTTAAAATTGCTAGAAAAAAATACATATTCTTCACAAGAATAGCGCTTTACTTAATCCTTGGAATATTGATACGCTTTTGGGCAGGGAATTATTTTAGTGTTAGTCTAATTACTCTTCCAGTTTTAACATGGGTACTCTACCTAATTAGAAAGGTTGAAAATGGCTTAAATGAAGACATCGGACTAACTAAAAGCGAAAAGATTCAAATTATTATTACTTGTGTGCTTAACCCACTCATAACTGGTGCATTTTATTTTTATTGCTGGAAGAATCAATTCCCAAAGAAGTCTAGTCAGGCAAATATATACTCTTGGACAATTGCAATTGCAGAACTATCTTTAGCAATAGTGCTAAATCAACTTGGGATAGTTAATATACTCTAATTTTTGATTTATTAAAACTTCAAATCCTGTCACCCCGACCAAACAGATTATTACTCAAACAAAACAAATAAGTAGATAGTAAGTATTCCAAGTAAAAACAATAAAAACGAACTTACGGATTTTCTAGGCGTAACCTCCTTAATTAATTCAGGCATTAAGTCAGACGTCGCAATGTATATGAACCCACCAGCAGCTACTGGTAACGAATAGGGGATAATAGACGCTAAATTTGAAGCTAGGAAATATCCAACAATACCACCCAAAACAGAAGTCAAAGCAACAACAAAATTCAAAAACAACGCTCTTTTTCTGGTAAATCCTGCATGAAGTAAAACTCCAAAATCTCCAATCTCCTGAGGAATCTCATGAAAAGCTAAAGCAAAACTCGTTGTAATTCCAAGAGGGATACTTACCACAAAAGTCGAAGCAATAATCATTCCATCTATAAAATTGTGAACTGCGTCCCCAATCAAGTTTAAATAGCCGAAAGCATGAACATCGCAATCATCATCATGACAATGACGCCAATGAACAATCTTTTCTATCAAAAAGAAGCAGATAAATGCTACTAATGTTATTTCCATAACCAATGTTGGATCAATCACATTAAAAGCTTCTGGCAACAAATGTAAAAAAGCACCGCCCAAAAGGGATCCTGTTGAAAAAGCGACCAACGACAACAACATTTTGTGCAATATCGATTCTTTAATGGAGAGTAAAAAAACTCCAACAAGTGAAAAAAGGCTGATAATTATGGTGGAAGCAATGATATAAATTAAAATCATTTTGTACGAACCACCCTCGCACCTACTACAAATAAACTAAATGCTATCCAGGCAGACATAATACACCATTGGCACCATGCATGAAGCACAAATGCTTCAAGATAAGTTAAATATGCAGAAAATAAAACACCAACTATAGATCCCAAAAAGAATAACCTTCGATACTTCAAAACAACTAAAACAGCCATCCCAGTGTAAAAAAGTAAACCGAATGCCGAAACTGGAATTCCTAAGATTTCAGAATAATTGCTGTTGTTTACGATTCCACAAGAAGAAACTCCACAAAGTATCTCGGATCCAAATAGCTTACTCTGCAAAAGGTAAGTAGAAATTAGGACCCCCAATATACATAGGCAAAAGACTACTCTATCAAGCATTTTCATCACTCCATAATATCATCAATACATATTAATCCAAATGTCATATTTCTGAAAATATCGGGGGAGTGGTTCTATCCATTAAATTTTAATGAAATTCGGGGGAGGCCCCGGGGAAGGCCTTTTTTTTAAAAACCGGCTTCCACATTTAAAATTTCACAAAAACGAGTATGAAAAATAAATTAATAGAGAATTACCAACTGGTTAGCCCACATCTCATAACAAGACAATGCGCAACAGCAATGTCGTAATGTGTGCTTGCCGGCAATAGTCAACTAAACTTTTTTACAATATACTAAGTTGATGCTTTGGGAATATATTGATTCACTTTCAAACGCTTCAGATATAATTTTAAAAACATTTCTCGCCCTATTTCTTTGGGAAACAGATGCTAACCTCTACCCTATTCTGGTCTTTGGTGTGGCGTATTTTGCAGCAATTCCAATTGCATCATTAATTGGTGGCGCATTATCTAATTCTGTAGCGCCAAAAATAGCAATGCTATCAGGGATTTGGATGCAAGTTACACAAATCATACTTATAATTCTTTTAGCAAATTCGCTAGACACTTTCCTTCTAATCTTTATTGGAATAATAGGCGGACTTGGAAAAGGCTTCAAAAACGTAGCAATTAGAGATATTGCCGATCAAACAAGGCCTCATGACAATGAAGCTAAATATTATGCAGGCAAATCAATACAATACCAACTCCTAAATTTATTTATTCCTCTCGCCTGTGCATTAATAATAGGAACAGGAACCAGCGGCTATCTTGTAGTATTTGAAATAGCAATTTTTATACTTATCGCAGAATCATTTTTAACTTCCCTTGTTCAAGTTCAAAACCTATCTACCACATTTAGGCTAAAGGAAATATTGACCATTCCAGGCACAAACCCCAGTAAGTTAACATTAATCAAAGGAATCTTTTTAGAAGGTCTGTCAGAAGGTGTCACTCTAACTATCGTCCCGATAATCACACTCGTTTTTGTTGGATCCATAATCAACTGGGGAATATTGAACACAGCACTAGTTCTAATTTCTATCCTCGCAGGAATCGTAATAGGTCAAATAATTGATGATATTAATTCAAAATCACTTTATGCAGTTGGAGCTCTAATTTACGCATCGACCTGCCTGTTCTTCATTTCTAGATACAATTTCTATATCCTGGCGATATTCCTAGTCGCAAGAACATTAATGTTTGTAATCAAAAACGCTGGCTACTACGGATCGATCGATAAAATAATGTCGCAAGATTCAAACGAGGCCTATCTCTATTCAGAGTATCAATTTCTAATTGACCTCGTAACCTCAGTCGCACGTCTTATCCCATTAGTAATCCTAATTTTGCTAAATATAAACATTAAAGATGAAACAATTATAAGATCGGTATTAATCATATTAGGACTAATTCCTTTATTTACGCTATCAATGCTTGGGAGAACATCGGTCTTTAATAAAGCAACAAGAGCCTAGGACCAGGATCTAACCTTTGACTCCATTTCGGAAAGATCAAGTAATCCATTTTGAGCCCCTAGCTTCGTAATTACGCCCGCACTGTTAACAGCCCCTCTTCTCATTGCATCCAAAGCCGAAACTCCATGAATAATTCCGCTAATAAATCCTGTCGCAAAAGCATCCCCTGCACCAGTTTTTTCCACGACCTCAACCTCATGGGCAGGAACGACAAGGAATTGTCCCCCAATATGCGCAAAAGAACCGTTTATCCCATCAGTCAAAACAACGTTATCCGCACCTTTTTGAATTAAAATATCAAGAAGATCGGTAATTTCAATTTGTGTTTTTGATAAAGATGGATCAACTATCATGCGGGCTTCTTCAAGGTTACAAATCAAATAGTCGGTATAATTTATAATATCTAGAATATTGTTACGCGAATTTTTAAGCTCTTTTGAGCCAGGATTTAAAAACAAAATCGGTGAAGGTGTTTTTTTTGCAAGCATAATAACCTGTTTATAAAGGTCAGACACATCCCCACCCACTGAAGATAAGAAAATATATTCAGCAAAATCTACATTAAAAGAAATTTTTCTGTCTTGTGAATATGTAAAAATAGTTCTCTCTTTGAAATAAGAAAGTATCGCTGATTGGTCAGTTGGAAAACCATCTGCTTTAAGATGCGTTAAATCAACTCCAAGCTGATCAAGTTCATTTTTGATATCTATGCCCTTTGGGTCATTCCCGACCGCAGAATGTAAATATGTTTGAATCCCGAGCTTTCTAAGTCCAACCGCAACATTTGAAGCACCACCACCAACACCGTATCTAACATTTTTGACTGGAACTTTAGCACCAAATCCAAAACTTACCTTGCACTCTTTACTCCCTAAGTCACAAGTTATATCAGCTCCATCCAATTCGAAAAAAGTATCAAGTGTAACATGCCCGATACAATGTACGCTTGATAATTTAGCAGTCATATTTTTTACCTAGAAGATTCTATACTATCACCTAAAACCACGGATTTATACTTGACAAGTCCACCTTGGACAGCAAAGGCATATACAATTCCAACTACCGCTAATCCTGCAACAAAAGCAGCCAAAGCATTAAATGTCAAAGACGCAGCAGGCTCAGGTTCTTGTTGCAACTCAGACTCTGGTTGCATAACAACCTCGCTTTGAGTCTTGACTGGTTTCGCAAGGCCAAATGATTCCACTCTTTTGCTTGCAATACCTACCGCATCTCGTAACAAAGCCTTAACTTCGTTATCTAACGAAACTGGAGTCTGACCGTCAGAGGCGATTTGTGACACTAAGGAAACTTCAGGTTCAGGTTGAGTTTCTGACAGATTTGGCGATGAGTTTTGTGAACTACTGGCAACTCCACCCAAACCAGAAATGGCAACATTTGAAAAATCTCTCGAACCTGACTGAGTTGATTGTGACATGTCGGGCATATTAACTCGATTCTAACACTTGACACATACGTTGACCATTACAGAAACGTATATTGGAAAACAACTAATAACAAAATGAAAAACAAATATATAGAAAAAAACTTGTTGGGGATTCTACCATTATAAAGCCAAAACCATCTTTCTAATGTTGAGGTTTTCTGGAATTCTAGATGCTGTGCGTACAAAAGATTTGCAAACATTGATAAAGTCAATGTTTGGACAAAAACCATCTCCCCTGTTGTAAATACATAGATTGAAAAAACGAACAAAATCAGCTGAAAGAAAATACTCTTTATTGAAGATTCACCAAAACTATAATCATATTCATCAAGATATTTTGCAAACCCACTAAAATCCATAGCTTTTAATAGCGATTTTATTTTTTTTGCTCTTTCAGACGAAGTATCCAATAAATAAGCATAAATTATAGACTCTGAATCAATCAATAATGACCCAGCTAACGCACCTAAAAAAGCAAAAACTGCGTTAATCCAATTCGATTCACCCTTTAAAGCTATATAGGCTAAAGCACTTACTAACGAAATCAAAAGTGGGATTTTATATCTTTGAAAGAATGCGTTCATAACCTAATCAAATAATACTACACTTTCTTAAGCTGTGTTAATTTCCATAAAAATAGCCTTGGTTTTGATCTTGCCTTCGAATCTTTCACGAAATCCCAAGCCTTTTGCAAAAGGTCTCGATCTTCATTCTTTGCAAGTTTCATATACATCGAGACTCTTTCTGTATCCCCTAGCCACATAGCAAGACGATATCCATAAAGCTGCCACTCTTGCGAAAGGTACTTCCCAGAATCATTGGATTTTAAATTGGCTAAAACTTGAGCGATTGACTCCATCTCTTAAAAGTCTATCTTCTCAGCATACTTGCTTATAAAAGGAATTTTATATTCCTCGCCTACGTATGCTTTTGATGCTCCTATAACAGCTAAAACCATAGATAAAATAAAGACTGGAATACCCAGAACTGGAAATAATCCAATTACAGAAAGAGCAAATATAACAAGCCCCTGCTTAGCATGAAATTGAACAAATTTATCGTCTTTTTTTGTAACATAAAGAACAATCGATAAAATAAAGACATAGCTTAAAACTGCCATCGTACGCGAATCCTTGGTGTTGGTGGTTGGGTTTGTTGTACTCATACTTTGATTATATCACTTAAAAAGTATAGACTTGGAAGTATTAATTTCACATTGCACCTGTTCATTGAGGACTAAATTTTTAACTGTAATCTTGCTCTGGGAAATCTCATCTGGTCCACAAATAACAACCCATTTAATACCTTTTGAAATTGCGTACTTAATTTGCTTGGAAAGCTTATCAGTAGGATTCGGATACATTTCAACATTTAGGCCAAAATCTCTTAAGGTACTTGAGATACCCGCGGAATTATTAACTAGATTCTCATCAAAAATAGTGACCAAAACTTGAGCTTTCGTCTTTAAATCTGGAATAAGGCCGAGGGTTTCTGCTGCTTCCAAAGTTCTATCAAAACCAAGTCCAAAGCCTGTAGCTTCAATTTTCTTGCCTGAAATCGATTCCACAAGTCCATCAAAACGCTCACCGCCTAAAACGGAACCACTTTCTAAATCTGTAATAACTATTTCCCAAATTGGACCGCTCGAATAAGAAAAAGACCTAGCGATTGTTGGGTCAAATTTATACCAAGATTTATCAAAACCCTGCTTTGATAAATAATCCAAAATAAAGTTAATGTTCTCGTTTGGTTTAAGGCTCCGGATTTTATCTAGATACATAGTGGCGTCACTTTTGGAGATTCCACGACTCACCATTTCATCAAGAGCTCCCTGTTCGCCGATCTTTTTAAGCTTATCAATTGCGGAGACTGCTTCATATGGAAATCCTTTTAACAAAGCACGGTCATTAACTAAAACCTTTGCGTTTTTAAAACCAAGTTTTCTGTAAATATCCAAACCTACAGCAATTACCTCGGCATCTGCTAAGACTGATGCGACGCCGAATATATCGGCGTCGCACTGTATAAATTCCCTATATCTACCCTTTTGCGGCTTTTCTGCTCTAAAAACAGGTTGGATTTGATACCTTCGAAAAGGAAGTCCGACCTTCTCCTTATTCTCAGCCATAAATCTAGCAATAGGAACCGATTGATCATACCTTAAAGCAACATCGCGCTTCCCAGCATCTTTAAACTTATAAAAAAGTTTTTCATCATCACCTATTTGGCCCTCAAAAATGCTCAAAGGCTCCAAAGTCGGCGTTTCGACTGGATCATATCCCCAACTCTCAAAAACCTCAATCATCCTATCTTTGAGCCACTGCCTTTTCAACGCTTGCTCTGGCAAAAAATCTCGAAACCCTTTTAATGGTTGTGTTGTCATATTTTTCATAAATAAGGGCTACCCTTCTAAAAAAGGGGCTACCCTTAAATAACTATACACTAATTAATTAAAACCAAAGTTATCTACTCCAAATGGATATATATTAGGAAGCGTTACATCATTTCCATAGAATTTTTTAATCAGAGGTTGATACATTTTATATCTCAAATCTGTCGGCATTTCATTTTGCATTAATATTCCATAAGGGAAAATTTGCTTAATCCACAAACCTTGAATGGTATACTCAGAAAATTTTCTTTTTATCCAGTCTTGCAAAACTTCCCTTGGCGGAACCTCAAGACTACCGAAATATCTACCTTCCCCAAAAGCGTTTTCTAACTTCACAAATTCCCATTCTAGTTCAACCTGGCTATAGTATTTATCAATGTTTTTATAAGTTTCTCTAAATAATTTATAAAAGCTCACTTTCACTTTTCTTTCCCAATCTTTTTCTAGTTCATACCAGCTGACTACCTTGAAATTTAATTCTGGATAAGAAAATTTAATCCATTCTTCAAGCTCTTTTTTATATATCACCCACCTGCTATTATATTTTGCAAATAGCTGTTTCTTAGTAAAGTTTAGAGATTTGCCTTCTTGCGTATATATATAAAATGGATCCGTATTTCCTATTAAAATTAAAATTTCATAATTTATGTTTTCTTCTCCAAACCTCTTGGCCATCTCGGAAATTTTAGGCAAGCATATTTCAAGATTATTACCTGTCGGATCTAAACTAACATAGTTTTCTGGATTTACCTTATCGAACATGTAAGCTGGATTTATTGTTGAACATGTAAAGGAAATTAGTTGAATTGGCCGTTTTTGAATTAGGCTTGTATACAAATTCGCCTTAATGAGTTTCCAGTCGGGATTGTTTTTCCCTTTACCATCAAATTTTTTAAGAATTTCTAGAATTTTTTTATTTTTTTGCATTTGGATTGATAACTGATAAATACCTTGGACCTCTTGGTTCTCTTGCAAGATTGTACATGCGTTCACGAGCGTCAGCTGGCATCTCGGTATTAAGTAAAACCCTAAATCCCGCATCTTTCAGAACTTGTGCCTGTTTGTAGTAAGTTAAAACCTTTAAGTATGCTACTGCTCGAATATCATCATCGGATACAGGTCCAAAAACTCCATTGTAATAAGTTTTAAATACTTCACTCACCCGTGAGACTTCTAATGTAGCAACATCACAAGCTTCATCTTCAGAAAAACCAATTGGTTCACCTAGTGAAATATCAGACATCAACTTCTGACTTATATTTTTTGTAATTCCAGCCATTTGGTAACTAGAAATAATGTCAGCCAATTGTAGAAGAAACCTTTCTTTTGTCCTTAATTCTTCAAGGTCATTTAATAACTGTGGACGTTGCAAAACTGGGTAAATATATTCCGATTCGTCATTATCGGCTAAAATAACCAACCACTTAGATTGTATCCCCCAAAACCTTAGCACTGAAATTATTTTTGTAGCTGATTCAATTGCTATTCGTGCCTGATTCCCTGAACGTTTTGCTACATATTGGCTTTGATTCTCTTCTAACAGTGCATCTGGGTAAATTTCAGGACATATTATCTGTGCGAAACCAATCTTTCTATTACCCGTAGACAAAGATCGAAGAATGTTTAAAAGTAGTGATCCGCATTGATCGGCACTCATAGGATAAGGCAAACTATCAATCCCTAAAATTGAAACAAAGGCTAGTCTTGCAGTGGAAAATATGCCTTCGATATCTTCATCATCACGAAATTCTTGAATACTGCTTAATACTATATCTTCAAAATCCGACATAGGAACGATATTATATGAAACATCCATGAAACCTTGAAATAGTTCCTTAGCTTTTAAAAACCTTTGAGATACAAGCCTTGGCATACCATACTTTAAGGCATCTGGTTCTTGGATTTTTTCCCATCCCATAGACTTAACGATAGCTACAGAAGCACAAAGCTGTTTTTTGGCTACATTAATTCCAAACATTTTCGATTCAAGCCATAAATAAGTTGAATCGTCATCAGTTGGAGAGACTCCTCTTTCTTGAAATTGCTTATTTGTACGCAATTCTCGGTCAAGTTCCAAAAGTTCGGTTACTAAAGTTCTACTTCTTAGTACTTCAGACTCTACCAATACCTCCGGGATATTTTGCACATTATCGTTACTTAGAACTTCATTTCCTGTTTTTAACATTTTATTTTTCGTTGAAGAAGAAAGAGTTTTTTAAACAAAAAAGCCCTCGTCTCTAATTAATTACTTAATCAGAGAACGAGGGCTTAA
>Ga0210057_1000523_pt1 | contig 63209 bp, 59 predicted proteins | sample CryGeyCG2114_010_2_FD_183968 | JGI IMG/M metagenome (GOLD analysis project Ga0210057, IMG submission 183968) | Groundwater microbial communities from aquifer - Crystal Geyser CG10_big_fil_rev_8/21/14_0.10 (SPAdes) (version 2) | ecosystem: Environmental > Aquatic > Deep subsurface > Groundwater ...
AAAATAAAAGACTTAAAGAAGAATTTACAAAAACAGTAACATTAACCAAAGAACAAGAAAAGATTATGAAAGCGGTAGATAAGAAAATATTAAAGTGTTGTGTATAAAAATCAGGGCAAATTCAAGTGATTAAATTGTTTGTTTTGATATTATCTTCACTGATTGGGATTTTATTTATCATGCAATATTATAAAAATCTATTATTAAAAGAACTTTCTTAGATGAAATTAGATATTTTCTATATAATCTGGATATTGTATATGGAGATAATGAGTAATCTTTGTTTTGGAATTAATAATTAGAAAATGTGTAATTAATTTGGAAGAATTTCATTATATCTCATTAATTTACATTTCTTCATTTTACCATTTCTTACCTAAATTATCTAGTAAGAATATTTTAACTCCTAAACAAACATAGGAACTCTCTTTCTATAATCGCTTAGCTCTGGATAAACTTCTTTTTCCTCAGTTAAACAAACTCTAACATATTTGTATATCAATATAGGAGCAAATACTAATGTGATGATAGTGGGCCATCCTATAAACCATCCAATTATAACTAAAATAAATCCTAAATATTGTGGATGCCTTGAATAAGAATATATCCCATTTGTTACAAAAATGTTTTTGTTTTTACTATTACTTTCTTGCTTAATATTTTTTTCCTTGCTTTTCCTTACACTATTATACAAGCTAATCCACCCTACGATTATCAAAGTTGCTCCTATAATCATTAAGAAAGCTGAATATGTCATTGCCAAATCCATCCCAAACCCCACTCCAAATAGATTAAAGTTAACAAAGTTAGAAGGAAGATCAACAGAAGGTGCAAAATATTTAGATGCAAATAATAAAGTAAATGGGATGCCATACATCTCTACGAACAATGATATGAAAAATGCACTAACTAACCCTTTCTCAGCCCATTTTGCTTTTCTTCTATATGTTAAAGGGATTAGAAATGCAACAAATAACAATATACTAAACAATACAATATGCCATTCTTGTGTTATTAATCTGTTTATTATATTCCCAGTGAAGTAAGCTTTGAAATGAAAATAAAATTCATTGAAATAAAAGAATGGAAATAATACTAACAATATCAATATGAATCTTGGAATTAGGTTTTTTTTGAATAATTTGGTTTTTAACATTTTGTCATATCTTTTCATATCCTTTTCATAGCTATATTTATAAATAATTGGTTACTGATCTTAAAAGTGATAAGATGAATAAAGTAATTCTAATAATAAGAGATGGGTGGGGAGTTTCTAAAGAAAGAGAAGGAAATGCAGTTTACTATGCAAATACTCCTATATATGATGTGCTTAGAAATGAGTGCTCTCACACACAATTACAAGCGTCTGGAGAAGATGTTGGACTTCCAAATAAGTTTATGGGAAATAGCGAAGTTGGTCATCTAAATATAGGAGCGGGAAGAGTTGTTAATGAAATGATAACAAGAATAAATAAATCAATAGAAGATAAATCATTCTTTTCAAACCCATCTCTTTTGAGAGCAATAAATAATGTTAAGAAAAATAATTCTTCATTACATTTTTTAGGAGTTCTTCAAGATACTGGAGTTCATGCAATGAATACTCATCTGTATGCACTTCTTAAGTTAGCTCATGATAATGAAATTAGTGATAAAATTAGGATACATCTCATTGCTGATGGGATGGATGTTCCTAAGAGAAGTGTGGGGAAGTTTATTGAAGAACTCAGGAATGTGATTCTAGAGTATGGTATTGATGATAAATATATAGTTACATTAGTAGGCAAAGATTATGCAATGGATAAAATCAATAGATGGCAAAAGACAAAATTAGCTTATGATTGCATAGCACAGGGAGAGGGAAGGAGAGCTGAGAGTATAGATCATGCAATTCAGATGGGGTATGAGAATAATGAAGAGGATAATGAAATAACTCCCACGGTGATTGGAGATTATTCTGGGGTTCGTGACAAAGATTCTATCATTTTTTTTAATTTCAGATTGGATTGTGCAAGAGAAATCACAAAAGCTTTCGTTGATTCTAATTTTAACAGATTCCAAAGAGAAAAATTGAACGTATTATTTGTTTGTTTTGCGGAATATTATCATGAACTTGAGAATTATGAGAATACATTAATAGTATTCCATCCGGAGATAATGCAGAATCTATTAGGAGAAGTTATAGCTAAGAATAACCTAAAACAGCTAAGGATTGCAGAACAGGAAAAATCAGCACATGTAACTTATTTTTTTAATGGAGAATTTGAGAGACCTTTCCCAGGAGAACATAGAATAATTATCCATTCTACTGTGAAAAAACATGAGCTCAAACCAGAAACAAGTTCATACGAAATCACTGAAAAAGTTATTTCTGAAATTGGGAAATATGATTTCATTGTTCTTAACTTTGCAAGTACAGATTTGTGTGGTCATACTGGAGATTTTGATGCCACGGTTAAATCTATTGAGGTTGTTGATGAATGTGTTGGGAAAGTTTTGAAAAAAGCTAAAGAGTTAGGATTTGTTTGTGTTATCACATCAGATCATGGGAATTGTGAAGAGATGATTGATGAATCAGGTAATGAGAAACCTTCCCATTCTACCAATCCTGTTGATTTGATAGTTTATAATTATAAAGATAGCAATCTCAAACTAAAAAAAGGAAGATTAGCAGATGTTGCTCCAACAGTATTAGAGATTATTGGGATTGATAAACCTAAGGAAATGACTGGAGAATCGCTTATTTTATGATTATATTCTAGGATAAATAATAGAAGGGAATGAATAATCCTCAACATTTTTTCCATAATTTAATGATTTTAATGCTAATGTAATTACATTCCCACAATAAGTCTCATATAACGGGATATTTTTATCTGGTTTAACATCTACTCTGAAAAATGCAACTCTCTGAGTTAAAGTCGAATCTCCGGAACAAAGTACAAAATCAAAAGAACCATCATCTCTTATTTTATCTGTGAGTGTTGAGTCATCAAAATATCTCTGAGTTTCCACACATCTTGCCAATGCTTCTCTACTAATTGGTTTTGCTCCCAATTCTATTATCTTATCTACCTGAGAAAAATCTAAAGGAATCTTGTAATTTGGGATTGGCATTTTTTTGAAGAGAATAAAAGAAAGTATATCCTTCATAACGTTCTGCGGTCCGACATCATTATCCCTTATACCTAAGAGATAATCTTTACAATCTACACCGTATTTTTGAAGTAATTTGTACAATCCAAATCTGGAGAGTTCTGCGATTCTAAAAGCTTGTGTTACATTTCCATTTGTTATAGTCATTAATCTCTCTAAATATGTTCTCTCAAATTGTTTTCTTGCTTTTTTGAGAGGAGGGAGAGTGTCTTCTGTAAAACTTATTTCTATTTGAGAGTTATTAACTCTATTTTCAAGATTATTTTCTGCCATTTTAAACCATATATTTGAAATTATATATCATAAAATAAAAAGGAGAATTATTATATTTGCATTTTATTTCCCAAAATTAGTATAACGTTCAGGATAAACTTTCCTATTTGCATCATTATTTAGATTTAAAAGAATTCTCTGTCCTTTATATGCTTCTTCTTTAGCTTCTTCTGAAAGTTCTTCTGGAGATAATCTATCAAGATAATATGAGCCAATAGCATTCATTACTTCTTGTCTTCCTTCATCTATTCCTTTATCTCTACCTAACATAAAACTTCCCGTAAGAGAGGTTAATCCAATTAAAGTTATTCCGACTATTTCAGTCAATTTATTTTTAATTTTTGTCATTTTATTTTCCATTTACTATCTCAATCTTTTCTAAAAATAAGTAGGAGTATCTATAAATATAGACCCTCCATCAGTTTTATAGTCCATAATTGCGCTATCATCTTTTTGGTTATCCTCTCTATTATATTCTGATTTATCTTCTTCTCTTCCTCTAAAAAAAAGATATTTTGATTCGTTGTGATTTGTCATTTTGATATTTTTATATGTCCGTGAAATTAAGCAACATCTAATTCTCTAAATCTTAATATTTCTTCTTCTATTTCTGGTGCTAATATGTAACAAATGTTTTGATCACTCTCTCCATCTAATACTCTAGTTGAAAAAATAGAGATAGTCTTTTCTCCATAATTAGGAGTTTGTCTTTCAAGTAAGACTTTATAAGTTTCTAATATCACTAACAAATCTTCTTTAGGGATATAAATTCTATTCCCTATACCACATTGTGGACTTTGAGTATATCTCACTTTTTGAATTCCGTCATTTAAAGCATCAAGATTAGGGACTTGCATTAATATCTCTCTAAGTTTAGATCTGTTAATCTCTCCTGCTCTAGAAGCACTAGCTATCTTATCAAAAATTAAATCTAATCCATTTTTCTTAGACTCTTCATCTAACATTACAACTTCCTCCATTTATCATTAAACATAGATTCTACACTTCCTACGAAGAAAGGAGAGTTTACATGAACTCCAGTATCATAATTAGCATTAAGTTCTTTGTCATCAGCCAACATAAAAGTTATTTTTTCACCATCAGCCATCAAGAATCTTGAATTGAAGTCTGCATCCTTAATTTCAGCAAATGTTCCTAATTCTTTAGCTAATTCTTTATTATCATTATTCAACGGAGCCACAATCTGAATTTGAACTCCTCTCTTTTTAGCGTTGTGGAAATTTTTCTTCAGAGCATCTCCTTTTCTTATCAAACCGTTAGAGGTCGTACTTATAATAACTCTTTCTTGAGCTTTATCTATTAATTCAGCTAAATGATTGTATAGATTATTTCTCCCTTTTATTGAAGCTGTTAATTCAGTAGCATCTATTTTCTCAACACCATGCAAATGAAGTTGTTCTAATTCATTAAGAACCTCACTTCCTCTTAAGCTTTCTACATTAACTATTTCTTGTTTAGCGTCGTCTTCTATCTTGTTCTTAACTCTTTTAATAACCTCAGAAGGAGATACTGCTATGTATTTGATAGGTTTTCCTATTTTCATTATAATAAAACCTTTTTTCTCTAATGATTCTAGAACATCATACGCTCTTGATCTTGGAACATTTGAAATATCGGATAATTCGCCTGCAGTTGCAACTCCTCTAGAAAGTAAAGCCACCCATAATTTAGCTTGATATGAATTTAAATCAAACCTTTTCAATTCGTCTGTTATTTTTTTTTGTGCTAACATTTTTATACCTTATTATCTGTCTTTCACTACCTATCTAAAGTAACTAAGGGATGAACCCATATATAAATGTTTGGTTTTGTTGTTACTATAAAGGGGACAAAATAAGAAAGTTTATATACTGCTCCTAACAATGGATTTTTGAGGTGTTGCTTTGCTTTTTGGAAAAATGACAAAATACACCTTAGAACAAATTTTAGAAGCGGTTAGAAGATGATCCTAGAGTTGTTGGGGAGTTAGAGACAAGATTAGATATTACACAAACAAAAAATATTGTTGATACTCTTAGAAAAGAAGGAATGAAATTAGAAGTTTATGATTTTCCAAGCACAATAAGGGTATGGGATTCTAAAAATTACGAAGGAGTTCCTTACAAATTACTTGCAACTAAAGAGCTAATTCATAAATTAGCTTCAGAGAAAGGAATTGATCCTCATACAGTTAAAGGGTTTAGAGAATTATTAAGAGATTTGAATCAAGATTCATTCCACAAAGTACCAATAAATATCTGGAGAACAACACTTGGAGGGATGGTTGATATGGCATACTCAGGTAGCCCATCTGATGCAGTTTTAGATTTAATTAACAATGATTCTGATTTTGAAGAAATTAGAGAAAATAATCTTCAACATCAGAAATTAGATTATGTTGGAGGAGATAGAAGAAAAATGTCTATGAGTTTGTTTATTTTAAAGAAATAGAAAGAGTAAATCTTTAATAATAATTTTACTCATTTTCTTTTTTAGATATAGAGGTTATTTGTAAATCTTCTTCTGAAGTTAATCCAATTCCATTTAAAATACGTACATACAACCCTGCATCATTAAGTCTTGCTTCATAATCAAGTACAATATCTATAAATTCTTTTCCTTCATACTGTTCAAAAAAGACACTTCTTGCTTGATCAAATATATCTTGAGTTTTTTGGACATTATTATTATCTTTAGGATCAAACTCTATTGAATACATAGATCCAACGACTCTTGGCAGTGTAGGATGTGAACCTAATTTAGTAACTAATTTTTGAAGAAAAAAACTTGTGGAAAAATCTACCGCGCTTGGGAAATTACCATATATACTCATGGTATTGATAGCATTAGAAGACAATTTAGTAAGAAAATCAGGATCTGGATGAAAATGATAAAATGTAATAGATTTACCTTTTAGATTAAACATATTTATAATTTGTTTTAAATATCTTAAATCTACTTCAATACCCATTGCTCTTCCAGTAGTTTCATATTTCTCACTTCTAGGATAATATTTTAGTATTTCTTTATCAGAAATATGTTTTTCTCCAATATCTATCCATAAATTATCTTCATCAACAAATAGAAATGCCTCTTCTTTAAGTTTAGTTCTAGCAAGATGAGCAAGATCTTGTTCTCCTTCTTCTCTTGTAAGATAACAAATTCTAGTTTCAAGACCATCATACAAGTCAAGGTGTGAGACTTCAGAAACGATATCTCTTTTAGGATAAAATGTACAACTTTGAATAAATGATGCAGAAGCTAAAGTACTAAATGATAATATAATACTAGTAAGTGTATTTCTAATAAATTTTTGAGTGGACATAAAGAATAAAATAATTATAGAGTTTATAAACTTTTCCATTTGTTGTTACTTAAAAGGGAGTAAAACTAGAAAGTTTATATATTATATACTTTGTTTGATAAATATAAAAAATTCTGTTAAAACAATATATACAACTTTCAAAAACCATTGAAACTTTAAACATATATTCTACAATAGCTAAAAACTAAACTACACCTATTTCTCATCCGTTCTTCTACTCTTGATCTTGGAACGTTGAAAATACCAGTCCTAAAAAAAGGTATTAGTAATCCTAAAAAAAGGAAGGATTTATATATAAGGGGATTGTTAATACTAAAAATGGTATTAATAGAAAAACACGATTATGAGGGATATGTTAAAGCGAAGATTATAACAGAACTTGCAAAAGTAGAAAAAAGAAAATATGAAACTTACCATAGAGAAAATTATAATGAAGATTATAACTTATGTATTAAAATAACCTCCCAAAGTTCAAAATGGTCTATCATAATAGGTTATTTTGCGATGCATAATCAGACCAAATTATTTCTTGCGAAATTTGGGTTGAAGATTAGCGATACAGCTGCACATACTGCAACACTTATAGCTTTAAGAAAGATAATTCGGGATGATAAAATCAAGAAAAGAGTTATAGAGTTACTGGAAAAAGCTCAACAAACATATGATGTCTTAAATACTCCATTTAAGGAAAAAGTTATTGGTAATATGTTGAGTAAATCAATAGAAGAAAGAAAAAAAGCACAATATTATTCTCAAGATACAAATAAAATAGGAATGCTCAATGCAATATCATTCCAAGAAAATATACTCAAACCATATACTGAGATAATTAATGGGTTAATGGAAAATGTTGATTGAATCAATACTTGGATATAAAAGTGTATGGAGAGTATTAGAATTGATGGCAGAGACACCTGGAAAAAATTATACTAGGCAAGAATTAAAAGATCTTACACAGTTAGGAAATGAACCATTAAGTGAAGCAGTTAAAAGATTAGTATTTGCTGAGATATTAATAAAATATACTGACAAGAAAAGAAATGCAAGATATGGTTTAATTACCGCAAATATTTTTACTCAGAAAATTCTAGAATTTATAAAAACAGAGAGAGAATATTGGAAAATGATTCCTTTTGATACATTAACTTTGTTAAATGAATTTACAAGAAAGGTCATGGAAAAAACAAATTTTATCAAAAGCTTTATCTTATTTGGTTCAGTAGCCAGAAAAACCTCTACATCTCATTCAGATATTGATATAGCTATAATAACAGTTGATAAAGACACAAAACAAGAGATTATTATAACTGCTATACTAGAAGAGCTAAAAAACAAATTTAAAAGAGATATTCAAACACACTATTTTACCCAAGATCAGTTCGAAAAAACGAAGATAGGATTAATTAATGAAATAAAAAATGAGGGTATTCTATTTTTTAACCATAAGGAATACCATGTTATGCATTAATATTAAGACTCTGTTACTTATTTTTATATTGCATCCCAAATATGATCTCCTCTTTCTTGGTGTTCAGGATTTTGAATCACGTAAATCCTTACCTAAAGAATGGAGAGGCTTATCTAGAGAAGAGTTAGTAAGAGTTTCTGGAATAGAAGGAATGGTTTTCTGTCATAAAACTGGATTTGTTGCATCCACTAAGACCAGAGAAGGTGCTGTAAAGATAGTAGAACAAGCTTTGAAACTTTAAACATATATTCTACAATAGCTAAGAATTTAAGTAGAGATTAATTACTAGTATGGGGATAGCTAAAGTTACTAGGAAAAGAGAAGACTTGATTAAAAAAGTAGCAGGGTCATGGAAACTTGTAAAAGGTAGCAGTGTAGATTACGTTAATGCTATGAGAAAGGAGTGGAGTGAAAGAGAGAAGAGGTTGGGTTTCCAAAAAACCACAACCATACACATTTAAATACTCAAAATATTCTCATCAAATATACCAAGGGATAGCTCGGTAAAAGCTTAGCTATACAGGAGGAAAATATGGCACGTATGTATTCTGGAAGTAAAGGAAAAGCAGGTTCAAAAAAACCTATAGACTCAGATTTATCATGGGTTAGATATAAACCTAAAGAAATAGAACTTTTAATAGTAAAGTTGGCAAAATCAGGAACACCTCCATCAAGGATTGGGCTTGTATTAAGAGATACATATGGAGTGCCTGAAGTTAAAAGAATAGTAGGAAAATCAATATCTAAAATATTAGCAGAGAAAAGTCTTCTAAACAACGTTCCTGAAGATCTTACCTCATTGATAAGAAGATCTGTTGCTCTCATAAAACATTTAGAGTCTAATAATCAAGATCAAACAGCTAAGAGAGGATTAAGATTGACAGAATCAAAGATTAGAAGATTGGGCAAATTTTATAAAGAGAATAGTAAACTACCTAAAGAATGGAGATATGATCCAAAAAGAGCAGAGTTGGCTCTTGATTAAAACTAAGGAGGTACAAAATGGGAAACACATTAATGAAAGGTGTAAAGATTTTAGTTGGGCTGTTAGTTATAGCTCTTGGTTTGCTAAGTTATTACTGGTGGTGGCCAGAATTATGGTTAGTTTTCAAAGGAGTTTTAGGACTATTCGTTGCATTGATTGGATTGGTTATTCTTTTGATAGGAATTTCTGATTAGTTTTTTTTGTTTTTTTAAATTATTCTTTTGGTTTAAAATTTAGTTAGTCCAATTCTAATAATATTAGTAACTTTCTAAAAATACTATTCATTTTTGTTATCTTTCTAATTTGTATGGTAACTCTTCCAAATTTGTTGGAAACTATCTAAATTTTTCTACTAAAGTTTTTTTAATTAAGAGTGTTTGTTATTTTACTTGATAATGGGCGTATTAATGAAAAAGTATTATTTAGACACTTCGATATGGATAGATTTATTTGAAGACAGAAATGAACCAAACTTTGCAAAGACAGAATATGCAATAAGATTAATTGATTTTGTTTTAAGTAATGGTGAGATTATAATATATTCTGGAATAGTTTTAAGTGAATTAATGAGTCAAGGATACTCTAAATACGAGATAAAGGAATTCTGGAGGGATTTAAGACCATACCTTTGTTTTGTTAGACCAAATAAGTACATGTTGGGTAAAGCAAGAGACATTGCAATAAAAAGAAATCTACCAAAAGGAGATGTGCTTCATGCTATTTTAGCTAGAGAGAACAGAGCTATATTAGTTAGCTGAGACAATCATTTCAAAGAGTTAAAAGATATAATAATATATAAAACTCCAAAAGAAGTTATTTCATAATCTCTCTTTCTATCATATCAAAAGAGTTCTCTCTGGAAAGCCTCAAATGTTCGTTATTAATTCTTTTATTATTCTTTTTTCTTAGCTCTCCAATCCTGTTCAATACTTCTTTCCTTTCTTCTTCATCTAACTTTTTTCTGATTGCATCTCTAATGAATTCTGTTCGTGTAGAATATCTTTTATTAGGATATACTCTATCAATCTCCTCAAGCAATGAATCTTCCATCTTAAGACTTATTATTTTCATAGTATTTACTTAGTATATACATAGTATTATTTAAATTTATCTGCTTTTTCGCGCATTATAAGTTGAATTCTCACACAACCTGACAAAGAATAAACAAATGTTTCTTTCCATTGCATAGATGATTGGCATATTTAATGAACTTGTGCTCTCCTTCTGCTCGCTGTAATATTGTTAAAGTATTTGGAGTGCACGGCACTTTCGTTGAATTTCCTTCTCCATCAATAACAGTTACACATCCTCCAAATTTATCATCCCATCCTTCCGTTAGGTCAATAATTATATCTATTCCAGAGGATTCTACAAATTCATCATTTATTATTGTATACTCCTTCCATCCAAAAGAAAGCAATTTTGCTTCTACCTTTTCCATACCTGTTAATTCTTTGATTATTATTCGGAGTTCTTTATCTTCAAGTAACATATTAAATTCATTATTTTTGTTATTACCAAATTCAGAAGAACAGTATGAAAAATGTATTGGATGAAATTCTTTTTTCAATTTTACTTTTTCTATATATTTTACTAATTTAAAATATTCTTCCTTTTCTAGAAATTGTTGTAGAGAAACTATCTTTTGATTATGGAAGACTTCTCTTATTTTTGATAAGTTGTTTTTATCAGTGTAGAAAGAATTAATTTTGCTCATTGATCATCACCAATTTCGTGAAACCATCCTCCTACTGCAATTCTTTGTTTATCAACTATTACTTCCTCTACTTCATGAAATGATATATTAGATACTTCAAAAAAAGCAAACTTATTGAATTTGGGAACTATGCTTTTAATTGCTTTTTCTGGAAGGTTATTTTTAGAACTAAATAAATTCAAACATCCTCCTTCTCTATCTTCAAAATCAGATAAGTAAATTAAGAATGCAATCTTTCTTCCCTCTAATCTATCATCATGACATAGAAGATAATCAGTGTCTTGATATAAAGAACCAGCAAAATCTATTTTATTTTTATTAAGTTTTAAAGATGTTATATCCTCCATATACTTTATGAATTCTTTTGATATGAGAAATTCTCTGAACTCCTTTAACACTTTATTTTTAGTGTTTTTCATATCTTCTGTCTGGCTTAATTGGAATAAATCAGACTCTTTGAAATCGAATTTTTCTTTTGATAATGCATTTAAGATTTTATTACACATATTTGCGTTGAAGAAGTTCTCTAATTCTAAGTTATGAAATGGTTTGCTTGTTTGAAATTGTTTGTTAATTGATTTCATCCTTTCTTCTTTAATATACTCTGGATTTAACCAATATTTAAGCACAGTTTTTGTCATAGTTTGTTTGTAAGAATAATGTGTTTATAATTCTTTATATGTAAAAATCAATCATATTAGAAAAGTCAAGCTAACAAATTAGTATGATTTTCTCTTCGCATTCCAGTTGGGAAGATATTTAGTAAGTTATATAAAGAATAAACTCATTCTTTAGATGAATGAAAAAAATAATATTATCTACCATTATTATCATAGCTTTATTCTTAATCGGATGTACTTCTACAATTCTAGAGAGTGATAAACAAATAAGTAAAGATTCTACAAGCGGATATGAATACAAAAATCAAAGTATTATAAAATATACCTGTCCAAGTGGAGAAGAAATTAGTAATACTTACGAATGTAATAATTATGAACATATTTTTCATATAGAAGAAAATCTTGATTGTAATAATTCTTTAAACTTTGAAAAAACAGGTCTGAGAATAATGAATCCAGTAGAACCACCAAAAGAGATTCCATTTTATCACAGTGGATATATCCGTACTAAGTGGTATCCCTCACTAAATGAAGGAAACATAGAAATATTAAGTCAATATTTAGAAAATACTGGTTGTACTATTTTAAACAATAAAAAAATAGGTATAACTTACATAGTTACCGAGATAAATACTTCATCTAATAAAAAGATAGTTAATTTTCCATCTGGACAATTATTTTATTCTTCAGGAAAAGATGAGATATATCCTGGAAACTTTGATCTTTTTAAAATAGTTCTTTTTGAAGATTTCGAATCTGAGAAAACAGATTTACATAAATTTTCTAATCCTGGACCTTATTTAATTACAACTATAATTGATTATGACTACGAAGTAATTTTAAAAGAAGAATTTGAAATAATGATTGAATAATTTTTTAAATTTTAATAGTATTAAAGAATATAAGAAATTAATAGAGAAAGAAAGTGGATGAAAAAAGAGTTTTTCTAAAACAGGGAAAAGATAATAAAGAAGATAGAATTAACTTTGTTAAATACTGGGCAAATTATGTTAAGACTCATTCTGATAAAGAATGGAGCAGACAACAGAAAATATTGATAGACTCACAGATTAAGAATGCAAGAGAGTTTAGGAAGAAATGAGGAATTGTTCTGAAAGAAAGAATATTTATATATAAAACAGAAATATTTAAATACCAATTCTGTTTTATCCATTAAAATGAAAATAGAAAGTCATATTAGGAAGAATAATTTAAAGATTGCAATAGAATTTACTCAGAAGATTAGAGATATAAAAGAGGTATTATCAATAATTTTATTTGGTTCTGTTGCAAGAGGAGAAGATAATCTTACTTCTGATACTGATATTGGAGTAATATTTAACAAAGCAGACAAGTTTGAACTAACCCAGCAAATAAATAAACAAAAACATGAAAAGATACAATTAACATTAGTAGATATAAAAGATTTATACAAAGAAACAGAATTAGTTGGAGCATTATCTGGAGAAGGAATTATTCTTTATGGGTCTCCCATTAAATTAATTGCCAATAAATTAGAGTTGAATTCTAGAGTTTTAATTAGTTATTCATTAAATTCTCTTTCTCAAACAGAAAAGGTTAAGCTTAGTAGAGCATTGTATGGATCTATTTCTAGATCTGTTTCTAAAGATAAAGAATATAAAACAGAAGTAAGAGGTATGGTAAATGAAAAAGGAATTGATAAAATCAACAAAGGAGTTCTATTAGTTGATAGGAATAAATCTACTAAGATAATAAATCTTCTGAAAAGATTTAAAGCTGATGTTAAAGAAATTCCATTTTGGACTTATTGACAAACTATCAAATAAAGAATGCAAGAGAGTTTAGGAAGAAATGAGGAATTGTTTTGGTTGATAGGTAAATAAGAGATTAATATTTTTAAAAAATATTAATTCTACAACTAAGTTTCAGAAAAATAACTCTGTATTTTTACTAACTCAAGCAAATCAATTCAAAAGTAAATTCCTAGTAGAGTCCATTGCTTCCGCAACTTCTCTACCTTTCTTTGTAAGCTTTAATAATTTTAATCTTCCTTGTTTTTCAAAAACGACCAATCCAAGCTCTTCCATCTTTTGTAAAACTTTAACAATGTGGGAATATGTGCAATTTACTTGTTTAGCCAGAGAAGAGGCATACGTGGTATCTTTAGTATTTTTTAGATGGATTAACATCATTGCTGGTTTTTCCCTAAAAAAAATATCAAATACTTCGTTTTTTAACATCTTACCCCTAAATTTATATATGTATTATAAAATATCTGATAGGGTAGAAGTATTTAAAGGTTATGGCTATGTCGAGAGCAAAAAGAATAAATAAAAGCAAAGAGAAGAAAGAAGCTAAGGTAAAAATGCTTTTATTGTTAGATGATGCAGAATCTGTTTTTGAGAGAGATAAGAAAAAAGCTAATTTTTATGTTAATAAATCTAGAAAATTGGCTATGAAATATAACTTACGCTTTCCTAGAGAGTACAAAAGAAAGTTTTGCAAACACTGTTATTCTTTTTTGAAAATAGGAGTTAATTGTAGGGTTCGTACTAAAGATGGGAAAATAATTTATTCTTGTTTGGAGTGTGGGGGATTTATGAGATTTTTGTTGCTGAAAAAATAGATATTTTTGTTTTCATTTATTATTAGAGTTGTTTAAAACTCTGAGTAAAGTCGGAGATAGATATCTCTTTTCTTTTATATGCAAGAATATTATCCATATTAACATTAATCTCATTGCGTTTTTCTTCTCCAGAATATGTTATGATAATTATATCTTCTTTGTATGGTGCTATGGTTGAAACTATTCCTAAAATATACATTTCTACTAATTGCATCTCAAAATTTTCAGGAAGTTGATAAATAACTTTGATAGTCTCTTCTTCAATAATAGTATTAGAGTTTTGCACTCCGATTTCAGATAATGCACTAAACATCTGTGAATTAACTGGTTCGGCAAACAATAAATCCGCATTTACAACCGGCCAATTATACACAGTAATAATAAGAATCATTGGTAACACTAAAAGACATACAATCGTCCACATACTTTTTCTTAAGAATTCTAGACGAGTAATATTCAGTTTCTTATTTATTATCTTGAATATAAAATGAAAAACTATCATGAATAATATCCATATAAGAAGAGAAGTGGGAAGCCATAGAGTATTCTTTATAAGATCATAAATAAACGTTCCTGCAATCAAGAATCTCACTAGAACAAAAGGAGATGCTAGTATAATCACTAATATACTCAAGAATACCCACTTGAATAAGTGATGTTTGTGCGGGTTATCATCTAGATTTTGTTTTTGATTATAACTAACCTTATTGTTTAAGTTTTTGATTTTTTTATTATTTGGTGTCATTCTACTCTAATTATTTTATATAATAATTCCCCCATCATCAAATGAACTATCTGTGTTATCCCATTTCCATTTATTGATCTTATCACTAGTATCTCGGTCATTATTCTCAAAACCCATCTCAAATACTTCAGACGGAGGATATGAATTAACGTTCACAATCATAACAGGTTTTGTCTTAAGCTGTTGACAACCAACAACTGTGGAGATAGATTTTTGATATCCTTCAGGAAACTTATTCGGATTATGTATACAATATCCATTGCTTACTCCATTTTTATCAACAATTATTCCTACTGGATCGTCATTATCATAATAATTCTCATCTATAACAAATCTGACAATTTTACCATCATATAGAATAGCTTTTAATAATAATTCTTTCCCTATAAATTGAACATACTTCTCTTCTCCAGCTGATATATCAAACTCATTAGGGATAATATTGTTAACAGTAATGAATAATTTTGTAGCTACTCCCGTTAGAGTGGCGGAGATTTTATTTTTGATACCTTCACCACCAATAATAAGAATTTGTTCATTGTTTATTGCATTAGAAATGAGATATGGCAATTGTTCGGGTTGTTCTTTAGCTTTCTCATTAATCTCATTAAGAACGTTATAAGTTGTAATAATAGTCTGATCTGGAGAGTTATACCAATATCGCAGAGAGGATGCAGAAATTATGTTATTATCTTCTATTGTTAATTGGAAATAATCCGGTTTCTCCGCAGAACTCTCTTTCCCAGTATAAAATGTAATTTCTGCATTTTGATTATAATAAACTGGAGAATCACCAAGATAATTAATTTCTACACTTTTTACATTAGAAATATCTACTGGGACAAAATCTCCTTGTGGACAAACTTCTTCTGCCCTACAACCGAGATTATTTATCTGCAAAGTTTTGAGAATCTGATTGTTGGAATCGTAAAAAGTAATATTTAAAGTATCATTAACAAATACTCCATGAGAGAAAACCTTATATTTTATAAATGAAATTACGTCATTCAACATTATAGTATTTTTTCCATGAGAGTCCATAGAGATTGTTTTTCTATTATAGATTCTATCTGTATGGTGTAATTCTATATTAATATTTTTTGGAAGTGACGTTAAAAAATTTCCTGTGATTTCATTTATTTTTTGCACATTCTCATTAAATAATGAATCAATAGTATAATCTAAAATATGCGAATCAACGACTTGTGTTTCTCCAATGCGATATTTTTCTTTACCTATCACAAGAAAGAAATATATTTTGTCTCCATGTTTGAGAGATTCAGGAATTTGTATAGGTTCTCCATTATAAACAAAATCATCACTTCCCTCTTTAGTTTCTTCAAAGAAATAATTTCCAATAATATCTCCAGAAAAAGTTTGGACTTCAAAATTTAATTTACTTAATCTCTTTTTATCTTTAGAATCTTCTTTTTTTGAGTTAAAGATAGATTTTCCGATGGTGAACTCGGAAAGATCCTCGCTCTCAAGATCCCTAACATTTAATTTCAATTTTGAGATGACTATTTCTCTTTCTCCACTTTGTTCTATGGCCTCAGGGAGTTGATCTGCTAACATCTCAGCTAGAAGATTAATAGTTCCCCCCTTAACTAAAAATATGTCATCATCTGTAAATTCATGATAATCAAGGAGAGTACAATCTAGTTCTCTGTAACCAGAATTTATATTCTCTAAAGTTTCTATACATATTTTGGTAACCTTCTCCTTTGACTCAACAGGAATTCTAAAATCAAATGATATTGTTTTATACCCCTCTGTGACATCTGGTAAAATTTTAAATATTTTAGGCCCTTCCTCTTCAAAAGATCTCTCAAATCTAGGTTCAAAATTAAATAAGGAGACAATACCTCCATTTGAATCTTTGAGAGCAATTCTCCATCCCGTACTCTTTTCTTCAGAGACATCAGGAAAAGTATCAATTACCCCTACAGGCAGTAACTCTGCACTAGCACTCTCTTTTCCTCTTCTAATAATTCCCATCACAAAATAACTATCTTGTTTTTTTGATGAATCAAAAGCATATTTTTCTCCATCTTGAAGCTCTGTAATGAGATGTCTATAAGTACATTGATCTATAAATTGAGTTATGTACTCATTATCCAAATAATCGTCAAAACCTAAAATCCATCCTTGAATATCAGTCCCCTCCATAATTGAATATGCTCCAGTTTCATTAGTAAGTCCAAATTTTTCAAGTCCGGGATAGAATAAGCTCCGAATCACGCCCCTATAGGTTGCAGTATATCCGTTTGCAATTTTATATCTCCCAATCCAATTCGGCAACTGGCTTCTCCTTCCAATGGGATTAGGATCACTATATCCATAATTATGATATTGTGCTCCACATAAATCAATCATTTCTTCTTCTGCAAATGTGTTATGATTTATTCCATTTTTGTCCTTGTATGGGATATTGTGTGTCTGTTCATGTATAGCTATTCTATTTATCGTTCCGGAGGTGGAAGAAGAAGTTAAGACATACGCAAATTTCCCATTAGCAAATCCTCGAACTTTTGCAGGATTACCTTCAAACTTTTCATAACCCCTTTCATCAAATAAAAGAATAAATTTTTGATGTTTTGGATAAAGTAAAGATAATGTATTTTCTAATATTGCTTTTCTTTCATTTCTTGAACCATCAATTGATTTAAACACAAGACCCCTTCCCTCTATTCTGTCAAAATAACCAAAGTTTTTATCATAATCCTGCCCATAACCTTCTTTAAGAGATTGAATAGCATGCTCAGAATATCCACTAATATCAAAAGGAAGACTATCTATACGAGATTGTACATACTCTTCTTTTGTTTGAATAACAGTTCTATTTACTTGACTAGTAATTTCAATTTGAGAATTTACTTTATCAATAGTAACAGGATACAAATCTGTAAATATTCCTCTTATATCTTCATATAGAGATTCAAGTTGACCATTAAGAGTATCAATCTCAGAAAGAGTAAGAAGTTGTCCTTCCTCTTCTATCATAATAGGAACTATTAATGTTTTTGGAAAAAAGGTTTCAACAACAGTTCCAAAAACAATAACATCCGAATTATTAACTTTTATATTATTAGAATCCACGAGTTCCATAGTTAATTTATAAGATCCCAGATTGTCAAATGTAAAACTTTTATAATCTATTTCATCAACGCCCACATTGATATTAAATGGAGTTCCTTCTCTACGGTTTCCTCCAATAGGGATATTAAATACTTTCTCTGAGATATAAATCTCTTTTATATCTAAACCATTATCAAGTCTGATTTTTAATTTAACGGGAACATTCTCAGAACCATATCCTATCCCCTTCATTCCGATATTCATTCTATTTTCATTATCTCCAAATAGAACTGTTGATTTTCCTTTTACCATAGGAATATTAGCTTTAAATGATCTTGATTCCCCCTCTAACAAATTTTGATTTTCTGGATATTTCATAAATATTGGATCATCTTGAAAAACAGTTTGCACTGGTTGAATCCATCCTTTAGTTATGTTTAATCTGTATTCTGTATAGTTGTTAGAACAAAAACCAGTTAAATTAGAATTTCCAGTTATACGGGCGAGATAAGTATCTGCTCTATCTCTAATCTCTGGCTTTATTATTTCAAATGTGGACAAAGCTTCTTCTGTTGTTTTGAAATGATAAGGGTAAGAACGAATCCACGACCTTTCATAAGGATCTGCAGTTTGAGGTTGAACAGTAAGTCCAACACGAACTATACAATTAGTCCCTAATTTTATACTTTTACTAAAACCTGGATTCTGAGAGTCTGTAACCCAAGACCAAGGAGGATTTGAATAGGGAGAATAAAGAGTATACAGACCAAAATCCGTATTATTATAAAAACGGGAAGCGGTATCCTCACCATCTCTATATTTTTGATCTGTATAATAATAAACCGAAATCTCCTCCTCCAATGATCCATGAGCATAAGTTTCAGGAGGATTTGATTTACGATATGAAGGAATTTTAGAAAAAGGAGAGGGTAATATCCGATACACTACCGCCTCAGTACGATAATCCATTGGCTGAGAACGATAATCCATTGATGGCGTATCGGGAGATTTTAAAGTCCCAGAACAACTCCACTCATCAGAATACCACTCGCCGACCTCATCATATATTGCAAAAGGAAACACTTCCTTACAACCAAGTCCATCATCAGAACTTTCTTGTGCATTAATTATTCCAACTAAAATAGAGAACATTAACAAAGAAACTAGTATTAATCTAATGGAAATCAATATATTTTTCATCCTATCACCGATTTACAAAAATATCTGAATAAATAGCAATCAAAACAGAAAACTATATAAATATGTTGATACTACTATATGGAAATGAACCTTAAAGAGATATTATTAACATCAATCCTTACATTTTCTATAGGGTGCACTCCCAAAGAAACTCCGACAATAGCTCCTGTTGATTTAACATCATCTGATACTATTTCTAAAGTCTCAAATTTATATCAAGATCCAAGATTAACTATCCAATCAATTAATGGAGACACATACATAAGAGTACTAGATCTTAATACCACACAAGGATCAATTAATCAGATTGGAGATGTAGAAATAATTGATAATAAGTCTGATGGGGTTTTTGATAATATCTGGGTATATCATCGTAAACCAAAAAGAGGAGTTCTTCTAAGATCGTGCGGAGAACCAGAGGGTTCACAAATAAATAAATCTATAGAAGATTATATTCATGATTTAGAAGAACGAATTAAACAACGTTTAGGAAATCGTTTTTTGGAAATTTGTAAGGCACATTTTCAAATAAGAGGAGATTTTGATCTATATAGACTTTCAAAAAGAGAAAATTTAGATCCCATTTTTGTTTCATTAGAGAGATTACATCAATTATATTGTTCAATACATACTTATCCAAGAAAAGATATAGAAACACAACACAAAACAACACAAGATATTAGTATAAATTGGGGAGAACCTCTAAATGGAGATGATTCTGTTCTTTCTTATGTTTCTCCTTCAGGAAATGTTGCCATAGATATCCCCACAACTTCACTTATGAGAGATAGAGATGTGATTTATGTTTTAGTAAAAGATTATTTTTTAAAAACTTGGGGAAGGCCACATGTAGATTTGGTTTCTAAATGGAAAGAAGGAAGAATAACTCATGTACAAATCATAGTAAAAACAAAAGAAGATGAAGCGTATTCCCCTATATTTTCAGAAGAAAACTCAGAGGATACCTCCTTATTAGAATCATTAAGAAATGAAATTGAGATAGAATTAGGAAAAAATTTTATTTATAATTTTGGGACTATGGAAGATGCGATAAGTCCACAAGAATCATATCATCAAGAGATTGAAAGATTTATTGATGATATTGCAAAATAATTATAATGATTGTAAGAGAGATAACGAAAAAAAGATATAAAAGAATCCATATCTAGGATACTATTAAAATTAAAAGAATCTTAATACATACAAATATATTAATAAAATTGAAGGATTTGAATGCCCTCAATAAAATCATAAATTCGATTATAATATTGTGATAAGAATATGAAAGAACCTATAAGAAAACAAAATGCAGAAGTAAGTAGAATAAATGAATTAGTGCAATTATTTAGTAATGCTGAGAATCAAGAGATAGGAGGAGGAGCAGTCCTTGCACTTGGATGTGAAGTAAGAGCAAGAGAAATAATGGCAAATGATATGAGAAGAACACAAGATGCCATTTCTGTTGGAAGATATGGAGAAAGATACTCTCATTATGTTTCTAGTGGGCTTGTTATGGAGAGAGAAAAAGATGATGATGCTGAGAAGATGAGAAAAGGAAGAGAAAATACTGACCTTTCAAATATTTTGAGAAAACAAATAGAGGGAAAAGATGAAAGAGGGAATCCTATTTATGTATGTATGTGTTATACTCTTAGAATTAGGGACGCAATTGAAGTAGTGAGAGCACGCATTAACGAAAAACGAAGAGAAATGCTTAGAAGTGAACGCGATTCTCAAAAAAGAGATGAATTGAGAAAAGGGATTCTAGGATATACTTGTTGTCCTTGTCTTGGTGCTCAATACATTACTCCAGATGGGAATAGATATCGGTGTGTTATTGAGGATCTCGTAGGTCCAGGAGCAGTTGCATACAGAAGAAGAATAGAAGCAGAAAAGATAAGAAGTGCAGGAGGAAAAGTCTTTAAAGAAAAATAAATTCTATGTTTTAATCGATTCCAAATTCAATTATCCCAAAATATCTGAAAAATGTAGTGAGAAATAGGAGTCTATAAAAAATAAGATAATGAGATTAATAAACTCAAAGTATATACATATATACTCCTCTATACAGAATAGCCAAAAGGTTTATTCTATCTCTCACTATATCAATATGTATGGGAGAAGAAGATAATGAAACAAAAGTTCTTTCAATGTTGAGAGAAGACGGACGGATGAAATTAAGAGATATAGCAAGAAATACACATATTCAATTCAATACAGTAAGCAGAATAGTAAACACAAATAAGAATATAATTAAACATACAACAATACTAGATTTTAAAAAGCTTGGTTATCAAATAAGATTAATATTGGCGTTAAGTGTTCAGACAAAACACAGAGATGCAATAGAAGAGTATCTTAAAAGATCTCCTTGTGTTAATAGCGCAATGAGGATAAATAATGGATACAACTTTATGTGTGAACTTTATTTTAAAGATTTTGAGGAGTCTAATAGATATTTGGAAAATCTAGAGAACAGATTTCATATCTTCAACAAAGATGAATATTATATCTTAGATAGTATAGTGGAACATAAATTTATGACAAATCCAAATTTGGTTTAGAACATTGTGACTATTCTTTCCAAACTTCAACATATTTCAAAAAGTGAATGAAATATTAGAATAAACATATTTAAAAAATAAGAGTGATATTTATAAGAATAAACCTAAATTATATTGTTTGATATTATTATCTCTCATCAAGTGATAAACTACCATAACTATTATATACTCTTACTAAATATAGATATTATTGTGATTAAAATGGACAAAATGAATCCTAATTTCCCAAAGCTTACTAAAAATGATAAGCTTGTTCTCAAGAAAATAATTGATTTTAAAAAGATTACAGATAGTGACATTGCTAAAACTATGAAGATTTCTCCTCAAGCAGTATTTAAGATAAGAAGCAAATTAGAGAACTGTGGTATTATCAAAGGATATATGCCGATTATTGATTTCAAGAAGATTGGAATTAATATCATAGTTATATTAATTATCCGCCTTACTTCTCAAGTATGGGATAAATTCTCAGATGATCAGATTACAGATAGAATTTCTAAAACTCCAAATATCATTGAAGCATATAGAGTTTCTGATGAACAGTCTTCACATATTTTAGTAATGGGTTTTAGAAACACTAATCAAAAAGAAAAATATATCTGTGAGGTACAAACTAAGTTTGCAGAAGAAGTTCAGATTAAGGCAATATATACATTTTCGGTGGACAAGATTATTTCACAAAGTCCATTAGGGTTACTACATGAAATTGTAGATAGAAAAGAATTTTCACCTGATGATTTGTTCTTACTTCATTCTTCTAAAGAGTTATGATGATATTGTTAGATTATAATTTATGATAAAAGCTCTTATCTAAATAATTTCTAATTTAGAGAGTATAATTATTTATTCTTGTTATATCTATCTATACATCTCATACTATTCTCAACTTATTTCTATTAATTAGTTTATATTCTCTACCATAGGTATTAGTACTTATCTAGTCTTATTACTTGAATAACTTGCAGTGGCAAACATTGCAATGGTAAGTATATAATCATGTATTTCCAGCAAACCAAACACAGAAAAATGTTAAATGTCTGCTATTAATACAATTATTATTATTAATTATAAACGGGGAACTAAAATGAAACAAACAAAATCTATTAAAAGATTCTCAAACATATTTGTATATTTTATAGTCTTTTTATCTATATCATTATTTAGTGCATTTAGTGTTAGTGCTTCACAACCAACAATAAACCTTGGAAACGCAACCAATTTTGCTATATTATCAGAAGTACAAGTGACAGACGCAAGTCCATCTACCACTTCTATTACTGGAGATGTAGGAGTACATCCTGAAGCTGGAACTTTTATAGAAGATGTATCGTGCACAACTGTTGATGGAACTATATATGATAATAATGCAGGATATACTGGTGGTTTTGATTCAAATGTTGATTGTTTTGCTCCTAATGAAGGAGTATTTCTAGGTAACGCAATACAAGACATGGACGATGCACGTCTTGAGGTTCAAGGAAGACTTCCAAATGATGTAACTAAAGATACTAATGAAATGGATTCTGGACTTCTTAGTCCAACAACTCCTTCATTCAAACCAGGACTTCATACATGGAGTACTGCAGTATCAATAACAACCTCTATTACTTTAGATTGTCAAGACGATGCGAATGGAGTATTCATATTTCAAATAGCCCAAACTCTCGATCTTGCTTCAGGAGCACAAATTTTCCTAATAAATAATTGTCAAGCTTCCAACATATTTTGGACAGTCAGCGATCAAGTTACACTTGGAACAACATCTGTTTTTGAGGGAACTATCTTAGGAGTATCTGGAATTTCTACACTAGCAGATTCAACAGTAAACGGAAGATTATTAGCACAAACAGCTGTTACATTAGATGGTACTGGGAATACTGTTTCATTACCTGTATACGAAGCTCCAGTTTTGACAACTATCACAGTATCTCCTTCAACAGCAAACATTACTGTAGGATTTACTCAACAATTGAATGCTACAAGTTTAGATCAATTTGATTTTCCTATAGTTGCAACAATTAATTATACAACAAGCAATTCATCTGTCGCTACAGTCGATACAGATGGTCTTGTTACTGCAATCGCTGATGGTAGTGCTACAATTAATGCATCTAGTGGAAGTGTAAGTGGAACTAGTACAATTACTGTAGAAGCTCCAGTTTTGACAACTATCACAGTATCTCCTTCAACAGCAAACATTACTGTAGGATTTACTCAACAATTGAATGCTACAAGTTTAGATCAATTTGATTTTCCTATAGTTGCAACAATTAATTATACAACAAGCAATTCATCTGTCGCTACAGTCGATACAGATGGTCTTGTTACTGCAATCGCTGATGGTAATGCTACAATTAATGCATCTAGTGGAAGTGTAAGTGGTACTAGTACAATTACTGTAGAACTTCCTGCTCCAGTATTAAATCCTATTGGTGCAAAAAGTGTTACTCAAGATGTATTACTTAACTTTACAATAAATGCTACAAGTTCAGAAGGACTTAATTTAACATTTACAATCGAAGGAAAACCTACAACTGCAAATTTCACAGACAATCTTGATGGTAGTGCTACATTCATATGGACTTCAAACTCTAGTGATGTAGGGATAACTAACGTTAATTTTACAGTTACTGATGGAATAAAATCTACAACTGAATCTGTAGTAATAACTGTAAATGCTGTCTCTCAAGATAGTGGTGGAAATAGTGGTGGTGGAGGAAGTTCAAGTAGTAAAAAGTATACTGAATGGTCAGTATGTAGTTCAGAAGGAATACGTACAAGAACATATACACGATTATATAGTGCAAGTATATACACAGAAGAACAATCATGTACTCCAATTAAAACAAATGTTACTATTCATAGTATTGTTGTACCAGAGATAATGCAGACTACAGAGTTAGATAATATTGGACAAGATACTGAGACTAGTGATACGATTAGTACGTTAGATAATGAAGATACTGATGAAAACTTTTTTACTAATAGTAGAAGCTTTATTACTGGTCTGGCTGTAAATGAAGATGGTTATCCTCTATATGTTCCTGTATGGTGGGGGAAACTAATGTCATGGTTCTCAGCATTATTTGGAAGAAGTTAATTACATAATATAGGGTTTAATTAAAATGGTAAAAACTAATGTTAAATCAAAAAATTTGAACACGATAATATGTAAATTTTGCCATAAAAAATAACTACTCCTAGATTAGTTGGGATATCATTAGTGTGCTCTTATTGCAATAAACCAGTCAATGGCCAATATCATACATGAGAGTATATTTGGATTAAAAATAGTTGAAAAATGTAACATTAAAATGTAGTATTAAGATGTAATTAAAATTATTACAAATAAATAATTATCATGGTAAGCTAAATAATAATTATCATAATCATAATATGGGGGAAACTAAAATGAAATTAAAAAATAATATTAAAATGTCTTTAAGTATATTTGTATGTTTTGTAATTTTTTTATTTATGACAATTAGTGTTTATGCAACACAATCAGCGGTAAATCTTGGGACTGCGGAGGATTTTGTTATTCTTGCAAAATCAGGTGTGTCAACAACTGGAACGACTTCAATTATTGGTAATATTGGGGTGAGCCCAATAGATAGTACAGCATTAACAGGATTTGGAGTAATAATGGATTCTTCAAATGAGTTTGCAACATCATCTCTAATAACTGGAAAATTATACGCAGCAGATTATACCTCTTCAACTTCAACTAAGATGACCACAGCTATAAGTGATATGCAAACTGCGTACACAGATGCAGCTGGAAGAACTGAAACTAATATTGTTACTGAACTTGGAGCTGGAGATATTAGTGGTTTGACTATAACCCCTGGATTGTATAAATGGGGAACTGGAGTTATGATAAATACTGGAGTTACACTCTCAGGTAACTCAAGTGATATCTGGATATTCCAGATTGCTCAAGATCTAGATGTAGGCAACGGTGCTATTATTACTCTAAATGGCGGTGCACAGGCAAAGAACATATTCTGGCAAGTAGGTGGTCAAACTACACTTGGAACAACATCTGACATGAAAGGGATTATATTGTCTCAAACTGCTATTGCAATGAACACTGGTGCAACATTAAATGGAAGATTATTATCACAAACAGCTGTTACACTAGATGCAAATATTATTTCCTCTCCTTCATCAACTCCTTCATCAGATAGTGAGGATTTAGATGATAGTGCAGAAGATTCATCTAGCTCTAGTGGAGATGAAACATCATCTGATGGAAGTGAAGATCGAACATACTATATTCAAGATTCAAAAGCTTCAGATGACGCAAGTAATGATGATTCTATATCTAATGTTATAAAAACTGAGGTATCTAGAAATGCTGATAGTGTTACTGTTGTTACAAAACCAAAAGAGATTGTAAATATTGTTACTGGAGTTTCTACTACAATAACAAAAAATGGTGCGAACATAGAATTAATTTCTAGTGAAAATGGTAAAACAAAACTAAAGTCTGGAAATGTTAATGTGGAAACTAGACTTTCTGTTGAAGTAGAAGGAGATATTATAAGAGTTACTAAGTCAAACGGAATAAAAGCAGAGATTAAGACAATGCCAATTGTAGCTTCAGAGACTGCAATCGCAAAATTGAAATTGAATTTTTGTACAGAAGAGAATACCTGTACAATTATTTTAAAAGAAGTTGGGACTGGATCTGAAACTAGAATAGAATACTCTGTAAAGGCTCACAAAGATGTAAAAATATTAGGTTTATTCAGAGCAAAGATGAATGTAGAAGCAAATGTTGATGCTGAGACTAATGAAGTAACCAGTACGAAAATTCCATGGTGGTCTTCAATATCAACAGATGTAAATTAAGTAAATAAAGTATATTTTTATTTTTATTTTTTATATAATTAAATCTTGTATTTAATTTTATATTTTTATTATATTTTTATTTTTACATATTATATCTTCATATTTTAGATAAAATAATTTCAAATAAAATAAAATGAGAGGGACAAAAAAATGAAATCAAAAACAGTTAAAGGAATTAAAGAAGACTTTGGTACAACAAAAAAACAAGTCAGATCTGAATTCAAAAAAGTAAAAGCAAAAGTGAATGTAGCACAACATCGTGCAGAAGGTTATATCACACGTAATCCAAAAAGAGCTACGGCGATTGCAGTAGGATTGGGGGTTGCCATTGGAACAGCTATCACAACATATCTTATGAAAGAGAAGAAAGTTAGAACGGCTTGAAAATTAGAACAGCTCGAATTGTAAAATACAATTACTGAATATTAAATAATATAATTAAATATTTAAGATTAATTTGGGGGATAAAATGGAAGACATAGTAGACAATATAATAGGTAGTATACATAAGCCTACACAAAGCAAAAATTACTTTTGGGGAGCTTATAAATTAGTATTAATTAAATTTTATAAGAGAGAAGAGTCTTGAATTTCACTTAACTAAAAAATTACATATAGGGGGTAATTTATGTAATACTAAGTGTGTTAATGGAATTTTTGATAAGCTTGGTGTTACCAACTCTTGCAGGTCAGTTTTAATCTTAACATAATGGTGAAATAATGAGAGAATTTGAAAAGAAACATGGATTTATGGATATAATAAAAGGATGGTTAACTCATATCACTAAAATTATATCTTCAAGTATATCCTCACCAATAGCAGAAGCTACAGAGATGGTTATGAATAATATTGAAAGTAGAATAATACAAATAGAGAAAAGGATAATGAGACATCTCTCTTCTCTTTTAATAATTTTGTTTGGAGGAGTATTCCTGACATTTGCATTCTTTTTCTTCCTAATAGATTTTTTGGGATGGAACAACGCAACAGCATTATTCTTTATAGGTATCATTTTTTTTGTGATAGGTCTTATCCTAAAAGTAAGAGAATCAAATAATTGAAAAAAAATAAAATAATGAATATAAATCATCAATTTAAACATACTACTACTACTAATAATGGCAATCATAAATCAATATCAAAAAATAGTTCCTTTTATAGTATATATATTAGCATTACTTCTATTATTTATATTGGTACGCCCAATGATAACTATTCTTTTAAGTAGCATTCTTCTTGCATACATTTCTTTTCCACTATATAAACGAATAATTAAAAAAATAAAGAATAAATCTTTATCAATAATTTTATCTTTATTTATTGTATTCGTAATTATCTTAATCCCATTCTCATTTTTAATGTTTGAAGTTACACAACAAGGATATTCTTTCTATAATTCTTTATCAAGTAACATTCAGAAAGGAGCATTGTTCGGTTTTGGATGTGTTAGTGCAGACTCAGAAATATGTTCTATTATTAATCAAGCGGAAAAATTCAGTTTAGAAAGATTATCTACTTTTGGTTTTGACAAACAAATACTAGCATATCTACCTATTTTTGAAGATAAAATAACTAAATTTATCTTGACCATTCCAATCATAATTGCAGGAATATTTCTTACTATCATTATCTCGTATTTTATTCTAAAAGAACGTGAGACTATATTAAACAAAATAATTAATTTATTTCCTATGAGAAAAAAGACAATAAATAGACTTGCAAAAGAATTTGGAAATATAACTTACACCGTAATTTATGCACAATTATTTGTTGCATTAGTTCAAGGAATTGTTGCAACTATAGGATTCTATATCTTTGGTATACCTATCCCTATCTTTTTGGGAGTTGTGGTTGCTTTCAGTTCATTTATTCCAACTATTGGAACTGCGGTTATATGGTTACCCGCATCATTATTTTTGATGTTAAGTGGTTATCTTTCTCATAATTATTGGGAATTAGGTAAAGGAATAGGTTTGTTCTTGTATGGGCTTTTGATAATTAGCACAATTGATAATATTCTTCTTGCTAAAATTGTGGATACAAAAGCTAATGTAAATCAAATAGTTATAATTATTGGAGTTATAGGAGGAGCAAGTTTGTTTGGGATTATCGGGATATTTATAGGTCCAATATTATTACCATTACTCTTAACTTATTTTGAAACATTTAAAGAAAGATTTGTGTAAATTAATAAATATACATTTGTCTAATATAATAATTGATTTAAGTATTATATTTTTATTAGTAATATTTCTATTTATCAAAAATTATTGGGTTCTCCATCACTATTTAACTCATCAACTCCTTCTTCTGTATCATCGTTGACTTCTTTCCAAACTTCCCCAACATTATCATTCATGTTTTCTTTTATCAATTTCTTTAATTCCTGTGCTTGTTCTTCCACACTTAATAATAAAGAAGTATCATTGAAACATTCTATTGCACACTCTTGACAATAGCCATCGCTAGTATCTTTTATTACATACTGTGCAGGGTTGTCACAAATTATACATTTTTTAGGCATAATAATATAATTTGATTTTTATTTATAAATGTATCTCCAACAGGATAAACATCATCTTTAAATATAAATATATTAATTCACATTGACACTTTCAAAGGAAAAATTCAAGTAGAGAAAACAGAATTAATTTTACTATTAGGAACAAATAAGTTACTAAATTTAATGAGATTAACTAAAAAATAAGAGAAGATTGTAATTTAACTGTATCAATCTCTCAAAAACCTTTATAAATTAAACAACTCTCCTTAATAATATGAGGAGAGGGGTGTATTTGTTCTTTGTATTGGCTATATTTGTATTAATTATAACTCTAACATTCATTTCTTTTACGCCAGTTTCAAAAGCCTCCAATCAAGAAGCAAGTGTAGATCAAAGAATTATAGATGAGTTAGAAACTAATGATAGGATTAGTATTATTGTTAATTTAAAGGAAACTAATGATGATGAAAATAATAAAGAAGTTATTAAAATAAATGAATTAAATAATAATCATAATAACGATAAGATAGAAAAACGTAAAGTTAATGTAAAAAATAATCAAGATAGAGTTTTAGATAAAATAGAAAATTCAAAGAAGAAAACAAAGATAGGGGTTAATAGTAATGAGGATAACAATAATAATCAAAACAGCAATTTCAAACTAAAGCATAGATATTCTGTATTAAATTCTTTATATGTAGAAGTTGATAAAGAAGGTTTGGAAGAACTCAAATCTATGGTGGAAGTTGAGTCTATTAGTTATGATGAAATCTTACATATTAATTTAGATACTAGCGTTCCATTAATTAATGCAACAGAAGTAGGGACTTACAATTACAATGGGATTAACATTACTGGTACTGGAGAAACAGTTTGTGTATTAGATACGGGAATTAATTATTCTTTACCTCATCTAGGAGGATGTACGACATCTCAATTTACTTCTGGAAATTGTTCAAAAGTTGTTGGAGGACATGATTATGTTAATAATGATAACGATCCATACGATGATAATGACCACGGAACACAAGTTTCCACTATAATAGCTGGGAATCACTCAACATATAAAGGAGTTGCTCCAGGGGCAAATATATTCGCTGTGAAGGTTTGTAATGATGGAGGAAGTTGTCCAACAAGTGCGATAACTTCTGGAATAGATAGATGTATCGCAAACAAAACAGCATATAATATTTCTGTTATTAGTATGAGTTTGGGAAGTTCAGATCATTATACTTCTGCGTGTGACAGTGATACTGAATCTAATTGGGTGACTGGAGTAAATAATGCTAATGACAATGGTATAATAGTTGTTGCATCCTCAGGAAACAATGCAACTATTGAAGGACTATCTTCTCCTGCATGTATTTCTGGAGTTATCTCTGTTGGATCTACAACTAAAACAAATACTATCTCAAGTTTCTCACAATACGGAACTATTTTAGACTTATTAGCTCCTGGAGAAGATATTAATACTATAAATAGAAATGGTGCTCTCACAAATGTAGATGGAACTTCATTCTCTGCCCCTCATGTTTCTGGTGCTATTGCATTATTGATGCAGACAAATAGAGCTATGAATTCCACATTAAACAGAACACAAATAATAAGTGCATTCAATCAAACAGGATTACAGATAAATGATACAAGAATTGGATTACTTTATCCAAGAATAAATGTGGCTGGAGCTTATAATTATTTATTTGATTTAACAATAAATATTACCTCTCCAATATATAATAATACAGTATTAAATGCGACTTCTTTTGTGTTTAATATATCCTCAAATAGAAATTTACAAATAGCTTTACTAGAAATAGATAACACAAATATCTCAATGAATGGTTCTAATACAGATTGGTTCTACAATTATAGTGGGAGTGGACAAAAATTATTTAGAGTTTATGGCAATGATTCTGGAGGAATTAGTACTTTAACTCAATATTGGACTATCACACTCAACAACACATCACCAAACATAACTTCACATTCCCCTTCTAATAACAATACGATAAATATAGCAGAACCAAATAATCAAACTTTTGAAATAACTTTTAATGATGCAGACAATAACACATTAAACATTACTTGGTATTTTGATTCGCAATCTTCTGAATCTGATTTCAACAATAACACATTTGCAAATTATACATTCATTGGAAATTATACACAAAATGGAACTCATACAATCAATGTTACTGTGAACGATTCTCTTGATTATGCAACTTTGTCTTGGAATTTTACTATAAACAATACAAATGGTCCTCCTGTCATAAGTGCAACAAATCCTTCAACATCAAGCGTAAGTATTGCAGAACCAAACGATCAAACTTTCTCAATAACAGTTTCAGATCCTGATAATGATGATATTAATTATACATGGTATCAAGATGGAGTTAATCAAACTAATGCTACAACATTTACTTTCTCCGGAGGATATTCTACATCAGGGACTTATTCTATAACTGTGAATTTAACAGATGGAAATTATAATGTTTCAAATACATGGACTTTGACAGTAACTGATACCACTCAGAGTTCGGGAGGTTCTGGGGGAGGAGGAGGCGGTGGTGGTGGAGGAAGCAGTTCTAAAATAACTACTACAACCAAAGTTGAAGAAAAAAAACCCCCAAAACTTCCTTCAGATGTTATAAAAAGTGGATCAAATAGTAAGATTAGTTTTCTAGAAATAGATGATTCTGAAATTCTCTCTCCATTTGAGGTAAAGTTAGAAAATAAAGCCAAAATAAGATTTGATATCACTCCTTCATCAAAATTAAAGAATATCATCCCGGACCATGTAGATAATCAAAGTGAGATAATAGAAAATGTTACAAAAGAAGAACATTCTGTGACAATAGATGAGATATTTATAGATCGTGCAAAAATAACCATTCAAAGTGATCCTCAAACTCTTGAATTGAGAGAAAAAGAAAGCAAAGATATTGATCTTGACAATGATAATATATTTGATCTAAGAATTACTCTAAATAAGATTAATATAACTTTAGATTATGTAGATTTGAGTATTCTTCAAATAAGAAATGAAATCATAACAATACATGGGGTTGTTGAAGAGGTTCATAAAATCCCTAGAAAGTCTATACTATCTCTAATTAGTGGGATTAGTTTAATAGTTATTTTACTATGTATCATATTGATTGTTACATTATTATATAGAAGAAAAGTTAAGAAGAAATAAAATATTAATTACTTATTTTCCTTTCAACTTTCCATGAGAGTTATTGAAATATTTCTCTACTGCGAAATCGTTTGGATTCAAATGTCCTTGTGGATGATTACTCTTTTTCGCTTGTGTTGGTAATTGTTGTTGTATCGGTTGTGCCACAGTATTTATCTTCTCTGGAGTCTTATTTTCTTCCACAATTATCTCTTCAGATTCCTCAATAATACTATTCTGAGAGGTTTTAGATTGAAATTGTAAAATTCTATTCATCTTCTCATCTATCTCTCTAAGATTGCTATCGTTATTCTTAGTGTATCTCATAATGAAATCCTTTATTTGCGCTAAAGATTTCTCTAGATCTGCCAATCTTCTATTATCTCCGTGTTCATTTCTCTCATTGTTCATATTCTGTTGAGGCATTGCAGAACCATAATTTGGTACTGAAGAATTCTTGACTAACCCTTTTTCATCTATCATTTGACACGCAGCTTCATAATCAGCAACTACTCCTTTATTTATAAGTTCTCTTGCTAATACACTTTTCTCTTGAATTTTATTAACATCCATATTTTACCTCTTTTCTTTTTCATAGAAGATATATCTCTAGATTTATAACTGTTGTGTTTTTTAGGAATTCAAAAAGTGAGTAATGAGGTATGTTTAAAATAAGCATATCTAAAGAAGGAAAAATATAAAAAGAAGAAAGATAATAAGAAGAAACATGAATTATTTTCTCAAATTGTTATCTCACATTCTATATTGGACTAAAAAGTTAATATAAGATTATAATGGGTAATATGATTAGTACGACAAAGATAGATTTATATTAACTATTTTTATTCATAATAATCATCAATAATGATAATTAATAACAAATAAAGATACATTAGGGCCAGTGGCGAAACGGTATCGCGTGCCCATGGCATGGGTGAGGCTTCGGGTTCAAATCCCGACTGGTCCATCTTATCCTCTAATTAATTAATCTCTTCTTTCACCCAACTTCTCCCATCTTCAAAAAAATCAAAACATATCTAATTTAAATAGAGTCTAAATCTTTCTCACAAAACAAATGTACCCCACAATTTTTTGGAAGAATTTCATAACATCTCTTTTTCCTGTAAATAAAATCGTAGTCTCCGCTAAGTCTTTTTTCCCAGAAGTTAAAGACAAAAAGAGAAATTTAAATGAATTAGTAGAATCTCATAATGTATGGACTGGTGATGAAGTAGCTTCTATTTTTGGAGAAGATCTTGAACAAAAAATTTTAGATACAAATAATTATGATCCTTCGGTAGTAGTCGAAAGGGATAAACAATTAAATGATAATTTCCATAATAGTGTACCTAAAATTGTTCATGAAAATCCAAGATTTATAGATCAAATAAGATTTGCACATTTTCAAAGTATGGCTGGAAATGAAGATATAATGTTGTATCCTTCACAAACACAAAGATTAGTCAGAGAAGGAGTTGAAAGTATTGCAGGTAAGATCAGAACTATTCAAGTAGGTTTTGGAGATTTTCGTTTTAATGCTCCAAGAGTTAATCATCTTCATTTTTTATTATTAACATATGCGAACAAAGTTGAGAGTTTAATTAAAGAAGTTACAACAGAAACAGTATATGAGTTAGTTAGTTTTGCTCAATATTACTTTACATTGTTACATCCTTTTTATGAAAGATGTGGAAGAACAAGTGAAGAACTTATGTACCTTCTTTTTTATCAAACACATAGAAAAAGTACTTTATACATATCTAATACTGGTTGGAGAGAATCTCCTTTATGTAAAGAACGTCAAAGAATAATAAATTCTGCAGTTGAAAATTTTAATAAAAGAATTGCTGTTTGTCTTGGTATAGATGAGGGAGACATTAGAAAAACCCCAGATATATATCGTGCAATCACAAAAAAATATTTTCCAAATAGATTTGAAGAAATATATGGAGAAAAAAGAGATCGTCCATTTTATTACACTCACCCAATACTTGAAGTATTAGAAATGTATTATTTTGCAATGGAAAGTTTACTTTATGATGAAATTGTTGGATTTGATTTAAATTGTCCTCCTTCTTCCGTTCTAGAATTAAAAACACATCTAAAAGAAAAAGGATCTAAAGAATATACCTTTCAAAAAGCTCTAAAATAAATACTTAATAATGAATTTGTAATATTCTTTTATATACTCCCAACTCTTCAAATCAAAAATGTACCAAAAACAACTTCAATTCGCAATAAATCTATCAAAAAGAGCAGGAGATATTCTTTTAGAGAATTACGGAAAATCAAAAAAAGTTATACAAAAAGGAAAAAAGGATTATGCAACTAATATAGACATAGAGATAGAGAAATTAATAGTAAAAGAAATAGAAAAAGAATATCCAACTCATTCTATTGTTGGAGAAGAATTAGGAAATAAAAACAAGTCTTCAAATTATGTCTGGTACATAGATCCTTTAGATGGTACAAAAAATTATTTTAACAAAATTCCATTATTTGGAGTATCAATTGCTTTGGCAAAGAACAATAAGTTAGTATTGGGAGTAATCAATCTCCCTATCTTAAACGAGCTATACTATGCGGAAGAAGGGAATGGAGCATATATGAATAATAAATTAATCTCAATCACAAAGAAAAAAGATTTTGAAGAATGTATATTAGGATCTAATTCTGGATATGCAAGAAGCAAATATGAAAGTGCAATATACAGAGCAATTGCAAGGAAAGTTTCAAGTACAAGAATTTTGGGATGTACAACAGTTGATTTATGTTTTATAGCTTCTGGAAAAATTGATATTTATATGAGCTCTTTCCTAAATCCTTGGGATTTCGCTGCGGGATTATTGATAGCAAAAGAATCTGGAGCAGAAGCAACTACAAATAAAGGAGAACAAATCAAGCTCACAAAAACAAACATAATAATCGCAAACAAATATTTGCATGGGGAAGTTTTAAAAATAATAACAATATTCAATCACTAACATTAATAATATAACTATGGAACAAAACAATAATGAATGTATATTCTGTAAGATAATCAATAATGAAGTATCTGCACATAAAGTGTACGAGGATAGAGAATTCATAGCTTTCTTGGACGTTAATCCTGCATCAGAAGGACAGACTTTAGTAATCCCAAAGAAACACATAGATTATATATTTAATCTAGATGAAACAACATACATAAAATTGATGTCATTATCAAAGAACATAGCAAAAGCAATAGATAAATCTCTTCAGACAAAAAGAACTATTTTATTAGTTGAGGGTTTAGAAGTGCCTCATGTACATGTTCGTTTACATCCTTATTATGGAGGGAGAAATAATTTTGTTCCAAAAGAACCCTCTCCAAAAGAGGAAGAGCTTAAGCAGACGAGTGAGAAGATAAAAACTAATATTTCTGGGTTTTGAATCATACAAACCTTTTTATACGCTTCTTCTAAATTTATTATACAAGGCGACATGGCTTAGTCTGGTAAAGCGCCACGCTCATGACGTGGAGATCCCGAGTTCAAATCTCGGTGTCGCCATTTTGTCTTCTGAACTCGTGATTCCTTCTTTTTGATTCTGGAGTTTAGCAAAAAGGAAATCATCTCTTTAACTTATTAGTATAGCTAAGATAATAATTAATCGAACATTTACATTACCTTAGCTGATAGCAAAGGTATATTTTTTGTTCGGATATTTAATACCTTTGCTATAAGTATCCTTAGATTTCTTATTAATTCTTCACAAAACTCATTTATTTGTGATTCTTTTAAATTTTTAAATCTAAGATCAACATTTCTGAAAGCTAATCTGAACATCTTTTGTATATCTTCTTTTTGCACTATCCCTATCACATCTTCAAAAAGTGTTACTACATTTTCTTTTTTCTTAAAATTATCAACCTTAATCTTCTTCATCAAGAAGAAGAGAGTATAAATGTCTTTGAATTCTTTTCTACTTAAATGCAATAGAATTTCCTAACTCAACCTCTCGTTTATTTTCTTTAGATTCCAAAGAATAACTTTTTGTAAAGTAAAGATTGCGGGTGAGAGTATTGTTTTGCTAAACCAATCTTCTCACCAACTCATCCAAATCCCAAACGAAAAAACCTTCTTTCCCCGGCTTTTCTTTTCCAAAAATCTTCTTCCCGAACAAACCAAAATCTTCATTCTTCCTATCCCACTCAACAGATTTAGATTTTTCTTTAAGCTCTTTCAAAATCTGAGAAGCCTTTGAAAATATAGTAACATAATACTAAATATTGTATTACTATTATTTCATCTTCAATCTGAAAGAATGAGTTTTCCCAGACTCGGGATAAAAAATTTAAGAACAAAGAACCATACTCTTACCTTTTCTCTGCTCTCAACATCTTTCCAATCTGAGAGCCAACTTTTTGTGAAAACATTTTTTCAATCTTCTCCAAAACCTTTTTTTCGAATTTTCCATGCTTTTCAAAGCAATTCATCAAATAATCAACAATTTTTCTAGATTCTTCTCCTATTTTTGTTTTGTCCTTTTTTATCACTTCTCCCATTTGATCTAGCATTTTTTGATATCCACCCATCTCTTCTTGACTTATCCCGCTTTCCAATCCCAATTCCTTCTCCTCATATCCTTGAAAAAAATGCCCAACTAACCTATCCTCTTCTGATTTTTCACGTATATCTCTTTTAGGGATTTTGTCTCCAAATAAATCTGGCCTATTACTAAATCGGTATTTAAGTATCTCTTTCCCATCCAAACTTTTCACAACAGCTCCTTCAAACACATTAGAAATCTCATGAAGTTTCTTGTTCAATTCATCAAAATTTTCAAAAACACCCAAGTCTGGGATAATCTGCAATCCATATTTATTACAGATATTTTTCACATCCTCAAAAGAAAAAAATCTTTCATTTTCTTGTTTTTCCATATCCATTATATCAAATACAAAATATCCCACATCCTCAAATCCATAATTCTCATTGTAATAATCAATATGTACATTAGCAAGCGTTTTTTTTCCAATAACCTCCATACAAAGAATTTTCTTTGGATTTTCTCTGAAAAACTTTATAAACAAGTCCTGAAAATTTTTTCTCAAAATATATGTTGTTTTTGCGCACACATAACCACCTCTTAGAACAGCAATAAAATTTTCTAGTTGTGATACAAAAACTAATCTAACATTATATCCATTCACTTTTTTCTGTGCAACCATTCCTTTGTCCAAACTAGAAAGATGCATGAGCTTTGGATAAGGAGGAATTTCCATCCCAAACAATTTTACCCTTCCGGTTGTGCTCAGAATCTCTCCTTCTATCTGTTCTATCTGAGATTCTTCGTTTTTATTTACTAATAGATTCATTTTTCTTCGTAATATAATTGTTTTCTATTATTTATGTATCTTTCGGTCTTTTGGCATTTTTTGAGTGATAATTATATAAATTTTAGGATAAATATTAAACCGGATTTTAGGGATAAAATTATTTCTCCGATTACATTTATAATATTAATTTACTTAAGTGCGAAATCGCACTATTTATGTTAGATTTCTTGCGAATTTCATTATAACAAAGTTGAGTGAAATTGAGGTTTTGTCTCAAAAATAGAGAGAGAGGAAGAAATTAGGCTACCGCTAACAGGTTCTTTACGCTTACTTCTGTAAGAGATTCTATAGGTATTCTTTTGCTGACTTCCAACAATTCAATACCAAGAATATTTCCTTCTTTATCCAAATCAATAATCGTAAAGTCATCTATCTTTTTATTCTTATCAAATTCGCCTTTGCGAAACTCTATATATATTGCATCTGCCTGTTTATCGTAGCTTATTTCCATTTTATAACCAATATATTGTAATCACGTTTATATAATCGCCATTTTCACATTATTGCTCTTTTGATGATTAATAAAACTTTCTTAAAAAATATTATTAAAATAATTTCAATCATCTTGTATTCTTAGCTAATTTCTTAATTTTTTCTGGTTCTCTCAAATAGTTTCCAGAATCAATAACACTAATTCCACTTTTCAACTCTAATTCTTTTCTTGCAATACTTGAAACAGTACCTCCTTCCTGAGCAGCAACTTTATTCTCATCAAATCCTTGCGCATCCTTTCCTTTAGCAATATGTGTAGTAGATACTTCCCCCAACATAGTAAATACTAATTCTAATTGATTCATATGATCTCTTAGGTTTTGCTTTTCTATATGTTTAAACTCTTTATATTCACTAACAGTTTTCCCAAAAGCTACTTTGCTTATTTCATTAGTTAATATTGCAAATTCCTTTCCTTCTTTTACATCTCTATTCTCCCATTCTTTCGTTAGTTCATCTCTTACTTGTATTCCTCTAATTCTTTTCTCAATCCATTCATCTGAATAACCTTTAGCTTTGTAAATTTTTATCATTCTTTTCTGAGCCAACTCTGGATCTTCTATTTCTTGGATTCTTTCATAACCTACTTGAGCTAACCATTGCTTGAATGGCTCTGCATTAGGGGAAGGGATAGATTGTATGATTCTTAACATGTTTTTGGTATTTGCACAATCTGTGGAATATTTTTTTTCATCTGAAGATTTTAGTTTCAGTTGTACACAAATTGTGTACAACTCAATTCCGTTCTCCTCTTCTCTTGCTTTAAGCATATTCCAATAATTTCTAGGATTTGGACTCTCTGTTAACACTTCAACTACATCCACTACAGAGAAATACAATTCATCATTATACAAAGTTCTTCTTATTTTTTTGTCTTGGAAAACCACTAAATTTTTGTTTGTCATTTTGCTCCCTCAATATTTTTTGTAAATATTAATTGGGGCTTCTCATTTATATATCCTGCGTGCGCGGTTGTCTAGTGTGTCTAGTGGCTCTTGGTTTGGAAATATTACAAAAGAAAAAATTATTTTATAATTAGAGAGCTTTAGAAGTTAGTTTAGAAAAAAAGCCACTAGACAAATTACATGTACAGTGGCTTTTTACAAAAGAATTTAGATATGTTCTAGATTATTTAGAATTTATATTAGCTTATTTAATAATTTATTATTTCAACAACCATTTCCAAACTGGAATTAATTTTATTTTTCTACCTTCAAAAATCATTTCTTCTTCTTGGTTGTAAGTTAATATCATCCCTTCTTTTAATTTGAATTTTTCCATTGCTTCTGACAATCCTATTAATTCTCTTTCCTTATTCTCTTCTGTTAAATTATAACAAACCTGTACTGCCTGAGTAATCTTTGTACCTTCCTTTATAACAAAATCACATTCTCTATTTTCTTGAAAATAAAATATATCTTTATACTTTTTTTTCAAAGTTAAAAATACCATATTCTCAAGCATTTTTCCTTTATCTTGGGAAAATGAAGCAGAATTGACGAGAGAGAAACCATTATCTATAGAATAAACTTTTTTGGGATTAATAATCTGTTTTTTAATAGAGTAATCAAATTTAGATATAGTAAATAACATATAACTATCTTCAAAAAAAGAAACAAAAGAAATTGCACTATTAACTGAGCCCAAACCAAATGCTTTCTTTAGAGAATTATAAGAAAATTCTTTTCCTACATTTGTAATGAGAGATACTGCCATTTCCTTGAGAGATTTTAAATTTCTTATTCTGTGCCTTATTGCAATATCTCTAACAATAATATCATTAAATAAATCTTGTAAAGATTCTGCACGTCCACTTTTAAGATATTGTGGAAACCCTCCATTTGTAAAATACTCTTGAAATGATTCTATATTTGACTTTTTATTTTTTAGTTTCAAGAATTCAACAAATGAAAAAGGAAATAGTTCGTAATTCAAATGCCTTCCAGTAAGTCTTGTTCCAAGTTCTCTGCTTAATAATGAAGCATTTGATCCAGTAATAACAAAATATTTTCCCTTATCTAACATTGCCCTTACAAAGAGCTCCCATTTTTCAACATTTTGTACTTCATCAAAAAAATAATACTTGCTTTCGCCATATTCTTCATTAAAAATCTGGTTAAGCTTCTCAAAATCAGATAATTCAAATTTTACCGCACTAGGATCCTCAAAATTAAAATAATAAAAATTTTTAGATTTCTGAATCATCTGTCTTAATAATGTGGACTTCCCACATCTTCTAATTCCAGATACAATAATTGCAAAAGACTCTTCTACTCTTACTTCTTTTAATTGTTCTCTTTCTATACTCTCATTTACTAATAAAATATCTTTTCTCTGAGCCCTTACAATATTTCTCAATTCTTCTTTTATTATCATTTTCTGATTTATTAATACTGAGGAGTTTATAAATGTTTTCATTAGTAATGCATAATATTATTCATTAGTAATGCATAAGTTTTTATTATAAGACATCCTAACTCATACCCAAAAAGATATAGATTTGTAAATATCAGATTGTTATACTTTATATAACAATATAATATGACATTTAAACTTATAGTTAGGATATATCACTTAAGAATCTTAACTCTAGAGCAAGAGGTTTATTTTTCACCAAACAAGATATAAGTAAAGTGAAGTAGAATATTAGCCAATTTTATGAGATACTGTTAATCAACTATACATTTAAATAAAGGAATAACATTCTCTTTTCTATGGACTTGAGTGAAAAATCTATAAACTGCCTTCTTGAAATAATGGAGGAACAAAAATGAATCTCGACAAAGAAAGTATAGATGAAATGGTAGATTATCTTAACGTTGTTTTTAGTAATCTGCCAGAAGAAAGAAAAGAAGAAGTTAGGGTATTAGTTGAGGGTTGCTTTCAAGATGATTCAAAACCACACATCACAGGACGAACTTATGCTATTCCGCAGGATGTGGAGATCTTAGATATTGAAAGTTATAACCTTCCTCTTGTTGCAAGGGTTTCTAATGGGGCTTTTGAAAAAGCGAAGTATCTTGACTGTGATGATACTACAAAATTTCAGATTCTAGATTACGACACGAATACAGGGATACAAAGACCTACAACAATAATTACTGAAGATGGAAGAATATTTCATGATATGGGATATTTGTTGAGACAAAACAGACTTGTGCGTGTTGCTGATTTTTTGGCAGGCTTCTCCAGAAATTATAAAGATATGTTTGAAAAATCATACAGGACATCCACAGAGCCTACAAACTCAATGGTTTTCGGACATCCTGTCAAGTGAATTTTATAGAAAAATTGTTAATAAAAATTATGATATCCTTGGGAGTTTATGAAAATATTAAAAGCAAAAACCAACCACAAACTTACTGATTAGCGCCCAAACCTTTCCTTGATTTGATTATGCTGATAACTTTAGTCTGAAGTTCATTAGGTAATCTTTCAAAATTCTGGTCAACGAGTGATTGAGTACCTCTCCCACCAGTAGCTGAACGTAAGTCATTACTTAATCCAAACATTTCAGCGACAGGCATCTTTGCAGTAATTGTAACTTCGTCTCCTTCCTGTTGCATATCAATCAACTGTCCACGTTTGTTCTGCACTAATTTTGAAATATCTCCCATATATTCAATAGGAGCATTAAATTGTAATTTCTGTATAGGTTCATAGAGTATAGGAGATGCTTGTGAAATTGCTCCACGAATACCTTCCCTAACCGCAGGATACATTTGTGCAGGACCACGATGGATTGCATCTTCGTGCAACACAGCATCATTTAAAGTAACCTTTATCCCAACACAAGGTTCTCTAGCAAGAGCTCCTCCTTTCATAACATCCTCAAACATGTCAAGAACCATCTCCATTATTTCTCCGATTTGGATAACTCCACGAGTCCCATCAATGAACATATTTCCATGGAAAATCTCTCTAACTTTCTTCGTCTGATCGGTAGTCATCCCTAACTCTTTCAATTTACTCAAAACATCTTCTTCTTTTTTCTTAATTCTAAGATTAGAAGGAAGTTCACCTTTACGTATTGCGTCAACATATTGTTCTTCCAATGGTTCAACAGTAAAATATAATCTATTATGTTTATTAGGAGTCTTTCCTTCCGCAGGATTTGGACTTGCTCTCAAAATCGCTTCTCTGTAAACAACTATAGGATTAGAAGTTTTCACATCCATATTCTTTTCAGTCTTGATTCTGTTCTCTATAACTTCAAGATGAAGTTCCCCCATCCCTGAAAGAAGCATCTCTCCTGTATCTTCATTAATCTCAATAACTATACTCGGATCTTCTTTACCAACCTGTCTTAAAACTTCAATAAGTTTAGGGAGATCTGAAGGTCGAGTTGCCTCTATTGATTTGGTAACCACAGGTTCAAATATGTGAGTTATCTGTTCGAAAGGTTCCATATTTTTATCAGTAGTAACTGTTTCTCCTGCCTGCCCATCATTTAACCCCACTAACCCTACAATATTTCCGCATACCGCTTCCTCAACCTGAATACGTTGTGCCGCTTTATATACAGAAACTTGTTGTATCCTCACGGTTTTGTTCTTATTTATCATATAAACCTGATCTCCTTTTTTCACAGTACCGGAGAATAATCTTCCTGCACAAACCTCCCCTGCGTGTTTGTCCATAACAACTTTAGTTATAACAAAAGCAACAGGACCTTTGGGATCGCAATTTATCAATGCAATCCCTGTATTAGATTCTTCATCACCATGCCATATTCTCGGGATTCTATATTTCTGTGCCTGCACTGGATTCGGAAGATGATTAATAACTGCTTCTAATATAACTTCATGAAGAGGTGCTTTCTTTGCCAACTCTTTCCAAGTATCATTTTGATAAGCATCTATTATCTCTTTGAAACTAATCCCTTTCTTTTTCATGTAAGGTATTGAAAGTGCCCAGTTATGAAATGCAGAACCAAAACAAACACTTCCATCTTGAACATTAACATTCCATCCTGTTTCGCCACCACCTATTTTATTTATAAGAGCATTAATCTTATTTATGATAGTAACAAATCTCTCCTGCATTTTATCAGGAGTTAATTGCAATTCTTTGATAAGTCTGTCAACTTTGTTAATGAATAGTATTGGTTTATCTTTTTCTTTCAGTGCTTGTCTTAGTACTGTTTCGGTCTGAGGCATTATCCCTTCAACTGCACAAGATAAAACAATAGTCCCATCAACTGCCCTCATTGCCCTAGTAACATCTCCTCCAAAATCAACGTGCCCTGGGGTATCTATTAAATTAATAAGATAATCTTGATCCATATAATGATGAACCATACTGACGTTAGCAGCATCTATTGTGATTCCACGCTCTATCTCATCAGCCCTAAAATCGGTAACTCTTTGTTTACCCGCTAATTCTTCCGACATCATCCCAGCACCTAAAAGAAGATTATCGCTGAATGTCGATTTTCCATGATCAATATGAGCAGAAATAGCAATATTTCTAATATGGATTGGTTCTTTCATTAATTTTGTAACTCTCTCAATATGACTTACCATAAAACATCACCTATGATTTTATTTTTTATTTTTTTAGATATATTTTTTATTTTTTTAGCTTAATATTTATTTAATAAACTTTCTTAACTTAAATTTTTATAATAAATTATTTTAATCAATTTTAATAATCTATTTATGTGAAATAATATTACAAACACACAATTATAATATTACAAACATACTATCTATTTCTTAGCAACAGTGGTTTTTTTCAAATGTTGTGCAGTCTTTGTCCATCTGATTTCTCTTCCTTTTCTTCCCAAATTATGATTTTTTTCACATTTGGATGAACAAAAGTATAAAATCTTTCCTGAGGATAATACAAACATCTTCCCTTCATACTGAAAATTTTGTCCGCAAAAACTACATTGTGCCATTTTTTATTGTATTATTTTTATTTTCTCCCTTTCTCCCTTAACTTGGAAGCTTCAATCTCTGTCTCTCTTAGCATCAGAATATCATCAATTCTAACAGGACCTTTAACATTTCTTCTTATTCTCTTCTCTGCATCTCTCCCATCCATTACTTTGCATATAATCTGAATAGCTTCCCCTCTCGTACCAGTTCTTCCAACGATTTCTTCAACAATAGCTCTGACTGCATTGTCAGAAGTAGAAATAGTTGCCCCTTTAGATCCACCAGATTCTCTTTTCTTGTCTTTTGGAGCGTTTTTATCCTTTTTGGTTGCCATTTTTATTCGCTTGATTCATTCTCTTCATCAGCTTCACTTTGTTCTTCAGTAACATTACTTTCTTCTTCAGATACTTCACTTTCTTTCTTATCAGATTTGTTTTTTGGAGAACCTCCTAACTGTGAGGTAATACTAGCTAAAATCTTCTTAGATTCTCCTTCTTTAACTATCCCAACACATGCAGTTTTAACATGTAATCCTGCTGATGCACCTAATTCTTCTCTTGAAGGAACTTCTACACAAATAACTCCTTTCTCTCTGGAAAGTGCTGGTAAGTGTAAAACTACTTCTTTAGGTTCGGTATCTTTAGCTATCACAACCAACTTAAGAATTCCTCTCTCAAGAGCTTTTGTTGTTTCATTACATCCTTTGGTTATCTTCCCAGTAGCTTTTGCAGTCTCAACTGCCCTATATGTCTCTTCTATGAGTTCTTTTGAAATTTCAGTTCCTACCATTTTTATTCTCCGTTCAAATATGTTTTTAGTATTAATTATAATAAATGATAGCGAGAATAACTCCCCTCACTCACCCTCACGGGATCATCATTCATTGGTAAGTTAGAGTTGGGATAATGGGTTTTTAAAGCTAACTGATGGTGATTGAAAAGAGTTAGAAGTGATATAATTATAGTAATATTTAAAGAAGAAAAAGAAGGATAAACATAAATTGTTTTATCAGAGTATAATTCTCACATTCTATCTTAGATTATAAAGAACGATTAGAAGATGATAAAAAGCTAGTGATTAGTGTCAAAATTTATAAACAAAAACATATTCTCTATATAGGGGTTTAATGAAAAGTAAGATTAGAATTACATTATGGATATGTATAATATTGATAGTTCTAACAAGCATCCCTCTTATCTATGGTACAGACGAATTTATGAATTATATAGATGAAATTAGATTAATACAAAAAGGAGTTGATAAAGAATATATCTCTCAACTTAGAGAAATTCCCCAACCATATAATAATATCATTCTGAAACATATCTTGAGAACAGGAAAATTAATCTCATTGGATAATCCTTTTGTATCAGAAGAAATAGGAGAGATATTTAATAAGATTGATAACGAGATAGAAAAAAAAGAATTGGGAAAAGATTATGGGATTAAAGAAGATAAATTAAGAGTAGTTCTTGAATTGAAAGATTCTGAATTTAATCAATATACTCATCAATTAATTCCAAAGGGTATAGAAAGAAAAACATCTTATGAAGATATAATCGCAGTATATGTAAGTGAAGAAGAGTTAGAGGTATTGCAAGATAATTTGTTAATTGAGAAAATAACCCCTGATTTGAAATTATATCCATCAACTTCAGAGAGCTTTCCATTGATAAATCATGATTTGGTAATAGATTTGCAAGTTAATGGGGTTAATATTGATGGTTACGGACAAAGCGTTTGCGTGATAGATACAGGCATTGATAAAACACACCAATCACTTTCTAACAAAGTTGTTTATGAGGATGATTTTAATGGTGATGGCATTGCAGAAGATACAAACGGACACGGCACAAGTATGGCTGGATTGATTGCTGGGAATGGTTCATACAAAGGAATTGCTCATGGTGCTAATTTAGTTGTAATGAGAGCGAGTGATGGGGGATTAGATGGAGAAACTTTTGATACTTATGTTGGAAACGCTGTAAACAATTGTGTAAACAATAGAACATTGTATAACATCACTATAATATATATTGGGTTTGCTAGTAGTAATCCTTATAATGATGATCCACTTGATGGTTGTGATGAAAATGGTGTAACAACTATCAAAACAACAACAGCAAAAAACAACAAAAACATCACAGTATTTGCACCTGCTGGAAATGGAGAAAAAACTAATGGGATATCATATCCTGCATGCTCATCAGATATAATCTCAGTAGGGAGTGTTGATGATGGAGGTGGAGGGGAAGGAGAGGTTGACAAATTCAGTAATTTCAGTAACAGACATAATATATTAGAATTATTAGCTCCTGGAGAGTTAGTTAGTGTGATAAACGAATCAACAATAATCAATTCTTCAGGCACATCAATCTCTACCGCAATAGCTGTGGGGAGTGCAGTTCTTCTAAGGCAATATAATGAATTGGCTTACAACAAATCACTAACTCCTTTGGAAATAAAAACTATATTTGAATTGACTGGAAAACAAATAACAGTCCCTTCAATAGGAACAAAACCAAGAATAGATTTGCTTTCGGCAATACATTACGAAACTTTCCCTCCAAATATAACATTAATCACACAAAACAATTCCATACAATTCAGCCCAGTAAAATTAGATTTCAATGTAACAGACCACCATAATCTCAATAATTGTAGTTTAGTGATTGATGGAGTGGTAAATTCCACAATCAATGATTTAGTTAGGGGGAATTATTCTTTCACTGCATCACTAGATCCAAATACATACTCATGGCAAATCTCATGCTATGATAATTCAACAATCCCAAATCTAGGTTCTTCTGAAACTATCACTTTGAATGTTATACAAAATCCTCCTCCATTATGGAATCCAATCCCTTCAAATCAAACAGTAGAGTTTGGGGGAAGTTTTTCATATGTTGTTAATGCTGATGATGTGGATAATGTAACATATTCTATTGATGACAATTCTAATTTTGGTATTGATTCTGTAAGTGGAGAAATTAAGAATAATACATTTCTTTCTGTTGGAGGGTATAATATTAATATAAATGCAACAGATACAATAAACCAAACTAATACTTCTTCCATATACATATTTGTTAAAGATACAACATCTCCAGTATGGATTTCTCCTCAGAGTGATACAAATTACACTATTGAATTAGGAGAGGTATTTTCTTTAATAGTGAATGCAACAGATCTAACTCTTCCATTAAGTTATTCTATTGATAATCCAAACTTTATAATAGACGCTCTAACAAATTCTTCAGGAGAGATTAAAAATAATTCTTTACTTACTATTGAGGATTATATTATTAACATAACGGTATCAGATATATACAATAATACAAACTCCACCATAGTTAATGTGATAGTTCAGGACACAACCCCTCCGGTATGGACTAATTTTATAGACAATGGTGTGTATGAATTTGGTTCTTCTGTATCGCTAAACGTGTCAGCATTTGATCTTAGCAATTCTATAACATACTCTATCAATGATACTCTCAACTTTAATATTAATACACTCTCTGGGGAGATTAAGAACAATACATTTCTTTCTGTTGGAGAGTATAATGTTCTTGTTAGTGCGATTGATAATAGTAATAATTCAATAAGCAATCTCACAAAGATAACTATTTCTGATACAACCTCTCCAGTATGGGTTATTTCTCCAACAAGCAAAACCATTTCTGAAAATGAAGAGTTAGTTATTAATATAAGTGCAGACGATCTAAGCAATCTTACATATACAATTAGTGATAATGTGAACTTTAAGATTGAGTTAGATAATGGACAATACTTTATTACAAACAATACTATCATTAGTGAAGGAGTGTATTTTATGATCGTTACTGTAATGGACATATACAATAACTCGCTCTTGTCAAACATCTCTGTGAATGTTAATGATGGAACTTCTCCAGTATGGAATCCTCTCCCCTCAGATCAAACCATAGAGCTTGGAGAAAGTTTTTCATATAATGTTAATGCAGATGATAATGGGATAGTAACATATTCTATTAATGATAATGTGAATTTTAGTATTGATTCTGTAAATGGGGAGATAAAAAATAACACATTCTTGGAGAAAGGAGTTTATAATTTAATTATCACAGCAAAAGATCAGCAAAGCAATTCTGTAAGCACTTCGATAAATATTACAATAGTTGACACAACTCCTCCAATATGGATAATTTCTCCTAAAGATAAACAATTCTCTCATAATGAAGATGTAATGTTTAGTGTTTCCGCTTTTGATCTTAGTGAAATAATTTACTCGTTAGAAGACATTAATGGGGGTTTCTCAATCTCACAAAATGGAGAGATAACAAATTCAACGAAATTATCTCCTAACAATTACAGTATAGATATAATTGCATATGATAATAGTGGGAACAACATCTCTAATGAAATAACAATCACAATCATTAACTCCCCCCCAGTATTCTTATCAAACCCTCCAACAATTGCACAAGAAGAATTTTTGTATACATATAAAATAGAAGTTGATGATAGTGATGATGGCAAAGATAATCTTGATATAGATCTTATCTCTTATCCTAATGGGATGACTATTGATAATAATGAGAATATCATTGAATGGCTCCCTAACTATTCTCATATAGGGGAACATCTCATAAATATAAGTGTATCTGATAGTTTCAGCACAATTTATCAAGACTTTGTAATAAAAGTTGAAGATTCTAAGAAAGTTGAGATACAAAACCTCACATTATTAACGAACCCTTCGACACCAGAAAATGATACGTTATTTTATTTTGAGATAATCAATACTGGAAAAGGTAACGTAAGCAATATAGGATGGAGTGTTGATTATGGAGAAGGAATTATTACTCAATCTGAAAATGTTACATTATCTCCAAATGGGAAAGTATCTGTGATAACAAAAGCAAGATTTATTACTCCCGGAGTTCATACCATAAATGTTAATCCAGAATATGATAATACAATCCAAAGTATAATCACTCAAGGACAGATTTTACAATTAAATGTTACAGGATTTCCAGATTTGGAGATTAGCGAATTTTCAATTCTCTCTCCTCTAAAACCAAAAGTCAATGAAGTTATATTAGTTTATTTTGTAATCAAAAATATAGGGGATGGAAATGTAAAAGATATTGAATGGACTTTAGATTATGGAGAAGGGGATAAAACACAATTTGAAAGATTAGATTTAGATTCTGAAGAAGAAGCATTTATAATTGAAAGTATTGTCCTGAATCAATTAGGGGATCATACAATTAATGCTATCGTTGACCCTAACAATTTGATAGACTATGAAAATAAATTAAATAATATGAAATCAGTTGTGGTTGATGTTGGATGATGATGGTGAAGTTGATGAATGTGAATATAAAAAATACTAAATAAAACAAAAATAGATTAAAAAACAACATGGGATTTAAATGTTAGATAAAATAATTAAAAAAATAACAAATAATTGGATAACAAACAAAATAATAGCAGATGCAAGAGAATATTTGTTTGAAAGAGTTATTGCTGGAACACTGACTGCTTCATTCATTATAGGATTAGGAATAGGATGTAAACCATTTGAAAAAGAGTCTCTATCGTGCAGAGAGAAGTATGGGGTGTATCATATTCATAATGTGGAGATATCATCAACTTCCAATCCTGAACGTACACAACCAGGAATAGGAGAAGATTTCTCTGTTAATATTGAAGGATGTGGAGAAATTCCTGAGAGGATATCTAGAGTTATGCAGAACGAAGTAGTTGTTCATGGAAATTCTGATTTAGGGATAGAAGATATAGTTGTATCTAGTGATGGACTTACAAGCAACGAGATAAATCTAAATCAAGAGGGTTTTTATGAGATGAGTGTATTCTTAAAGAATACTAGCGGAAACAAAGGAAAAGAGTTCAAAACAGAATTAACAATAAATCCTTTAGAAGAACTATTTGAAGATGGTTCTGTTAGAGATAATATTGATGATGGTGTGAATGATGATAATGAAAAGATTATAAACAAATTCGTTGAAGGAGATGTATTAAAATATACACAACATTATTTTGAGAGGATAGGAGATTCTGTTGGTCGTGATGACATCTCTAAGATTATTGAAGCATTAGATTCTCATAATACAATATATGGGAGAGAGTATGTAAACAATGGAGCATATTTTGAAACTGAGGAGAATAAAATAGTTCTAAGATTTGAGGGGGATGGTTTTGTTAATGCAACAGATACTAACAATGACAAAACTCCGGATTTTTATGCTACATATTCTCCATTAGGAAATTCAACTATGAAATTAGTTAAAGATTATGCAGAAAAAAAGATGAACAAAAGCGAAGCTATTATACATATAGATGATTTATTATCAAATGCTATGAGTTCTACAAGTCCATTAAATCAATTACCGATTTTATCTGTCAAAAGAGATACTCAAATCTCATTATTCAATTTCGGGAATATTCGTGCGGATTATATAATATTATATCAACCAGATAGTACAGGGATCCCTATAGATATTATAGTCTTAGATACAGAAGAAAATCCAATTGAAGAAGATATTAGAGATAAATTAAATAATTATTTCATTGAGCATCCTTCAGGAAGTTACCAAAATATGAGGGTTTTGGTATTCAGTGATGGAAATGAGAATGGTAATAATAATTCAAGCACGGGATTAGAGATAGATAAAATGATATATGAACGTTAAAAAAAGATAAGATATGAAAATAACAAACAAGATTAACAAACATAAATCTAACAAACGCAATCCATTAATAAATAGTATTGCTGGGCTAGTTCTCTCTCTTCAAATTTATTTCATAGGAGGATGTGTTAATTATCCTACATTCTATAATCTTACAACGCAACAAACATTGACAGTTAGCAATAAAGAAAAGACTAATGAAGAAAAAGAATCCAATATCTCATTAGAAAACATACTCTCATTAGAAAAAGACAACACTTATTTCATAAGAGCTATGGATACATTATCCAGAGAAACATTAGAAGAACTTGTGTTAGGATTTGATAAGATAATCCAATCTGACTCAACAAATCTAGATTTGGGGTATAATCTAGGTTTTGTATATAATATGAGAGGATTGGCAATGACAAAACTTGGAAGAATAGATGATGCAATATCTGATTTTCTTAATTCCATTAGTATAAAACCAGAGAATGCAGAAACATTTGATTATCTGAAAAAGTTAGGGTTTAGAATAGAAAATGAGAGTCATAACTTATACTTATTGAATACATCTAATTCAGATTTGTATATTTGGGACAAGAGAAAGAGGGGGGGAGAGAGAGAGAGAAATTTTCAGAAATTCAATAATATAAATACATTCAGAATAATATCAGAAAATAGAGTATTATTTATTGACGATTCAAGAATATACATAGTTAATAATGGAGAGATAGAATCATCTCAATTCCATAAATTATATTTACAAAGAGGAACAGAAGAAACAAGAGAAATAAGGGAGATTGGAGAAATACTTTTTGTAGAAGATAGGAGAGCTCCCCTTACAATCTTGAATCCATTCACTTCGGAAAGAAGAGCTATCTATCGCCTCAAAAAAAGATATTCATCTGAGGTTGGAATTTCTCCTCAATATACTAGAATTAATGGAGATTTAGATATAGAATTTGCATCTTTAGAATTATTCAGATTCAGATTATTCCCCTCACAAACAATTACCCCATATTTGGCATTAGACTTAGGAGAAGATTCTTTTGAGAGAAAAAGATTCAATGGAAGATTCAGCGGAAAGATGGAAGTTGATGAGAGTTCAGTTGTGGAGGATGTTGAAGAAAACGAATTCACATTAGAACTCATTTCTTTCGGACTAGGTATAAAAGACCCCAATACGAAAAATAGAGTTTTTCCTGAAGGAAAATTTTATAGAACAATAGATTATCGTCTGAGAATTGCAGATGTAAAGATACATAATGAAGAACTCATCAGGGTAAGAGAGGGATATGCAATGATTCATAGTCTTGGTCTGGAGATGGGATGGTTAATTGATAATCACAGAACAAACAAAAAAGGTGAAATTTCTGAAGTTTATAGAAGAAGAATATTTATAAAACCGAGTTTAGTATTGGGAGATATTATATTCTTTTCTGGAGAGAGATCAACATCTTATGGTTGGGGAGTTAGTGGAGGAGTTATGTTTGAATGGTGAGATTCATTATCCATAAAGAAAATGTAAACTATGAGTGCTCCTTGCAAAAAAGAGTACAATACAGAGATTAAAGAGTTTGTAGGAAGAGGGGATGGAGAGTGAGGTTCTATGTTTATCTCAAGAGGAATAGTTGTTTAATATAATGATTAAATTGTAGACATTAATTCTCAATGAGAAAAAAGATTGTGAATTTCATTATAGAGAACTTTGAATAATTATCTTTTTAGACAAATGATTGGGTTAAACATCATTATGTTGACAATTCAAAGTTCTTCTTAAAGAATTTTCTAATGTATATAAAGTATGAGATACTTTCTATACTCAAGAAATTTTTATGAAATTTCTTGCTTTTGCAGAATTCCCTATAATTTAATAAAAGAAAAAGACATCTATTTCTTCAAAGTCTCAAGAATGTTTATTGCGGCCTGTTCTCTTATTTGTTGTTCAGTTAATCTTGGTTTGTATACCGGAGATACAAAATATAGATTACCATCTCCCCCCACAACAATAGGTTGATTAATTCTAGTTGCATGAATCTCGTTTCCTCTTAACTTACTAGCTACTAAATAATCTACTTCTTCTTGAACTCCCGTATCTCTCTTCACTTTATTTAGTTTCGCAACAACATCATTATAGACTCCCTCTCCAAGGGAATTCTTTGCCGTCTTTCTTGCGGTGTCGTGTGCCTCCTTTACTGCAGCTCTTACTTCCATAGGAGTCATTGTTCCTTCAGAAGTTCTTATTCCTTCATAACATCTTGTGGGAGTAACATCTAAATCAAGTCTAATTACAACCTTAGCTCCATCTCCTTTATTTATCTCTAATTGTTTAACTAATTCAAAAAGATTTGCCTTTGGATAATTCTCTCTTATTTTAAGGGCTTTAAGATAATACTCAGGGTTAGTAGTAAACGGAGGATCTATATGTCTAAATCCTTCTCTAAATCTTGCTACAGAAGGATCGCGAGCATTAAGATTAACTACAACCCATCCTCGTTTATCTAGCTTAAACATATATTCTGGGATATCTGGCCACTTTTTCTTTGCGCTTTTTAATTGGAGATTATAAAACGATCTTTGGTGAGAAAGTGATCCTACACCTACTTCCTCAACAACAGGTTTATTTCTCCTTAAAAAATCCCTCGCCTTTTGAAGAAGTCCTCTTTCTGTTTGTACTCCCGCTCTCGCTCCAGCATTAATCCCCCGAGTAACTGCTCTCATTCCAGATTTAAAAAAAGGAACCGCTGAGAGAAGAGTAAATCCAGTATAAAGTGTTCCCATACCATAATTACCTTGACTAAATTCATCTGCTGCGTGTAATGCCATATCACCTTCTCCAACACCAGGGATATTTATTATAGCAGTTAATAATATCTCCTCATCTGTCATCTCAGAAGCAAACGGACTCTCATATTCCTCTTTAGCTATGAGGAGACTAAAATCTGTATTAGAATAATCATAAGCAACTTGTTGTGCGACAGTCTCTCTCCAAGTAGAAGGATTATTCTCTGTTTGAAATGGTAAAGAATCATAAATTCTATCAAATTCCTCATTTCTCGTTTGTATATTTGAATCTGCAACAGCTCTAAGTAATGTTGGGGACATTATTGAATCAGATAAGAAAGATGTTAGTTGAGCCTCATCTCTAAATCTATATTTTGACACATCAAGATTATTAATAATCATATTATAAAAATCTCTAGTATAATCAACTCTGTCCATACTTTCCATAAATTCATTGTATGTAACTTTATTGTATGTATAAGGATCTGTTTCACGTAATCCATGAACAAGATTCAAGACGGAATCTCTATCCTGATTATGATTTGTAATAAAATTCTCATAAAAATCTCCACCAGAATCATCTTCTGTTAAAGGATTAGAATTATCACTATTGTACTTTGCAATTCCAAAATCAGTAGCTAAAGGATTAGAATCAAATTGTCTCATAATAATAGGGAGACTAGATATAGGGATTTTACCATCTTCAACAAATGCCAACACATCATCAGGAGTTTCTGCAAATAGGACATCATCGGTATTTTCACAGGCATCATCTTCAAATAAAGGAACCTTTTGTGTACAACCCGCACCCCCTCCCCCTATCTCCTCACAACTCCAAGAATCCCCTTCACAAGATTGAGTAGATCTTAATTCCCAAACACCATTCTCCCAAGAACAGGCATACTCTCCAACAGTACGTTCATCTATACATGTATTTCTAGATAAATGCTCCAACCGATAAATAAGATCCTTTCCACCAGCACCAGTACCACCAGCACCAGCATAACATGGATTTCCTTTTATATCCCCACTTATTTTAGCCGAGTTAGACGAATCTTCTTGACCACTAACTGCAAGAGTATTAACTAATAAAATAAAAATAACTATCATTACAATAACAGCCAACCATCTCATTTTCATCAATCGTCTATCAACCAATATATCAAATGAAGTAAACTAGTAATATATAAAACTTACCTAGGTGAGGGATATTCATCTCCATTACTCTCCCCCTCTCCTGTTTGTTCCTCCTCAGAAGGACTAGGAGCAGTTCCTGAACACAGAGCTCCTGTATTTTCCCAATGTCCATTTAGACAAACATAAACAAAACAACCATTTGGGGTATCTTTAGTTGTAATCTCTCCACTATTACAATCATCTTTTTTAACACACCCTAAATATCCACTAACACAAATCTCATCATCCTCACACCATTTCCCGGAAGAACTCCACTCGAATGATGAATGATAACCCTCACCATTATCTCCAACAAAATATTTCTTCTCAGAGAGACTTCTACACTCACTAACTTTAACAAAATTCTGATCATTGCATTCGTAGAATTTTTTTCCAACATTAAGAGAAGTACACTGTAGTTTATAATCTAAAAAATCAAGATTACTTAAAGATAGAGACACATCTGTTAATTGAGAAATCTGAATACTCAATTTAGATTCAACCGTATTAGGATAGTCTGGAGTAGTGGGGTACTTTGCACGATACAACAACACCAGCCTATTATCATCCACATTTGTGAGAATATTATTACCTTTTCTTAATTTAGAGAGGATATAAACAAATGAGTTCTCATGTAGATATATTAATACAAACTCGGGATATTTTTGGGTATATATCGATCCCATTGGTTTTATAAAATACTCCTCAATCCCATTAATTAATTGAATATCCCTCCCTGGAGACAATACCATCCCTCCATCTTCAATCCTAATAGGATTTCTATTTAATACCTCCTCTATAAACAAATTAATATTCTCATTAAATATTCTATCCATCTCTTCATAGTCAATATCAACCCTATTAGTCTTGCTCATTTCTTCTTGAGTCTGGGCAGATGAGATAATAGTTATAGTATATAATATAATTAATATAGCTAATAGTGCAAATAAGACTTTATATCTGGCCATCTACAATATCTCCAGAAATGCTAACATTTCTTATACTCTCTTTTAAATCCCCCGTACATAAACTTTCACTCTCAGTCATATCAAAAAGGATTAGATAAGTTATTAAAGAATTTACACGGTTCATACATTCCTCTCCTTTTGCTGAAGATAATGTATCAAATAAATTAATAGGAAGGTTACAAATCGCATTTTTTCCATCTAGTTGGGAGGCAGAAAAAGTATTAAGACCTAATCTCACTCCACACTTATCCTCAGATTTTTTAATAATCTCCATTGTGTATACACTTCCTTCGGCTTCAATCTCTATCCCACTAGGGTTGCATTCTCCAAGATTTTTACAAAAATTACCATAAATATCCCCCGGCACATCAAACTGTGTTAATTTAGAGGGAGTAGAAGATTGCGAATTAGAACTACAACCTATTAAGAATAATACAAAAAATGTAAAACATATTATCAATAATTTTCTCATTGTTCTTGCTCCATACAAAATTCAGGTTATTATTTATATTTATATATGTCTCTCTTCATCATACCTTCAACTCAGTTCTCAAATTAGAAGCTAGTTGTTCACGCAATGTAATCTCCTGCTCAAGTTCAAGCTGACTCTGATCAAGTATAGTTTTCCGCAGATGTTTAAGCTCTTTCTCCAATCTATCTCCAAGTTTTTTCTCCTTTTCCTTATAGCTCTCCTGTAACTTAACTTTCTCTTTCTGCATACTCTTTAGATTTTCTGCATACAATCTCTCGCGTTCAACACGAAGATTAGTAATCTCTGACTGGAGTTGAAATTGTTTTTTAATAAAATTATTCTTAGAGTTCTTCAATTCTCCACTAAGCTTAGCTAACTTCTTCTTCTCTCCTCTTATAATCTCTGCATTTTTTCTATGCTCTTCATCCTGCTTTTTCTTACTTTCTTTTCTAAGTTGCTCTTCAAGATTAGATATTTCATTGTTTAACTCTTGTTCATGGGTAGTATAATAATCTTCTAATTTTTTCCTCTTGCTCTCTATCATCTTATTTAATTTGGACTGTGAAAAATTATACTTTTTATTTAAATTCTCTTTTTCTTTCGCCAATTCATCACTATGCTTTTTTTCTATTTCTTTTCTCATATCTGTTATTCCTTTATTTAATTTATTTTGAGAACTCTCCTCGATAAATTTAATTTTACTCTCAAACTCTCTTCCTAACTTAGTTTTGCTATTCAAAAGATTATGTTTATACTCCCTCTCCAACTGAATTTGATACTTTTTATTAAGATCATCAGTTTGTCTTGTAAGTCTCTCTCTGAGCAATTTTTCTGTGCCATGTATTCTTGAATTATATCTTTTCCTCAGAGCATCTTCACGTTTTGCTAACCTTTCATTGATAGCATTTTCAAGTTTCATCCTTTCTTTCTCAAGAACATTATTTAATTTGATTTTGAACTCCTCATCAACCTTCTTCTTAAGAGAATTATTTAATTTATCATCATACTTCTTCTTCAAATCATTCTTCATCAAACTATAATCTTTTTTAACAGAATCTATTTCTTTATTGAACTGATACTCGATTCTCTTACTTTCCTTATCTAGTTTATCTTTGAACTCTTTCTGTAATTCTTCATTAACTTTTTTCTTCTCAATATTAATATTGTCTTGAAGACGGTTTTTGTATTGGGACTCCAACCTAATCTTTTCTCTTTGAGATAAATCCATATATTTACTTCTCAATTTTGCTTCTTCGCTTTTCAGCTTTTTATTTAATTTTGCATTAAATTCTCTAGTGACTTTACGATGAAATGCATCTCCTAATTTTTTATGATATTGCGTATTCAGATCAATTCTCAGCTTCTCCAATTCTTTTTCTTTATTAGATATCTCAGAATAAACACGAGATAATTCTTTTGTAAGCAAATCTTCATAACTTTGATGAAGATTATTTTCATACTCTTGATAATGTTCACTTAGTTTAGAAAGATATTCTTGTTTGCTTGCATTGTACTCCTCTTCTAATTTTTTCTTCTGTAAAGTTTTATGTTTGGCAAGCTCTTTGTTTGAAAGACTTTTAAGCTCCCTCATATGTTTAAGATATTCATTATCGAGATGTTTCTGGAGCTGTTTTCTCTCACTATCAAGACGAGTCTTAAGCTTCTTATTAAGCAATTTATTAAACTCATAACTAATTTTCCGACCAAGCTCATTCTTGACCTTTTCAGTATAAGCATTCTCAAGTTTATTCTTCGCATCATTTAATGCTTTCTGGAATTTATTACTAAGCTCATTTACCTTAAGAGTATATCCTTCTCGTAGTTCTATCTGTTTCAGATGATATCTCTTCTGTAAATTTTTGTTCTTCTCATTAACAATCTTCATACCTTTCTCATGAACATTATCCTTTTCTCTTGAAAGAACCTTCTGCATTTCATCAGCAAACTTCTGTTCTTCTATTCTTCGTTTAAATTCAAAATCCTCAGTGAGCTGTTTCTTTATCTGTTCATACTTCTTGCTGACTTTTTCATGAAACTCTTTATCGACTCGTTTAGAAAGCTCTTGTTTAAGCTTATTCTGATACTCTTTCTCATATTTCTCTCTAAGCTTAACCTCTCTCTCCCTCATCTGATTTTCTCTCTTCATTAAATCTTCGTGGAGTCTTTTGCTAAGTATCTGCTTTTCTGCTTCTAATGTAGAAGTTAATCTCTCCTTAAGATCCTGTTTCACTGAAGATAATTTAAGCTCAATGATATTCTCCAACTCTTCTCCTTTCGCATTAACAATATGTTTTGCATTCCTATACTTCTTCTCTTTCTTTGGTTTGGATTTAGTAATTCTCTTTAATATCCTTTTCCCACTTTTCTTTGTTTTGTTTACTCCTATCTTATTTTTGGTTTTTGATTTATCTCTCCCAATACCCCTCCCACTCACACCTCTCCCAATACTCTCCCTTCTTTCACTGGATTTACCTTTCTTTATTTTAGCACGCAATTCCTCGACAAGCAATTCTATGCGTGGTACAGAACTTACTTTATTAAGTAAAGGTTTGATTTTTGCAACATCTTCTTCATATCCAGAAGTATCCAACTCAAAGAGTTCTGACTTTAATTCCTCTAATCTTCTAACTCCCTTTCCGAATATCTCAAAATCTTCCTGAATCTTAGAAATACTTTGTTTAACCATCATCTACCACCTAACATTACAATCAACTTCAATTCACCTGTTTTTATCTATCAAAGCTTGTTTTTCTTTTTAAACCTTGCGACTTTTTGGGTTTTTGTTTTGATTTAGTTTTTTTTATTTGATTTTGATTCTACTTTTTCCAGTCTCTTTTCTAATACACTCGTATCATAACCCTTACGTTTCCAATCTTTAATCCTTGACCTAAGCATCTTAGTCTCTTCACTAATTTGTGATTTGGATAATCTGCTAACGACATGTTTGCTTTCTCTCAAACTTTCTTCAATAACACTCGTATCATAACCTTTACGTTTCCATGACAATAATTTAGATTTTAATCCAACAGGAACAAATGTCTTCCTTTTAATTTTTCTTAGTCCATGCTTTATTTTTCCAATATCAACATCTTGAAGTTTTCTAGTATCAAACTCTAGTACTTCTTTGATAATTTGAGGATTTGCAATAATCTTTCTCTGTGGAGCAGATAATAAACTCTTTCTTGCACGTTCATAATATTTCTTAGCGCTCTTATAATCTCCTTTCTTAGAATACCCCTTTGCCTTAAAGATGGAAGACTCGACCCCTCCAAGAGAACCCCCTCCTATAAATCCTTTGTTGAATGCAAACACAAAGGAGAGCAATAACACAATTATAATAATCACTAATCCAATAAATCCATATGGTCCTCTAATAATATCTCCCGGAGTTTGTGTGGAAGGAGCTACCGCAAACTTATCAATCACTTGGAATAATGCACTACTTGAAGCAATCTGTCCTTGATACTCAGTTCTTCCATAGAATAAATAATGTCCCGGTTTAGTATCTTCAGGAACTTCCAATCTTCTGTTGACTGCTTTTTGTTCAGTGACCGCAAAAGTATCATCTTGGAAGATGATCTCATTACCTTCCAAGTCACGGATAGAGTAATGTAATAATACATCTACTTGTATTGGATCTCCTAAGTTATAAATAATAAATTGTCCTTCTACTTCCTCATCAGGTTTCACGTACTGATATTTTCTGTCAATAACTGCTTGTACATCGAATAATGCGTTAAGTTCTTTGATTTCAATTACTAGATCAAGAGTTTTTGAAGTACCTCCTGCACTAAATATGATTTTTCCTGTTTCTATCTCTGGAGCATCATCTTCGTGAGCAAATATCTGGAACCTCACATCTTTAGATTCTCCTGCATCAATCACAACTGAAGGGTCTTGCACTAATACTAAATCATCAAGACCTTGCACATAAGATGAAACAGTTATTCTTGAATCTCCATTATTTGTGATAGTAATACTTTCTTCACGAATAGCTCCCTGTTTAATCTCAAATTTAAGGATCTCGTCACTCAGTTCAAAATCAGCTATTGTTGTGGTTGTAGAACTGCTTCCGCCACCTCCACCGCCACCTGAGCCTCCAGATCCTCCGCTTCCTCCTGAATCACCACTTGCTGGAACATCCCCGAAAACTCCGAAATAACTGAATGAAGTTACAACTGTGGAAACTGTATTAGCAGAAGTATCAACTGTGCTTGTAAGAGCCGTCCATGTTGATGATGAAGAATCCCATTTGTATATTGTAAGAGATGATTCGTTCAATCCTGCTGAAGTTATCTCTGCATCTGTATATGAGATAATGAGAGTTGCATTGTTAAGGTTTGAGTTAAGTGTAGAAGTTAATCCAACATCAATAAATCTCTCTAATGAAGTTTTTCCAGAAACATTTGCACTCTTTATATTAGATGTGAATTCTGCTAATATTACATAATCGCTTGAGTTAATGGTTGGGTTTATAGAAAGGTATGTATTTGTATAATCCGTAGTATTAACAATATTATTCTGTTGAGCAATCAATGTAGGAGTTTGTGTAGTTACATTTCTGGCAGAAGAAGATACAACAAATCCTTTATTATTGATAAGTGCGAGAGAATTTCCTGCAAGATCAACAACAGTTATATTCACAAAGTAAACATCATCATTTATTTCTGAAGAGTTCCATGTTGAATTATATATTCCAGATTCTCCATTATTAGTTAGACTCAATGTAATTGTACTTCCAGTAGTGCTATCAGAAGGAATGAGATATGCAGTTACACTATCAACATTAGTTTCTGTGATATTTGCAGTTATGTTGAAAACAGTTCCCGATGCACCATAACTTGGAGAGATTATTAATGAATTGAGAGATGGGGAAGTGGTATCTATAGTTACGATCATAGTAGATGTAGAATTACTATGTCCAAAAGTGTCATTGGATGTTGAATTTAGATAATAAACCCCATCCACTAAACCGCTAAAGTTAATATAAAGCGGAGAGGTGGGAGAGGTGTTGGATTGAACAAGACCTGTTAAATTGTACAAAGACAAGCTTATAGTATCTAAGTTGATATCAGAAGAGGAGATATTTGCAACTAGATAATCTCTATCAACATAACTATTATTGCTCTCTGAATTTGAAGCAAAGCTTATTGATGGATTATTTACATCCACACTAATAGTTCTCGTAGATGTGGAATTAATAAGGTTGAATGTATCATTCACTGTAGCATTAAAGTAATAAGTTCCATCACTCAATCCAGTAAAGTTTACAACAAGAGGAGAGCTTGTTGAAGTATTTGTCTGTACAACACCATTCGTAGAGTTATATAATCTAAGAGTTATAGTGCCAAGAGTTGAATCAGTAGCAGAAATGTTTACAAATATATTGTTTCTTGTGAGATTTACAAGATCGCTCTCAGTGGAAGATTCAAAATCTATTTGAGGAGATTGTGTATCTATCTTTATAATCTTGGATAAAATAGTACCCATATTTCCAGCGGAATCATTTGAATTAACTCTGATATAGCTTGTTCCTTCTGTTGAGATTTGAACAATCTGAGAATATACAACTGAAGGAGTACATGTATTAACAGTATCAGTACAGTATAATGTAGTATCACATCCCACACCACTTCCGTCATTACATGAAAGAGTTGCATTTATGTAAGAGAAATTAGTCCATGTATTCTGAGAATATCCAGTAGCATCAGGTTTTCTTAAGGCAGTTCCGGAGGATGGTTTAGTAGTATCTACATATAAAACATAAGTATCTGATTGAACCATATTCCCATCATTATCATACGCAATGACGTCCCATTCCCATGCAAATGATTCAATGGCAAACAGACTATTAAATGTATAATTCCCAGAGATTCCAGAGGTATTAGTCTGAGGAAGAACAAACTCTATTCCATCCCATGTGAGATATTCAAAAGTTACGTTCTTAACCCCAGAACCAGAATCTTCTACAGTAAATGTATGATTAATAGTAGATACGGTATTAAATGCAGTGCCATTAGTTGGAGAAATTATAGTTATTGTAGGAGCAGTTGTATCTGTGCTAATTGTGAATGTTCTTGTCTCTGATTGGTTTTGATTATTAGCGTAATCTGTTGCTAAGATACTCCAGTTGTAATCAGCATCACTTAATGTGAATGTGAATAAGTAATCTCCATTAATTCCAGAAGTGTTAGTTTGATTAACAATACCATTCAAGTACAGAGTTACATTCGCAATACTACTCCCTACATCATTATTGGTGATAGTCGTGTTCAGTGTAACAGTACCATCAGTGTCTGTGGAAGCATCATCTGGGCTATTCAACGTTACCGCAGGAACAATAGTATCTATTAACACTGTTCGTGTAGCACTATTATTAACATTATTCGCACTATCATTAACTGTTGCGTTGATGTAATAAGTATCATCGGATAATCCGCTATAATTGACATACAACGGACTCGTTGTTGAAGTATTACTCTGATACAAACCAGTAGAGTTATACAACCTTAATGTTGCAGTATCAATTCCGACACTATCACTAAATGTGATATTAGCTTCTAAGTAAGTCCTGCTCACGTTAGCTCCATCACTTTCTGTCGGACTTACAAAAGATAGAGATGGAGTTGTGGTGTCTAACTCAATAACTCGCGTGGAAGTTGAATTTGTGTTTCCGTAAGTGTCGTTAGTGGTTGCGTTCAGATAATATGTTCCCTCGCTTAACCCACTGAAATTAATATATAAAGGACTTGTTGAAGAGGTGGATGTGTTTATTTGGTCTTGTGTGGAATTGTATAAGAATATGCTAATTGTATCTAAATTCCCATCTGAATCGATGCTTGTAACATTAGCTAATATCTCTGTGCTTGACAAATTGCCTGCACTTGTGGTTGGATCAACAAAGTCTAGCGTTGGTGAAGTTGTATCTGTGCTAACTGTGAATGTTCTTGTCTCTGATTGGTTTTGATTGTTTGCATAATCAGTTGCCAAGATACTCCAGTTGTAATCAGCATCACTTAATGTGAATGTGAATAAGTAATCTCCATTAATTCCAGAAGTGTTAGTTTGATTAACAATACCATTCAAGTACAGAGTTACATTCGCAATACTACTCC
>Ga0210057_1000524_pt1 | contig 63070 bp, 60 predicted proteins | sample CryGeyCG2114_010_2_FD_183968 | JGI IMG/M metagenome (GOLD analysis project Ga0210057, IMG submission 183968) | Groundwater microbial communities from aquifer - Crystal Geyser CG10_big_fil_rev_8/21/14_0.10 (SPAdes) (version 2) | ecosystem: Environmental > Aquatic > Deep subsurface > Groundwater ...
CCCCCCCCCCCCCATTTATTGGCGCCATACTTATGTAGCCATGCTAGAAAATTGTTTTTAATAGTTAAGTTAATTTTTTTTATTTCTCTTCGACTCTAAATGGTTATTTGAATAAGAGAAAAGTGAATAAATAGCGTTCATGCTTTTAAGTAAAAAAAATTTAAAGTGCATGGCTTATAATTTAATATTCTTTTTAAGTAAATTAAAAACTAAGTCTTAGTTAAATAGGAATGATAAAATAATAAATGTAAAATTTATTTTTAATTTTAGTAGCAAGTTTATTAAGAAAGACAAGGCATAAAGCCTAATGTAAAGTTTTCTGTATCTAGAAGTGAATTGGGCCATGCATTGATAGTATAGGGGAGTTGAATGCGGGCTAAGGTTAGGTGAGGACGATAATAGTCACCATAATCATTTATTATGGGAAGCTTCTTTTTTTGAATGAAATCAACGGCTTGTTGATAAAGGTTTAATAGCGGAGTATCTCTTGCAATGGAAAGCTCTGCCCAATAATAACCTTCATGCTCAGCGATTCCTTTAACAAAACTGAAGGCAGCGAAACGGATCATAAGAGAAGGTTGTGATAGTTTTTTAAACTCTTCCCAAAGGCTTGCCGCTAGACTTTGCTCGCACTCAAATTGACATAGAGTGATATGAGGAGTGCTTTCTTTAGATAAAAGATGGTCACTATTTTGAGAAGAAAAGAATTCTTGCGCTGCTTGAATATATTTTTCCGCACTTTCTGGAGTAGGGATGAGAGCTAGCATGTAAGGCATTTAATTTTTTGACCTTTTACATTTCCTGGTTCCAGAATTGCGTGCAGTTTCGCCCGGAAGATTTGGCTGCCATAAGGGCTTTGTCTGCTCTTTCTATTGAATCCTCAACAGGAGCATAAAGGTCTAGAGGGGAGATCCCAAATGATACAGTGATGCGAATAGGAGTAGGTTCTTTAATAATATCATTAGCAGCTATTTTGTTGCGTAGCTCTTCAATCTTTTCAAAAGCTTTGTTTGCTTCAATATTATTTAAAGAAATAAGAAACTCTTCTCCCCCATAGCGAAAAATTCTATCATGAGGTTGAAGATTTTCTGCTATTAGATGGGCAACAACAGATAAGATATTATCTCCTATTTTATGACCATGTTGGTCGTTAATTGCTTTAAAATGGTCAATGTCCATCATAACTAAAAAACAGCGTTGATTTTCCCTTTTAGCACTTTCTTGTTGTTCTCGTAAAAGGGTGAGCATGTTGACTCGGTTAATGGTTTTAGTCAACGGATCACGGGTATAGAGTAAATTTTCCAGCTCTCGTATCAAAGTGGTTATTTCTAAACTAAGCCTTTCTAAGGAATTGGAAAAATTGTCATATTCGGGAGGGGATACTACTCTTCCTGAATTTACTGCCTCCAGTAAAGATTTAGCCAACTGGTGCATTCTTTCATGTTCTTCTCCTAGTGCTTTAAAACCGGGGTGTTTACTTAAATGGTTTAGATTTTCTGAATAATACCATTGACCGAAACGGCACTGTCTATGAGCATCATCAGCAATATCGCGTTGATCGGGGGGGAGGTGGCATATAAGAGTTCGAATAAGTGAGTTAAACCAAGCCTGATGGTTATAAATTGCTTGATCTAATCTTGTGATAATTTTTTGTAAGTCTTCGTGATTCATTTCAGTAAAAGGCATAAATGGTTACTTTTTTTCTTGGGATACTCTTTCCCCCCTTTTATACACATAGCGATTTTTCGTAAAGAAGCGAAAAAATCCTACAATACGCCACCAAACAGTAATTGGTCGGTAAGTAAAATTGTCTAAAAGAGAAAAGAAAAACATTTTAGCAATCATTCTAATGGATTGGTATTTTCTTAAGAAAATCTCTTGCATAATCATGGAGGTAATCGTTAGAAACAGACTAGTTCCCCACGCAATCAGGATAAAGTACCAAAAAAAGGCAAGGTTTAACACTCCAAAAAAATAACAGAAGGTGACGTAAAGATAGCCAAATCCTTCAATTAAAGGAGCTAGTGCCTCTCCAAAAAAAAGAAAAGGAAAATGGATAAACCCTACTTTTCCATATTTAGGGTTAAACATCATCTTTCTTCTTCTCCAGCAAACTTCAACAATAGAGCAGTGCCATCGTTTGCGCTGTTTGGCTAGGGAGGAAAATGTTTGTGGTACATCGGTCCAAACAATTGAGTCAAAGACATAATCGATACGGTATGGCTTTTTTTTGTCGCGCATGTCTTTATGAAGGGCAATAGTCATATCAAGATCGCCTGCTAGTACTTTTTGAAATCCTCCGATGTCAACAACTGCTTGTTTGTTAAAAAGGCCAAACCCTCCAGAGATAATAGGTGATCCACCTAGCTGGTTCCATCCAAGCCTTGCAAAGAAAAAAGTTTTTAAATATTCAATAACTTGCATCGATCCCCAAAAAGAAGAAGGTAAACTAACTTTTGTCACCTTTCCATTTTCTAGCGTGCACCCGTTTAAAATAGTAAGCATCCCACCCATAGCGCATATATTTTTTTCTGTAAAAAGATGTTGAGAAAATCGGTGTACCGCATCAGGATCAATGATTGAATCTGCATCAATATTTATAAAAAAAGGGGTCATGCATGCGTTAATGCCTGCGTTGATAGAGTCTTCTCTTCCTCCATTTTTTTTGTGGATCACCGTTAGATTAGGATGTGATTGAGAACGGTAATAATGTTTTATGGGCTCAGTTTTTAAAATGGGGCGAAAAATAGGAGGGAAAGAATCTAATGTATATTTATTCATTAATAGTTGCATTGTCTGGTCGGTAGAATCATCATCTACAACGATTACCTTGATGTGAGGAAAATCAACATTTAAAGCGGCAGCAACAGAGGACAGTAAAACTTCTGATTCATTAAAAGTAGGAATAATGATTGTAATAGGAGGAACAACATCAAGCTTTAAGAGCTGATAAGAATCTTGCGCTTTAACTTCTTGTGATCTTCGAACAAGGTTTGGATTGGTGAAAATAAGAAGAAGTATATAAAAGCCATTCAGCAATAAAAAATACCCAAGTATGAATAGATCTATTCCTAAAAGGATATTTTCATTCATAAAGATCTACCTTTAAAGCAAATTGAGCCGCTTCGTAAGCATAACGGTCCTCTTTAGGGTTTACCTGATTTAATGTTTTAATTCCTTTATCTCCTATTCGTTTTAATGCCAAAGCGCTATTCATTCTTACCCACCACGTTTTATCCTTTAGCAAGTTCAACAGTTCAGAAACAGCCTCTTCAGCTTTTAGGTAGCCTAAGCTGCGAGCTGCTATAGCTTTTACTTCCCATTCAGGAGCTTTTAAAAGAGGAAGAAGAAGAGAAATACTTCTGGGCTCAAAAAAATGACCTAGAGCGCGAATAGCTGCGATGCGTAAATTCAAGTGAGCCGCATAAAGATCTTTTTCTGCTAAATCAACAATGTGAGAATTCATCTTATGAGCTAATACTTCTAGACAGCTGACTCTTTTATAAGGATCAGTCTCTTTTTCAAACCTTTTTTCTATATGATCAAAGGATTTTGGGTTTCCCCCTAGTAAAGCTTCTTGAAATGGATGTCGTAAAAATCTATTACAGCTCATAGCATCAATAACAGCATTAGCACTTTTGTAAGTTCCCAGCTTTGCTGCACAAGCTGCAGCTGAGTACTTAATAATGGGGACTGGATCTTGTAATAAGTAAAGAACTTCAGGTTCATTATTGGTATCAGGAAAATGAAGATAGCATCCGGCTGCCTGTACTCTTTTAGTCCATTTTTTAGAATAGGTCAGTTTTTTAGCTTGAGGAAAAAGAAGATTTTGAGAAATCGATTTTTTTAATGTTTCCCAATGGCTGTCTTTTACTTCTTCATTAACTTTTAAGATTAGGGGAACAAGAAAAGGAATATTACATTTACAGCCGGCAAATAAAGGTATAGAAAATTCTTTCTTTTGTTGAATTGCTTTGATTAAATAACTTTTGAAAGCTGCAAGTTTTTTTTCTTTTCTTTTCCCCGAAAACGTAAGAATAGGTTTTAACAAGAAAGAAAACGCAATATGAAGTCCAATAAAAATGAATTGTGAAATTAAAATCCATTTGACTAAATATAGATAGGATAAAAATTGATGTCGTAACATAAATGGATTACTTAGGCATACATTATTCATTTAAATAATTTAATGACTTATAATTGGCAAGTTATGACAAAGATTAAGGCCTCGCTTTTCTTCCTATTGGTTATTGGGGGACTTTCAGCTCTTTCAGAACCTATTTTAGCTCCTCCTTCGGAAGTGCAAGAAGAAGTTTCTTTTCCTAATCCTCAGACAGCATATGAATGGTATGAATGGGGATTGATTCAAATTCGGGAGAAAAAATGGGAGGAAGCTAAACAAAGCCTTGAAGAGGCTCTTTTTTTAGATCCTGAACTTATTGTTGCCAAAGTGCAATTGGCCTTCCTTGAGTTATGGCAAAATAACTTATCTGCCTCCTATCAATCATTTTTGGAGGTGTTTGAAGTTTCTCCTTGTGAGCCTCACGCATTAGAGGGGGTTCGAGAAATTGGCTTACAATGGGCGCAAGAACAAACTAAACAGCAAGAAGAAGTTGTAATATATGAAAAATTGAATAGCTGCGAGCCTCATAATCCCGACACTCTTTTTTACCTTGGGCGGTCTCTTGCCAGAACGGGAAACTGGAATCAAGCAAAAGGGGTCTTGCAAGAATGTCTTAGATTAGCCCCTCAATATAGCGATGCAGAAATTCAGCTTGCTTACATTTATTTATGGGAAGGGAAACCAGAAGAAGCAGAAGCTCTTTTTATCAAATATCCTAATAATCCAGATGCGAAACTGGCTCTTGCGCGCATTGCAAGGCAGCGTAATGAACATGATAAAGCAAAAAAACACTTAGAAGAGATTCTTTCCGAGAATCCTGAACATCCTGAGGCAAGAAAAGAATATGCAAATGTTCTTTATTTAAGTGGAAATTACTTTGAAGCGGAGAATGAGTTCTCATGGCTTATTGATAATGGAGAAGATCCCAATGTTTTATGGCTTCCTCTTTTTGATATTGGCTCCCATACCCGTTATGCACTGTGGACAGAAACGCTTTATACAGACGCTAAAGAAAATGACCCAGATCTTAGCGCTCCCGTGGTGAAGGATTATTATTTTTACAACGCGGTTCACGTATTAGTCCCTCTTACAAATATGTGGCGATTAGACATCAAGCAGATTTATTATCACCAAAGAGAAAATGATATTTATCCACCTGTAGGCGTTAATTACTCTGCGTATTATTCTGGAGGTCAGATCACTTCTAATTGCTATTTTTGCAAAAATTGGCAGTGGGATCTTTTTATAAGGATCTTTCATGCTTGGGGAAGCCAAAATCAAATCGCAAACTTTCCTTTTGAATCAAAAAATCGTTATGAGCCTGGAACAGGACTTCGCTATAGCACAGACAGACAATTGTTTTTTATTGGAGCCCATAGTGAATCTTTTATCATAAAAGATTTTTCCAGCAATATTTCCAAACTGCTTGGGACAATTAATTTAGTTGCCGCTTATACCTACCGTTTCAATTGGATATTAAAGCCAGAGGTTCAAGCATCCGTAGAACAGGTATTTATTAAAGACAACTTAAGAAATTGGAAAAACACTAGTAACGGCTCAATTCGATTTGGGCTGCCTTACATAGCAGACTATGTCAAAGCGATCTATTTTTTTGAGTATGGGCACTTTGATAAGCTTTCTCAAAATTACTATTCTTTTAGAGAGCAGGTTAGAAATGCTATTGGTGGATATGTTCATGTTCCTATTACCTCTTATATTTCTTGGAACACTACCTATTACCATAGGTGGCAGTTGACCCGTGACTTATTCCAACCGATCGGTAACCAAGTGTTTGTAGCTCAAAGACAACTGTTGGTTGCTAACTGGGTTACTTCAGAAATTTTAGTCCGCTATAAAGATAAAATGCGCCTAGCTTTGGAAGGACATTATTTCCGAGATAACCTTCCTTATCGCGACTGGGGCATTACAGGTTCTTTCCTTTGGCAGTTTTGAGCATAGATATTTAAAATCTGTTCTTCAATTTCATGATTTGCCAGCTTTTCAGAGAAATAGGGCTTATTAGAAAAAAGCGTCCCCGTCTGAATATGTTTACCTGTCCTTTTAACAATGGCTTTAAAAAGTTTAAAAAAAGGATATAGCTTGTTAGACACTGTTAAAAAAGTGTCTTGAGGGACTGGATCAGTAAATTGAATACGATAAAAAAGCTTTAACGGGTTATCTGGATAAGATTCAACATGAAAGAAGGGGGCGCCGTTTAGTGTTACACTTTGTAAAATATCTAATGCTTGTTGTGTCGATTGAGCATTGGGGAAAAAAAGATGGGCGTCATGTGTCATGTGCGCTTCAATGGCAACTTTTTTAATGCCTATTAACTGCAAAAATTTTTTTTGGTTAATTTGTCGATACAAAACCCAAGGTTTTTCCTCCATAGTGTTTTTTTGTGACAAGGCATTGGTAACTAGGAAAAGATCGTCAGGTTGGAGCATAGCAAAAATTTTGCCTAAAATTTTATCGATATTTTTAAAACCATGGGCCAATGGAGGAGAAATGCTTTTTTTACTCGTCCATTGATGATGCTGCAGGTGGGCTATAGAGTTTAAAAAAAGAAGAGAAAAAGTGGGGCAGAATCGCTTTTGGTACTCAAGAAAAAAATGAGAGGAAAGCAGATCTAAAAAAGATACAAAAACAAAAGGCTTAGCTTTATAGCGAAGCACATTTTTAGCAAGAGATGTTATCTCTTTTCCTAAAAAGCCCAGTAACTTATTTTTTTTAGTTAATATAAGAAGATCTTTAATCAACCTTGCAATAGTTAATTTAGGGCAGCTTGTGTAATTTTGGGAAATATGTCGTAAAGGTTGCAATAAGGCATTAAGCTCGCTTGGATAGGCATTTTCATCGGTCCATGGATCAGGAAAAAAGAAAAGGCAGTCAGCTGCATTTGATCGTTTAGCATTCATGGCGCCCCATATGCCACTGGAAATTTTTTTATCGGAAAGCTTTTCCCAAAGCTGTTTATGGGCAACTTGTGGGGCGTTCCCTAAATGTTTGACTTGATGCTCAGAAGAAGAAAGGCCAGTATGTACAGATACCCATTGTACCCAAGGCTCTAAAAAACCGCTGTCATAAGTGTCATCTGTCCAGGTGGTACTTTTATAAAAAGAAAAAAGACGCTGGATATTTTTTAAATGAAGGACTTTTCCAGCTTCTTGTAATAAATTTTCATTAAATTCATTGAGTTCTAGAAAAATTGTTTTCATATAGATTTGGATCTCCAGTGATGAAAGAATACTTTTAAGATTAAAAATGAGTCTCTAATGGGTGAAAAATGAGACGACCGATTTTTATCCAGATAAATGGTTTCTATTTGGCGCTCACAAATAGTGTCTTTGTCACGCAAAGCAATGAGAAGGCATCTAAATTCTGTTTCATAACGATTCCCATAAATTTCCTGTACCATTTTTTTAGAAAACTTTTCATTAAAGGCCCGATATCCAGATTGAGTATCTTGAGGTGCATGAGAGTAAAGCCTTCTTAAAAGAAAGGAGATAAGCATATTGGGAAGACGTCTCCTAAAAGGGATTTTTGTAAAATCTCTGCTGCCAATGACTACGCTTGCACCTTCTTGGATGCATGAGACGAGCTTTGGAATTTCTGAAGGAAGATGCTGCCCATCAGAATCAATGGTAACAAGGGCATCAAAAGAAGTATCTGACAGGGCATATTTTATTCCTTCCAGTAAAGCTATCCCTTTCCCTTGGTTTTGAGGAAAGGTAATTAAGTGAATCTTCTGACTGTTTAAGGATTGCAGCTCTTGAAGAATTTTACTTGTCTGATCTGTGGACCCATCGTCAATAAGAACTATAAAGCTGCATTGGTCTAAAGTTTTTTCAATAACAACTCGGCAATATTTCTCTACGTTATAACAGGGAATAATGGCCGTAATTTTCAACTGCACACCTCGACTAGCTTAAGTGAAAAAATAGTTATATAGTCGTTATTATGCAACCTAAAGAGATGCTTCAAGTAGCTTTTTCAAAAATAGCTTCTCCTTTGCATAAGGTGAGTATCGGTTCCAGGTTTTCGTTTAAAATGACAAGATCGGCTTCTTTACCTTTGGTAATGCTGCCCTTTCTATCAAATACGCGAGCTATTTTTGCGGGATTGGTTGAGCACATTTTTATCATATGTTCGATGGGACAGTTTAAATATTTATAGACATTTCTAAATGCCTGATCCATTTTTAAAATGCTGCCAGCTATAGTCCCATCTTTTAAAGCGGCCATTTCTTTGTTAACTATTACAGCTTTATCACCTAAAGTATATTCTCCTTCAGGCATGCATTTAGCCCTCATGGCATCTGTAACAAGTAAGACAAGGTCAGGCCCTTTAACTTGGTAGGTGAGATGGATCATAGCACCATGCAAATGCACTCCGTCTGCTATGATTTCTGCACTGATATGGTTATGCAAAAGGCAGGCTATAGAGCATCCAGGATTTCTTTGATGTATAGGTGTCATGGCATTAAAAAGATGTGTTGCGTAAGTAGATCCAGCCTCAATAGCTTCAATAGCTTTTTCATAACTTGCATAACTATGACCAATAGATGCTGTTACATTTTTCTTTTTTAAATACTGAATAAATTCTATTCCATTTTTTTTCTCGGGGGCTACTGTTACAATTTTAATTTTATCGCCAGAAAGAGTTTGCCATTTATTAAAAAGGATAATGTCTGGATCTAAAAAATAAGAGGGTTCGTGTGCTCCGGGTTTTTCAAAAGATAAAAAAGGGCCTTCTAGGTGAACTCCTAAGATTTCTGCCCCTTTTAAATCAGAGGCGCGTCTGATTGTCTGTAATACTTCTTCTATTTTAGCTTTTGGCTGCGACAAAGTAGTTGCTAAAAAGCTAGTTGTCCCTTCTTTGGGAAGGTTTATGCAAATATTTTGAAGGGCATCAATACTGTTATCCATTACATCAGAGCCATTAGCCCCATGAATATGAAGGTCAATAAATCCAGGTACTAAATGATGATTGGCAGGAAAGTGATATGTATTTTTTTCACAAAATTTTTGTAGTTGATCATGCGTGAAAATTTCTTGAATCTTCCCATCTTCAATTAAGACACCACCTTGCTTTAGCACCTTTGTTTCTGTATAAACTTTGAGCCCCTGAATTAAAAACCTTGTCATAGCGTTTCAGTAACTTTTTGCAAATTTTGAGGATTGTCTGGATCTAATCCTTTTTTTACAGCAAGCTTTGCAAAAAAGGGATATAACAGTTGTAAATACATCAGAGGGTCACATACCGGGTGAATGCTTTTAGGAACTATGATTACTTTATCAGAACAGGCGTGTATCGTTTTAGAATGTGTCTCATTAGCAATTAAAAAGGTTATTCCTTTTGCTTTTTGAATTTTCTTACAAGTTTCCATAGTAGTTGTCAGTGAGACGTCATTTTGAGCAAATAAAAGAGCATGAAAATCTTTTTTTACAAGAGCAAAAGGACCATGCAAAACTTCTGCGGAACTGAATCCTTCAGCATGAATAGAACATGTTTCTTTAAATTTTAAAGCAGCTTCCATGGCAATAGGGTGCGAGAAGCCCCTTGCTAGGACAAATAAGTTATTTACTTTCTCAAAAGCTTTAATAAGGCTCAATGAATTAACTTGAAGAGTGTTCTGCATTGCTTGAGGCATTTTTTGCAGTGATCTCAAAAGCAACTTATCTTCTGCAAGTTCAGCTACCATATGAATAGCTGCGCTTAAGGAAGTTAAAAAGCTTTTCGTGGCAGCAACTGCTTTTTCTTGACCCGCAAAAAGAGGAACGACTAATTCAGCTTCTTTGGCAAGCGGAGAGTTTACATCATTGACAAAACATAAGGTCAATGCTCCTTTTTTTTTTGCATAGCGTATATTTTCACATAAGTCAGGGCTTTTTCCTGATTGTGATATTGCAATAGCTAATGCATGTCGTAATTCAAGGGGAGATTGATAAATACTGACTGTGCTTAGTTGTTGAGAAGAAGTTATAAGGCCTAGTTTATTTTCTAAAAGATATTTAAGATAAAGTGCCGCATAGCCGGAGCTTCCTCTTGCCATAGTAAGGGCAAAGGCGGGTTTTTTCTTTTTTATATAAGAGACTATTTTTGAAAGAGTTGCATGGTTTTCTTGAAGCTGTAGTTCTATTTTTTGAGGAGATTCCTTTGCTTCAAGTTCCATTTGTGTGGTCATTTTTCTAAAACCTGCTTTCGTATCATGAAAATAGCTCCTTTGGGCGCATCATTTAACCTTTCTTTTATTCTACTTTTAAGGCTGTCTTCTAAAAAGGGTATGATAAAATTTGCAATGCCTCCAAATAAAGAGCAAGGTAGAGGCTTATGGGAAAATTTTTCTAATGCCATGCCTATTTTATTTATTTCTTTTCCTGCAAGTTGCAAAAGCTCTAAAGAAATAGGGTCATTTTCCTCTAAAAATTGTGTGACAATCAAGGCAAGTTCTGCAAAGTTCGTAGACTTTGCCTCATTTGCCCACACAACCATTTCATTTAAATTATTGTTAAAATGATCAAAGATAGCTTCTAACATAGGACTCTTATCTCCTCTGCCATCTTGCCATTGCAGGGTTTTTCGAATAGCTTGCATCCCAAGCCATGCTCCTCCACCCTCATCAGCGTGGGGAAATCCCCATCCGTTTACTTGTGACTCGGTGTTTTCAAAAATCTGATACCCGATAACACCTGTCCCAATAATAATGATATCTCCATCCTGGCCATTATGGGCTCCTAAGCAAGCTATAAAAGCATCTGATCGAAGACAAATACTTTTAAAAGGATGAGGCTTTTCTAAAAACTCTTTACAGGCAAATGGGATCTCTGTTCCTGCAAGCCCCATGCCGGCATGCAGATTAATAGTTGGATCGTCAATTTCAATTTTGGCCTGTTTCAAGGCACTATGTAGAGCATGAAAGATAGAATCCCATGCTTGACTTACCGATAAGCGAATGTTGGCAGGACCTGCCCTAGCACTTCCTAGAAGGTTGCCCTCAGCATCTTCTACAAGAAGCTTAGTTTTGGTGCCCCCACCATCTAACCCTATAAAAATATCTTTTTTCATATCCTTTTTCTAAAGCCTTCTTCAATTTCTTCCAAGGTTTTATGTTTTGTTTCAGGAAGATAAAAATAGGTAATTAGAAAATATATAAGGGAAAAAGTAGCGCTTAGCATAAAAATCCCTCCAAAGCCTATGTTTTGAGCCAAGGATAAGAAAAAAGAGGCGTAAATAGTAGAAGAGATAGAGTTTAAAAATAAGGCAACAGCCATCCCTTTGCTTCGCAAAGCATTAGGGAGTATTTCGCTGACAGCAAGCCATACAACAACGCCGGGTCCAATAGCGAAACTACAGATAAACCCAACAAGCGAAATTAAAATAACCGTTCCTTTAAAAGTTCCATCATCCAAGGCAAAGGAAGTTACTCCAGCAAAAAAAAGAGATAAGACAATGCCACCAGTTCCAATTAACAAAAGGGGCTTCCTTCCAATTTTATCAACAAGCACAAGAGCAAAAATTGTAATAATAAAATTGATCAGGCCTATTCCTATGCTTCCTAATAAAGAAAGTAAATTTGTTTGAAGTCCCGAGTCTTTTAAGATGATGGTAATAAACTGCAAAATGACATTGATACCGGTAAGCTGATTCAATGTTCCAATGCTAAGAGCTAAAAAAAGAGGGAGGAAATAGTGTTTTTGCCATGTGAATTTCTCTATGCTCGCATGAGTTTCTTGTTTTAACTCCTCCATTTCCTGGAACTCTTTTTCCGCTTCCTTTTGCAGCCTCAGCTTTTGCAAAATATTCTTTGCTTTTGATTTTTTCCCTTTAGAAAATAGCCAGACAGGAGATTCGGGTATAAATAAAGAGCCTAAAAATAATATAAATCCAGGAATGAGAACGCAGTAGAACATGCCTCTCCAATTACCACTGGGAGCTAGGAGAAGATTTATGGCATAGGCAAGCAATATGCCTAACGTCAGTATAAGTTGAAATAAGGCGAGCCCTCTTCCCCGCATATTTTTGGGTGTTGCTTCAGCTATATAAAGTGGAATTACAATCGTTATAATACCAATACTTATTCCCTGAATAAGTCTTCCCAATAGAAGAGAGGAAAAATTATAGGCTCCTGCTAGTAATATGGTTCCAATAATAACGATAATGGCAGCTAAAATAATCATTTTTTTTCTCCCTATCCAATCTGCCATTGGACCTGAGATAAGAGTGGCAATTGACCCGCCTCCTAATACGGCTGCGACAACAAGAGATGTTTGCTCTGTTGATAGCGGGATATCTTTTTGGATAAAAAGAAGAGCTCCTGATATCACACCGATATCATAACCATATAAAAGTCCTCCTAAAGCTGCAAAAAGTAAAATAAAGAAGGCAAAAGGTTTTTCACGAAACAGGCTCATGGCAATATCCCAAGTTGTGTAAAGGAAAATATTGCCAAATAAATTTTTTAATGTCTTGCGAATTAAAACTTTGCGGGAATCAGCCTAGATACAAACCCACCATGCATAATCATAGAAGCAGCGGCTATTGCATAAGATACTGATACAAAAGCTAGTCGGAGATCTGCATTAACTGAAGCTTTCATTAATGCCAAGTGTAAGAAATATCCTGCGATAAGAGGGAAATTCATAGAAGCGATAACACAAATTGCATTAGCAATAGGACGACATGAATGTAAAGCAGAGCTGACATTTCCTACTATTGTTATAAGATCTCTGCTTAATATTCCCTCTCCATAAACAGTAATAGCATCTAAAATAGCCTGCGTAATTAAATATGTATTTGTAATCTGTGAAAAAAGACTTTTTGAAATTTTGGGAAATAATGTGCCAACTTTAAGAAGTTTGGCTGCTTTATCTGAAAGATCTATAGTTTGAACTGCTGTAAATAAAGCGCAAGCTGGAAAAAATGTTTTTTCTGCAGAGTGGTTCCGGGCATGTGCGGAAATCCTAGTTTTTAAATCTGAGATAATATTTTCACAAAATGCTCTCTCAATACCATAAGAAAAAGCCGTAAGAGCAGACATTGTTTAACCTTTTGTTTACTTAAAGGGCAGAGATACTACCAGGTAAGAAGAATTGGGTAAAGCGATTCGTGGATAATCTTTAAAGTTGTCTAAAAGAAAAGAAAGTGTCATGAAGAAAAAATAAATAGCAGTATACTTTTTGCATGAAAGAAAGGGATATTTTTATTGGATCCATGTTCGGCCTGTTGGCGGCATTGAGCTATACCATCATGGCCACGTTGGTCAAGCTTTCTCCTGAGGTTAGAATTGAGGCCGTGGTCTTTTTTAGGAATGTAGTTTCCATGATTATTCTCTTGCCTTTCTTATTAAAAAAGAAGATCAGCTTAAAGACTAAACGGTTTAAGCTGCATACTTTTCGAGCAGTGGTTGGTATGCTAGGTCTTTATGCATACTTTTATGCTGTAAGAAACCTTCCTTTAGTAAATGCAATTTTACTGGCAAATACCAGCCCACTTTTTATTCCACTAGTGGTTTTACTGTGGATAAAAAGTAAGATACCTAAAAGAAGAATGGTTTTTTTGGGCCTTGGGTTTTTAGGAGTTGCTCTAATTTTAGAACCAAATCTTCATTTTCCACTTGTTCCAAGTATTATCGGTTTAAGTGCAGGACTTTTTGTAGCTATTGCTATGGTGAGTGTCAGATTGCTTTCAAAAACTGAGAAAACCGAAAGTATTCTTTTTTATTTCTTCATTTTTTCTATTATAATTTCTTTTTTCCCGATGGTTTTTACATGGGAGCCTTTTAGTGAGAAAATGTGGATCTATATTTTAGGAGTAGGCGTCGCTGCTACTTTTTTTCAATTTTTTATCACTAAAGCCTACACCTATATACCCGCTACGCAAGCTGGCTGTTTAATGTATATGAGTATTGTATTTGGGGGTATTCTAGGCTTTTTTCTTTTTGATACAATTCCTAAAATTACAATTCTCTTAGGAGCGTTCTTAGTAATTTTAGGAGGAATCTTAACATTGCTGGACAAAAAGGGAAGAATTATCCCGTCTAAAAAAAGTTAAAACTTTTTACCTTTTTTTTGAGCCAGCTCCCGAATGGTTTCTTTTAGCTCATCCATATTTATATTATTAACAGCAGATGTTTCCAATATAGGAGTACTTTCTAAGGAAACAGATTTTTTAAATTGCTTGCAGTGCTCGTCACTGTTTCCATCATCTATTTTATTAAGAACGACTAATGAGGGCTTTTGTAGTAGGTTAGGATTATAAGACTTTAGTTCACTTTGCAACGTGAGAAAGTCCTGCAGAGGATCTCTTTGATCTTGCGCTGCAATATCAATGACAAAAACTAAAACTTCCGTCCTTTCAATGTGTTTTAAAAAAGAAAGGCCAAGCCCTTTATCATGATGGGCCCCTTTGATTATTCCTGGAATATCCGCAATGAGAATACGTGAGTAATCATCAAATTCTACAAGTCCTAAATTAGGGGTTAACGTGGTGAAAGGGTAGGGGGCTATTTTTACAGGTAGCTTGGCAAGTTTTGAAATAATGGTTGATTTTCCAGCATTTGGCATGCCGACTAAACCAACATCTGCAATAAGTTTTAACTCTAGTTCAATTTCCTCTTCCCCGCCATCAGTACCCTCAGTGCATTGATTAGGTGCTCTATTCGTAGAAGATTTAAAATGGATATTTCCTTTTCCTCCTTTCCCACCTGAACAAATAGTAACTTGCTGTCCGTGCTCTGTTAAATCATAGAGGGCTTCATTGGAACTAGTTTTTTTGATAATAGTACCTAAGGGGACTTTTAGAATCTTGTCTTGGCCATCTTTTCCTTTTTTTTGATTAGATCCGCCTTGTCCGCCATTTTTGGCACGAACAATTTTAATATTGCGGTAATCTTCTAAAGAATAAACATGACAGTCTGCTTGAATAATAATGGAGGCCCCTTTGCCGCCGTCTCCGCCAGAAGGACCACCCTTAGGAATATATTTTTCTCTTCGCCATGCTACGACACCGTTTCCTCCTTTTCCCGCTATCAAGCGAAGTTGAACTTTATCGACAAACATGGCTGAAATCTATATTTTTTATGAAACTTGCTCTTGCGGCTGAATGGAAACGTAAGTTTTTTTCGTTTTATGAAATTTTACGATTCCATCTGTAAGAGCAAAAATGGTGTAATCACGACCCATGCCAACATTACTAGAAGGATGCCATTTGGTTCCTCTTTGTCTGATAATAATGCTGCCTGCAGAAACAAATGTACCGTCAGATGCTTTGACGCCTAATCGTTTTGCGTGAGAGTCTCTTCCGTTTCTAGTCGATCCTTGACCTTTCTTATGAGCCATTCTTTACTCCTTAGCCTAGTGCAATTTCGGTTATTTTTACCTGAGTGTAGTTTTGGCGATGACCTTTTGTCTTATGGTAATTTTTTCTTCGCTTGTATTTAAAAGCAATTACTTTAGGTCCTTTTGCTTCACCAATAAATTCGCCTCGAACAATGCAATTTTCCACGTTCGGAAGGCCTATCTTTGTCTCTTTTCCATCATTTAGGAAAAGAATTTCTTTAAATTCTACTGGTTGATCGGGAGAGATGTCTAATAGCTCGACATTAATAACATCTCCTTTTTTCACTTTATACTGTTTCCCGCCAGTTTTTATAATCGCGTACATTTAGTCCTCCTGACCACAAAGAGCAGTTATTTTATAAGATGATTCTTGTACTCGTCAACAAGAATCCTTTGAAATGGTTATTTTAACTATCTTAAAAAAATATTTTGCAAATTCTTCCTATAAAAGGGCAGAATCTTTGAGAATAATATGATGTATAATGTCTTTTACTACTGGAACAAGTTCAGGATTAATGCTTTTAGTAGTTGCTATTATTTTCTTTTGAGAAGCACCCTGGCCATTTGCATATAAGACAGTGACCGATTTTTCAAGCAGTTCCAATAAATTACTACCATTCTTGTCTTTACATTTTGCAAGACTGATAGTGAAGTCCTCAAAGGGATCTATACATGGGGAAGTATTCTCATGACGGGAATTAACTGGTTGTGTCATTGCTTTGCTCCATAAAAAATTGTTTGAAGAAGGAATATAGTAAACTTTCTAGTAAACTGCATTAAAATTTCAGCTTTTTCCTTTTATCAAAAAATAATGCGATAAAATAGCTGGTGGTAGCAGTCAGTGCAATGGTAGCTCCAATTGGCCAGTTTAGCTCATAGGATAGAACTAGCCCAAAAGTATTAAAAAAAGCACAAAAAAGAATAGATAGGACAATTAAACTTTTTAATGTGTTGGTGAAAAGATTGGCAATTAAAGGAGGGAGGGCTAGCAGGGCGATAACTAAAATTGTGCCAATGACCTGAACCAACAGCACAATTGATACGGCAACTAGGCAAAGAAGTAAAAAATAAAGTTTATTTACTGGAATTCCTTGCAAATGAGCTTGCTCCTCGTCAAATGAAACAGCTAACAGTTTTTGAAATTGTGTAGCAACAATTGCAAAAATGGCCAAGTCAAGGGCGAAAAGCATCCAGAGATCTTGTGCTGTCGTCCATAAAATATTTCCAAAGAGAAAGTTAAAAAGCTCAACATTGTAGCCTGGTGTAAGAGAAATAAAAATGACACCAATAGCCATACCTGATGCCCAAATACTTGCTATAACAGCATCCTTTCTTTGCCTGTACTTTAAGTGGATCCACCCAATCAAGAGGGCTGATATAACGGCGGCTAAAAAAGCTCCATAAAGAGGGTTGAGCCAAGTAATGCCATGTTTCCTTTGCAGCCATAAAAAAAGGCCCATTCCACTTAAGACTGAGTGGGCAATGCTACCAGATAAAAAAACGAGGCGTTTTACTACAACGAACGATCCTATCATTCCACTGGCTATAGAGGCTAAAAGTCCCGCAAGTAGAGCAGTTTGAAAAAATGGACTGTTAAAAATTTCAAGCAGGTTCATTCTTTGTCCTTTATTAGCGGTGGGTGATAAAGTCCAAGAGCAAAATGTTCACATACATCTTTAGGAAGATAGGTAGTCACTTTTTTTTCCACAGCAACCACCAGTTGAACTTCTTTGATGACTAAATTAAGATCATGGGTAACATGTAAAATAGTTTTTTTACCTTTAAAATCGTGTAAAGCTTGAAAGATAATGTCTTTTGTTTTCGTGTCGACATTTGCTGTTGGCTCATCAAAAAAAAGAAACAAAGGATCAGAAGCTAGAGCTCTTGCTATTAGTGTTCTTTGCGCGAGACCTCCTGAAAGCTTACCAAAGGGAGTCTTTCTAAAATCATCAAGCCTCATTAATTGTATTGCCTCATTTGCTTTGCTAATTTCTTGCTTGCTAAAGCCTTGGAAAAAACTATATTTCGCAAGGCATCCTTGCAGAATAACTTCTTCGACAGTAATAGGAAAAGCTCTGTCAAATGCATTTACTTGTGGTACATAACCAATTCTATTTTTAAACTTTTCTGGCGATTTCCCAAAAAGCCTAATAGAGCCTTTATGATAGCGTAAAAATCCCATAATAAGTTTAAGGAGTGTTGTTTTGCCGCCACCATTTGGCCCAATAATACCTACATAAGAACCTTCCTCTATAGTGAGGTTGACATCCTCTAAAATTTTGGCTGTTTCATAAGCAAAGTCTAAAGAGGTAATTTCAATTGCTTTACTCATTGCTTTGTACCACCAAATTAGCAAGGTAGAGCATATTGCTTATGTAATCACTTGCATAAGGGTTAAACTCATAAATAGGTAGTTGCAATCGCCTAGAGACGACCTCGGCACTTTTTTGAGAAAATTGAGGTTGGGATATGATGAGTTTTACATGAGAATTTTTTGCTACTTCAACTGTTTCATCTAATTTTCTAGGTAGGGGGTCTTTGCCTTCAAACTCAATAGCTATTTGTTCGCAGTTGTAGTCTCTGCAAAAATAACCGAATGCAGGGTGAGTGACTAGAATTTTTTTGTTCTCAATGGGATTTAGTAAATTTTCTATTTCATCATTTAAATCATCCAGCTCTAAAAGCAGACTTTGTAAGTTCTGCCTATATAGAGAAGCATTTTTAGGAAATCTATTCATAAGAATTTTTGCCACAGCTATCGCTTGCTTTTTCATAAGGATAGGGCTTAGCCATACATGAATGTCTTTGCTTTCCTTATGATGATGCCCTAAACAGCAATCGCCAATAAGTTCAATGTCAGTTTTAACATCATAAATAAGGAGATGTTTATTTTTCTGTTGTAAAGAGGGAGCTATAGCCTTCTCAATTGGTTCTCCAATCTGAAACCATACATCAGCGTTTCCCGCATCTTTTACTTCTTTAGGTGTAGGCTCATAAGAATGAGCATTAGCACTAGGGGGAATTAATGTTTTTACTTGAAGAGTGTCGCCTGCAATTTTTTTTACAAAAAATGCATAAGGTTCAATCGAGACCAAAACGGAAGGTTTGACAATAGATTCGCTTTTTGAGGTACAACTGGAAAGCCCTAAGAAAATCACTAAAAAGAAGTAAAATGTTTTTTTATATTTTTCCATACAAATAAATAATGCCTGAAAATTGGTTTTTCAACCAGAATTCCCCATTTAACGGTCTATCATCTTAATGATTTCTCTTATTCGGCGGTAATTTATTTTTCAAAGGTTGCTGATTTTCTTATTTTTCGATAATCTTGTAACCCTTCTTTGGAGGAGTGTCCGAGCGGCCGAAGGAGCACGCTTGGAAAGCGTGTGTGCGCCACAAACGTACCGTGGGTTCGAATCCCACCTCCTCCGTCATTATCTAATTAATTAAAATTAATTAGTCTATCTTTAGTTGCGCCTATAGCTGGCTATGGTCTTTTACTTTCTTCAGAGCAAATTGAAAAAGCATGGAAATTAGGCAAAAGAAAGAAAAAATGGTTGGCACTTACGTCTTTATTTATCTTTTTAGCAATTATTCTAGGATGGTTGAGATGAAACGCCTCTTTTTTTTACTTTATGAGTCTTTCTTTTTTGCTTTACTTTTCAATAAATTAATTTGTTTTAATTCAGAAAAGGGTTTTTGTTGAGAATTAGCCTATTTTATAGTAGTATGCTTCGCTTTAAAAATATAAAAATGGTTCGAAACAATGGCAAGTTCCGTAAATCCTAATAAAGAAACAACATCTTTACATCATGATATAATACGTGACGAGATTGATGAAACCGTCAAACTTATAGAACAAGCTAAAAAAGAAAAGGATTTTCTTTGGTATACTTCGAATGAAGTTCTTAGCGCTTGCCGAGATGCAATTTTGCAGGACAAAAAAGAAATTGTTCAAATCTTCCTGAATGCAGGAATGCGACCTGATACAGATGCTTATGTTTTTGGTAATAGAGGCTTTAGGTATCCCTTAATATACTTTGCGGCAAAGGTAAACAATCTTCGTATTGTGCAATTGTTAGTTGAAAAGGGAGCGCGAATAAAACAAAGAGAACGTCCTTGTTTTAATGAATCAGATCATCAAGAAGCAATGCGTATAGCCATTGAAGAAGGTCATGCCGAAACGGTGCAGTACCTATTAGAAAATGGCGGGAATGCAGATGGGAGCTTTAAAGGACAGCACGGGTTGCGGTTTCTTGGTGAAGCTGCTATGAAGGGCCATAAACAAATAGTGGACCTGTTGGTTCAGCATGGCGCAGATATTAATCGTGCATTGTCCAGTATTTTAGCAAACTTTACAGCCCGGTACATCCCTCGCGATAAGAAAATTTCCTATGATGATTACTATAGATCCGTTCAAATGTTATTAGATCATGCATGCGGCACTGATTTTTCTGGAGTAAAAGATGGTCTTGAGTTTTTAAAGCATTTGAAGGCTGATATCTCTAATTTTAACTTTGTAGGAATGTCAATAGATGGTGTGCCTATTACTAGAGAAATGCTTCTTCAGCAAGGATTCCAGGGAGTCGAAGGGGCTATTTTTACTGAAAACGATATTAGCCATATAGAAGATGAAGAAAAGCGCACAACTATACAAAGGCACTTGGATATAAAGTTTCAAGCACAAGGAAAAATTGTCTATGACAATGGTATAGTGAACTTGGTTCCTTTAGCAGATGCTGCGAAAAATGGGTTTTTAGATGTAGTTCAAGTTCGTCTTTCTACAGGAGTAAACCCTAACCAAACAACATCAGCAAGATTTTCAGGATGCCCAGCAATTGTGGCAGCAGCGCAAAAAGGCCATTTTGAAGTGGTGGCAGCATTAGCTCAACATCCTCAAATAGATCCAAAAATGCGAGTAGAAGCATCTAATGAAGCGCAAAAGCATGGCTATATAAAAATTGCCGAGTATCTAAGCAACTTCAATATCAATGAACTAAATCGTTATGGAAATGCCTTAATTCATGAAGCTGCCGAAAAAGGCGATATAAATCAAGTGCAAGAACTTCTTCAAAGAGGAGCTGATATTAATCTAGCAAATAGAAGTGGAGAAACCCCTCTTTGTATTGCTGCTTCAAATGTTGGAAGTATTGAATACAATGCCATCTCTAGCAAGCATCTAAGCCTAATTAAATGTCTTTTGGCAAATGGTGCTGATCCAAATAAATATGTAGGAACGTCTCCTTTAGAAAGAGCTGCTATGGGGGGAAGCTTTGAAGCTATGTCCGTCCTTTTAGAAGTAACTTACAAGAGTGATAAAACAGAAACAATTATCCATGATTTAAGTACGGAAGAAATAAGAGTACCTTGGTTTGTCCCTCTCATGTTTGAATCTTATGGGTCTGAACAATGGCTGTCAATCTTAGATCTTCTAGCAAGACATGGAGCGGATTTAAATGCGGCCAATGCTTATGGGAATAGAACCCTATTGTCTCTGTTGATTAAGGAATTATCCTGTATTGGCATCACAAGAGAAGAACTGATATTATCTAGACCTTTTACTGATGATCTAATTGAGCGAGAAAAAAAGAAATTTGAGGTAGCTCTTGAGCAGTTGAACTGTCTTCTTAAGAAAGGCCTTGATCCTAAGGTTACCTATGGGCCTAAAGAAAAAACTGCCTTGCATGATTTTATTGAGGAGGTTGATCTATCTTTTCTTCCCAATGCAACGGAAGCTGTAATTGAAAGACTGATGCAAGCAGGAGCGGATATTAATGCTCCTGATGTTGATGGAATGACCCCTTTACATGTAGCTGTAATGGCGGAGAATTTAACAGCAGCTGCCTGTCTAATCAGTAAAGGTGCAGACGTAGATTTGAAAAATAAGGAAGGGAAATCTCCATTAGAAATGGCTGGAGGGGATGCTGGCATACTTGCTGCACTTCAAGAAAAAAATACTGCTGCTAAAAGTTGATCGGCAAGTTAATAAAGTAACTCTCAGTATTCAATAAGGGTTTGTTGAGAGTTGTTGAGGCATATACAGGAAAATAATTCGGCAGAATCCTGAAGATACAACTTGTTCCTATATTTTCGATAATAAATTAAGATGTCATCTTAAAAATTAAATCTTTTATCTGAAATGGAAGATGTTCTCACAAAAATCAAATTTAAAAATGACACATATACTAAAAAAAGAGGAACTCCAGCTTTATTAAAAATGTCATGTAGCATATGTGAACACATCATAATGTATTATCAAAAAGATGGTCCAGGCCCTTTAAAAAGGTGTTATTTAGATAGAATTTTTTATCCTGAAGATTTGGCTAAATTGCAAAATTATTCTTTCGATAAAAAAAATTGTCCATCGGTTAAATGTCCTCAATGCAAACAGCTAATTGGATTTCCTATTATTTATGAAAAAGAAAATAGGCCCGCCTTTAAATTGGTGCAAGGCGCATTTTCCTTAAAAAAAATCCCAAATAAAGTATGTAGTTGAAAGCTATGTGGCTTTGTAAATTTTTTTTTTATTACATGCAGCTTTAAAAAAGTAGATCTACTTTTAAATTAAGGTAAGGAGTAGCATTTTTTACAAAAAAAAGAACTAGGAGCTAAGCATGTTAAATACTTATGGTATTCGCTCGATTAATACAAAGACTTTTAATACAAGATTTAATGAAGCGCTGTTTTTCCCTCGGCCTTTAAGAAATATTGCTGTTACAGCTTTGCGCATTAACAATTTTGCTTTGAATATATTAGGTTATATTCCGGGTGTTTCAATTATATCGGGTTGCATCCGCATGGTAATAGGACTAGCTATTGTTAGCATTACAACCGCTATTGGTGATAGGAATGCTGAGTCAGGGGCCATTATTGGACGGTGGTATGATGAAGCTATTTTAACTGGAATTGCACAAATTGCCCGAGGCACTTTAGAGGCAACAGTTCCTTTTGGATGTATTGTAAATGGAATATTGGACGTTATAGCAACTCCCTTTAACATAACCAAAGAGATATACCACCCTATAGAATGTCAAGAAAGTATAGATAGAGGCTATTTTACTCATAATCGTCCACACCCTGAAGTTAGCTATCCTTTTCCACTTTTTCTTTTGCACTTAGCTTAATTGACATCCTCCTCTCCATGAAGGAAGAGGTTTTTCGGCGCAGTTTGATAAAATTTGCCGTACCTAGGATAGACTATTACCTGAAAAGGATCCTTAATTTACTTATGCGTAATTTTAGAAGTTGTCTTTTAGTAAAAGTGTTTTTTATAGTTCCCTCGAATTTGTGAAAAATTAATTAAGAGGTTTCTATGTCTAGTCCGTCAATATCATTGCAAGATGTTATAAGCCAATGTCAAAATCAACGGTGGGAAGAGATGCCAATGCACTTCCCCTTTAAGGATCCGGCTCCACTAATATTAATGGTAGCTTGTCGTCAAACACATGAAGAAAATAGTGAATATAGCCTTGAAGAGTTTAATGATAAATTACTGACAACAATAGAGACTCTAGCTTCTCTGTTTAATTGTGTAAATTTAGCAGATTTTTTAGGAGCTTACATACTTGCAAAAATACAAGTGAAAGATGATCAAGTAGCAGCAAAAATCGATGAGTATGTAAAAAAACATGCTGCGGTATTAGGGTGGATGCTCCAAGATGAATCTGTACCAGAAGAAATAAAGAAAGCAACTATTGAGAATTTCCCCTTTATTACTGAAGTAACACTAACTCCCAAAGAGGAGATTCCAAACCAGATGCAGTGTGTAGTGCAGTAATAATTTTATCCATTGTTGTGAGTACAATTGTATTATGCTGTGCTATCAAAAGGATCGTCCCGGTCCTTTAAAAGAGATGATACCTGGACATTTTCTTTGAAAAAAGCTCGATAAAACTTTCTATAAATTTTTTATAGCAAAAATTACTAAGAAAAATATTGCCTTTTTTTTTCTACAGAGATACATCCCTAATTAAGTAGGGGATTATGAAAAAGACGATTCTTTTTTCTGTTATTATTCTGGCTGTAACAGCAATTATCATAGCTATTATTGTTTATGCTTATAAAGAAAGAGAAGATCGCAATGAGATTACCCTTTTTGGCAATGTTGACGTCCGCCAGGTAGATATTGGCTTTAGAGTAAGCGGACAGGTAGATGAGCTTTTTTATGAGGAAGGGGATAAAGTAAAAAAAGGGTGTTTAATGTGCACCTTAAATACAACTCCTTATGATAGCCAGCTTCAGGAGGCTATCGCTGCTGCTAAAGCAATTCAGGTGAATTTAGATAATGCTGAGATTTTATTACAAAGGCGCTTGGAGCTGATAGATATTGGAGGAGTTTCTCAAGAGGATTTAGATGATGCCGAGGCCAATCGAGACCAGCTATATGCAAATCTGCTTCAAGCCAAAGCTGCAATAGCAGTTGCCAAAGACAATCTAGACTATACTAAAGCATGCGCACCAACTGATGGAATCATTCTAACTCGCATTCGTGAGCCTGGGACGGTCGTTAATCCAGCTGATCCCGTCTATACACTTTCAGTAATTTCTCCAGTATGGGTCCGCGCCTTTGTTGATGAGCCAGACTTAGGGAAGGTATATTATGGTATGAGAGCTACCGTCTTTACTGATAGTGGTAGGAGGTATGAAGGACAAGTCGGATTCATCTCTCCTGTTGCTGAATTTACACCTAAGACTGTAGAAACCCTACAATTGCGCACAGACCTTGTATATAGGCTACGGGTTTATGTAAACAATCCGGATCACGGTCTTGTGCAAGGGATGCCAGTAACTGTCAAACTAAGTATTAGGTGAGCCTTGAGTGAGTTACTTGTGGAAATCAAAGAGCTTTCCAAGGTGTTTCCTAAAGAAGAAAATCCTGCCTTAAAAAATATTAATGCCGTTATCCCCAAAGGACAAATTGTTGGATTGGTAGGACCTGATGGAGCTGGAAAAACAACTTTGATGCGGCTAATGGCCGGATTATTAATTCCTACAGAAGGCTCTATCACTGTTCAAGGGCATGACACAATAAAAGAAGCGGAGTTTATTCATTATGTTACTGGATACATGCCGCAAAAGTTTGGTCTGTATGAAGATTTAACAGTGCAACAAAATCTTAACCTTTATGCCAGCTTGCGTAATGTCATAGGAGAAGAGAAGATGCAGGCTTGTGAAAAACTTCTGCATTTTACAAGTCTTGCTGAGTTTACCGACCGACTAGCCAGAAATCTTTCAGGGGGAATGAAACAAAAGTTAGGCCTTGCCTGCTCTCTTATTAAGAAACCAGAGCTGCTTCTTTTAGATGAGCCAAGTGTTGGGGTTGATCCTATTTCAAGGCGTGAACTTTGGAAGATGGTGGAACAACTAGTTAAAGAAGGGATCTCTGTTGTTTGGAGTACTGCCTATTTAGATGAGGCTGAAAGATGTAATAATGTTCTTTTGTTGAATAAAGGAGAGCTTCTTTATAACGGAGATCCAAAAGAGCTTACTGAAAAAATGTCCGGAAAAACTTTTGAGGTCATAGGAATTGAAGGAGACCGTCGCAAGTTACTTTTTGAGCTTTTAAAAGAAGAAAATGTAATGGACGGGGTAATCCATGGGCGTGATCTTCGCATTGTTTTAAAAGAAAAAGGAAAAGTAGAAAAAGATGTACAAATAAAGGCAGCGCCTCCTCGCTTTGAAGATGCTTTTATCAATATTTTGCAAGGTGTTCCTAAAGGGGAGTCCAAGCTAGCTGAAAGAGCTCCTCTTGTAGAAAATGAGTCATCCATGCCGATAGTAGCTGATAATCTTACGAAAAAATTCGGGAATTTTACTGCTGTTGATTCTATTTCTTTGAATATTCAGAAAGGAGAAATTTTTGGCTTATTAGGACCTAATGGGGCTGGCAAGACGACAACATTTAAAATGCTTTGCGGTCTTTTAAAGCCGACAGCTGGGAAAGCATCAGTCAATGGAGTAGACCTGCAAAAGGCACCAGGTGTTGCTCGAGCAAATATTGGATATATGGCGCAGAAGTTTTCTCTCTATGGAAATTTAAATGTCGAACAGAACCTCAACTTCTTTGCTGGAATTTATAACTTAGAAAAAGAAGAGAAAAAACAAGCTATAGAAGAGATGATTGAGATCTTTTACTTGAAAGACTACCTTCACCATCCTTCTGAGTCATTACCACTAGGCTATAAGCAAAGACTTAGTTTGGCTTGTGCTAATATGCATCATCCCAAGGTATTATTTTTAGATGAACCTACTTCAGGTGTTGATCCCGTTACCAGAAGAGAGTTTTGGAATCATATTAATGGGTTAGTAGCCAAAAAGGTAACTATTATGATTACAACCCACTTTATGGAAGAGGCGGAATATTGCGATAGAATTGCCCTAGTCTACAGAGGGAAAATTATCAAAATAGACACTCCTAATGCCCTTAAAGACCAGGTGAAAACTTCCGATAATCCCAATCCTACTTTAGAAGATGTGTTTGTTCAGATGATTGAAGAATACGATGAAAACTCTAAAAAGGTGAGTTGAGTCAAATGGAAAATAAACCCGTTGATCAGCAAGTACAGGAAAATCGGAAAGGCAAAACTCGTCGAATAACAGCCCTTATTATCAAAGAGTTTCTGCAAATTATGCGAGATCCAAGTAGCCTCTCTATCACTGTGTTTTTACCTTTACTTCTCATTTTTTTATATGGGTCAGGAGTGTCATTAGATTTAGATCATTTAAGAATGGGTCTCGTTTTAGAAGATACCTCTCCTGATGTACAAAGTTTTGCTGCATCAGTAACAGGCTCTCGTTATTTTGATGCAAAAATCGCAAGGGACAGAAGAGAACTTATAGATGATATTACAAGGGGGACTCTTCGAGGAATGATTGTTGTCCCTTCCTATTTTACCCAGTTCAGAAATAGACCAGATAAAATTGCTCCTATTCAGGTAATTGCAGATGGCAGTGAAACAAATACAGCCAATTTTGTGCTAAATTATGCAGCAGGAGCTTTCCAAAGCTGGATTGCACAAGAGGCTCATATAACGGGCATCCCAGATGCATATCCCCTTATAAATACACAACCAAGATATTGGTATAATGAACAATTAGAAAGTCGCTTTTTTCTTCTTTCCGGATCTCTTGCAATCATCATGACCTTAATTGGAGCTCTTTTAACAGCGTTGGTTGTGGCAAGAGAGTGGGAGAGGGGAACTATGGAAGCTCTTATGTCGACAACAGTAGGCATTAAAGAGCTTGTGATTGCCAAGATGATTCCCTATTTTGTTCTTGGAATGATTTCCATGGCTATTTGTGTTTTAATTTCTGTGGTTTTTTATGGCTTGCCGCATCGAGGCTCATTTCTTATGCTTGCTCTTGTTTCGGCTCTTTTTTTATTTTGCTCTTTAGGTATTGGCTTGATGATTTCTACTCTTACAAAAAATCAGGTCTTTGCCTATCAAATTACTCTTGTTGTGGCTTTTTTACCTGCTTATATTTTGTCTGGATTTCTTTTTGATATTCACAGCATGCCCAAGTGGATTCAAGTGATTACCTACTTTATTCCTGCAAAATATTTTGTGCAAAGTCTGCAGAGCCTTTTTTTAGTAGGAAATGTCTGGAGCTTATTGTTTTGGGATATGATGCCCATTGTGGCATTTGGGATCCTCTTTTTTGTAATCACAGCATTTAAAACAGTTAAGAGGTTAGATTGAAAAGAATACTAGCTCTTATTTGGAAAGAACTTTTAACTGTTTTATATGACCGCAAAGTGCGTATTGCTATTTTAGTTCCGCCGCTTATTCAGCTGTTTATCTTTACTTTTGCGGCAACCTTGGATGTAAAAAACGTGCCTATTGGTATTCTTAATCGGGATAACGGAGAACACGGTTTTAAACTGGTGGAAAGATTTTTTGGCATTGAGATTTTTAACCCGGTTCACTTCCTTAGAGGAGTAGAAGAGATAGGCCCTTTTATTGACCGGCAAAAAGGCTTGATGGTTCTTTCTATCGATGAGCAATTTTCCCGCAATCTTGATGCTGGAAAGCCGGCATCAGTGCAGCTTATTTTCGATGGCCGAAAAACCAATACCGCGCAAATTGTAGCTGGATATACAGGAGAAATTGTTAATCAATATAATCGAGATTATTTATTTAATTTAAATGAAACGATTCAAAATATCCAGCTAGTACCTAGAACATGGTTTAACCCCAACAGATTGTATTATTGGTATAATATACCTTGCCTTGTCGCTATTTTATCTATGCTGACCTGTCTTGTTGTGACAACTCAGTCGGTGGCAAGGGAAAGAGAACTAGGCACTTTTGATCAGTTGCTTGTTTCACCACTTGTCCCTTTTGAAATTTTAGTAGGAAAGACTGTTCCGGGAATTATTGTAGGGATGTTTGAAGGTACGGTAATGCTTGTTGCGGGAACTCTTATTTTAGGTGTTCCTTTTACAGGATCTATTTTAATGTACTTTTTTAGCCTTTTAATCTTTGTAAGTTCTATCAGTGGAGTCGGTCTTTTCATCTCTTCTCTTTCAGCTACGCAGCAGCAGGCTATGCTGGGAACATTTATTTTTATGTTACCGGCCGTCCTTCTTTCTGGTTATGCAACACCCATTGAAAATATGCCCACATGGCTGCAGCCGGTTACTTATATTATCCCTTTGAGATATATGTTAGTTATTTCCAAAGGATTATTCCTTAAGGCAATGCCAGCTAGAATTGTTTTTGAAAATATTTGGCCGCTTCTCATTATCAGTTTTGTAAATCTTGTAGGAGCTGGTTGCTTTTTCCGAAGGAGGATTCAGTGAAAAAATATCCATGCTTAATAGTAGCCTTTTTTTTCTCTAGCTGTATGGTAGGGCCTAATTATAAACCTCCGGAAAATAATGTAGCAGACACTTGGTCCTCTAATGATGTCAGTAATACTATCTCTACCAATCCCATAACGACAAAGTGGTGGGAAGTATTTGAAGACCCTCTATTAGATAAATATATTGCTCTAGCTACAGAAAATAACAACGATGTACTAACAGCTATATCTCGAATCTTACAGGCAAGGGCGCTTCGTAAAGTAGAAGCTTCTTCTTTTTTTCCACAAATTAATGCTGATGTGAATGCAACAAGAACTTACTTCAGTAAAAATGGCCCTATTTTTGATATTGGATTGGGGGATGGAGCTGTCTCTGACACGCCGGGGCTTCCTTTTGCACTGCAAGCTCCGCAAACCCAAAATCTGTATAATATTCTTTTTGATGCTTCTTGGGAAATTGACCTATTTGGAAAAACAAGAAGAAAAGTGGAAGCTGCTAACGCACTTATTGGAAGTGCTATTGAAGAGACAAATGATACGTTAATTTCTGTAATGGCAGAGCTGGCCCGCAATTATATGGAGCTTAGGGGCTATCAAGAAAAGGCCAGGCTTATCGAAGAAAATATTTCTCTTTTAGAGCAGAAGTCTTGTCTTGTGCGGAAACAATTCGAAGCAGGTTATACAAATCGGTTGGATGATGAAGATATTTTAGCAACGCTAGCAACTGAGCGAGCCTTGCTGCCAGATATACAAGCAAAGATTTATAAAAACATTTACACTATTTCTATTTTAATCGGCGAAGTTCCTGAGAGTCTAGTAGATGAGCTTCTCATATCTAAACCTTTGCCTAAAATTCCTGAAGAGATAGCTGTAGGGCTTCGCTCTGACTTGTTGAGAAGAAGGCCTGATATTCGCAAATCAGAAAGAGACCTTGCAGCAGCAACAGCAAATATTGGGGTAGCAGTTGCTTCTTTTTTCCCCACATTTACACTTTTTGGTGCTGCAGGGTTGCAGTCGCTCATGTTAAAAAACCTTTTCTCTCTTGGTAGTAGAACCTGGGCATTTGGAGGAGATATCAATATGCCTATTTTTCAGGGTGGAAAACTAATCGGAAACTTGCAAGCTAAAAAAGCAGAGACAGCAGCTGTAGCCCATACTTATCAGCAAACTGTTTTACAGGCATTAGAAGAGACTGAAAGCATCATCGTATCCTATACTCAAGATTTGGAAACGGCTAAAGAAAAAAAACAAGCAACAGATAGATACCAAAAATTAGTTTTTCTCAGCCGTGAGAGAAATGCTAAAGGGCTTACTAATCGACTTGATTTGATAGATACTAAAAGAAAGCTCAATGAGGCAGAGCAATCTTATCTAGACACTAATATTACAACACTTGTTGATCTTATTACTCTTTATAAAGCCTTAGGAGGAGGTTGGGAAGTAGATTTTTCATCTGAAAGTTAAGGTTCTTCCTTACCAAAGATAATAAAGTTCCAAATAGAATGCTTTTTCTCATGTTCTTTTTTCATACATTGCAAAGTAGCTGTTACTTCTTTTACCGATAAAAGAACAATTAGAAGCATCAAACAAGCAATGAAAAGGCATATAAAACACCAATATCTAACGACTAATGGCTGCAAGAGGATAAGTATAATACTAGTGATACCAACGGGAATCGCTAGAACACCAAAAGAAAGCACAACCCAAGGCTTGCTTTTCCATCTGTCAACACCTCCTTGCCAGGCAAGTATTACTTCTAAGAAATAAGCGAATGCTCCGAGTCCTGCATCTGGAAGAGGAAATGCTCTAGACACTTTTGAAGTGAGTACTTTAGCTGTCCCGTCTCCAAAAAAAGGATCCCAAACTGTGAAAATATATCCTAATTGGTAGGTATCCAAATAACGAGCCAAAAACCAGCAGGTCATCGCTAAGAAAATAACAGGCACTCTATGAGTCCAAGAAGAGGGGTTATAGGACCAGCCTTCGGGAACTACACTTTGTGAAGTACTCTTTTTTTCTAAAAAAAGAAAAGCAAGAATAGTCACAATTGATCCAATAAGAGTATCGTTAAGATAAGTTCCGCTTGTAGGATACCAGAATATAAGAGGAGAAATATGGAGCCACATCCCTAGCAGAAAAAAGGGAATAAAATACAAAGAAGATGGCTTCAAAAAGGAAAGGAAGCCCAAGCCTATAAGAATGCCGGCAGACCAAATATCATTATAAAAAACATCATCTTGAAAATTATAGGTAAAAGCTGTGGCTATTAGCCAAAAACCAATAGCAATAATAATCAGCGAAAGCTCTTTTCTATTCATCGTCTTTTATTTTGGAAGGATGTTCAAGCTTATTTTTATCGTACCATACAATGGGCTCTTCTTTTAAAAAATCTACCCATTTAGGAATAGTTTCTTTCAACATTCGTTTTGGCTCCCAATTAAGAAGCTCTTTTGCTTTAGAAATATCCAATTCATAGTGATCATCAGAAATAGAAATCATCCACGGCTCAATAAATCCCTTTTTAAGGAAAGGAAGATGTTGCTTACACCAGGCGCCTATTTTAGCTATAAATTTGGGAATGCGGTAAGTTTTCCACTCTTTTCCCAATGCTTGAGAGATTGCTTTTTGCACTTCATGATAGCTTAAAGTACTAGGCTCTCCCATAAGCATTGTTAACTCTTTAGGAAGTTCTTTTCTTTTTTGAATGATGCTGTATATTGCATCTACTAAGTCATCTAAGTGGACAAAAGCAGACCCATGTGTCAAGTCTCCTGGAAAAAAGTGTCCTTCCAATTGATCTTCATAAATTCTTTGTGTTTGATGGGCTAAAGGAATGGAGTGACACATATCATCGTATACGCCAGCTATTCGTAGGATAACGTAGGGAATGTCTTTACATAAGTCTTTAATTAGCTTTTCTGTAATTACCTTAGATTTAGGATAGTTCCACTTAGGTTCAAGAGGGGATTCCTCATTGATTTTTTCTCCTTTTTTACAAGGAGCATGTACTAACATGGAACTAGAAAAAATAAATTGTTCAATCTCAAAACGCTTTAGCAATCCTTCTAAAAACTTTTTTGTGCCATCAATTGTTATGCTTTGATATTTATCCCAGTGCCCTTTAGAAAAATTATAGTAAGCAGCCAAATGAATCACAGAAAGTATCTTGTTGCCAAATCTTTCTAAAATGATATCTAAGTTTTCTTCGATATTTTTTTTAGAGGCTAAGTCTATGCCGACGAGTTCAATACCAGGCAAGTGACCTACAAGATAGACGTCAATACCTATAATTTTAAACTCTTCAGCAAATCTTTCTGCACATCGAAAGCCAATTCTTCCTGTACAGCCGGTAATGAGAATTACTCCTTTTTGTTCTTCAGCCATAAATCCTTTTTAATGTTTTTTAAAGAAATGAATTTCTCTCTCGTGCTTTTCAGCAGCTTTACGGGTATTAAAAGTTCCTAAATTTCTTCTTTTGCCAGTTTTGGGATCTTTTTTTTGAGAGTATAGTCGATACTTTCCTGAAGGAAGCTTTCTTATCATTTCTTATTTCCTGTAATTGGTTTTTCCAAGTCTTTTCTTGGGAGTTAACAGATAATTCAATGGATGTCAATTGATCTCATTTAGATAAATCCAGCAATCAAGATCTAAATAAAAATAACCCAAATATCGAATAATCCTGAATAGCTGGAAGGAAAGATAGTTTCTTAAAAAGTAAGGCACCTGGAATGGCGGCGATTAACGCAATGGCGCCAAACTTCAAGGCAATATTCCAATGGATCGACTTATAAAGAAGGGAGCTTTTTAACCCGCTATTAATTAGGTGGACGATAGCTGTGATGATAATTGCTTGTGGCAAGGGAAAGAAAATAGCCAATACTGCCATAAGAATTGTTCCCAGCCCAAATCCTGAATAAAAAGTAACTAAAGAGGAAAGTAAGGAACTGATAACAACAAGTACATACATAACTATCTCAATAGATCATGCAAATATTTTTATACTGTAAAAATCTTTGCAAGAAGCTAGGAAATTGCTAAATAGAAATTATATTCATTGTTTGAAGGAATTACTTTGAAAGAGGAAAAAAAACCTAAAAAATCATGTAACACTTTTCAGTGCAGCTGTGAAGAATGCCTTTGTGGTTCTCATAAAGGACATCATGAACATATGGTTCATGATTTTAAACAAAGGTTTTGGATTTCTCTTGTTCTCACCATTCCCATTTTAGCTCTCTCTCCGATGATCCAGTCCTTTTTAGGGGTAACAACTTTCCTGCATTTTTCAGGAGATGCGTATTTACTATTTGCTTTTTCTTCTATTGTTTTTTTTTATGGGGGATGGCCTTTTATCAAAGGGCTTTTTCAAGAATTAAAAGCAAAAGCTCCCGGGATGATGACTTTAATTGGAGTAGCCATTCTCGTAGCTTATCTCTACAGCTCTTTCATAGTTTTTGGACTAAAAGGAAAGCTCTTCTTTTGGGAGCTTGCCACATTAATCGATATTATGCTTTTAGGACATTGGATTGAGATGAAATCCATTATGGGTGCTGGAAAAGCTTTAGAAGAGCTTGCTAAATTAATGCCAGCAAGCGCTCATAAAATTATGCCAGATAAAAGTGTACAGGATGTACCTATAGCTGAGCTTCAGTTAGAGGATAAAGTTCTTATAAAACCTGGTGAGAAAATTCCGGCAGATGGTGAAATTATAGAAGGTGAGTCCAGCATTAATGAATCTATGCTTACAGGTGAGTCAAGGCCTATTAAAAAATCTGTAGGTGATAAAGCCATTGGGGGATCTATTAATGGAGAGGGATCGATTACCATACAAGTTAAAAAAATCGGCAAAGATTCTTACCTATCTCAAGTAATTGATCTTGTTAAAGAAGCGCAAAGCAGTAAATCCAAAGCTCAAGACCTTGCGAACAGAGCTGCATTATGGCTTACAATAGTAGCATTGTCCGGTGGAGTTTTAACCTTACTTGTTTGGATATTCTTTACCCAGCAGCCATTTTCCTTTGCTATGGAAAGAGCTGTCACTGTAATGGTCATTACTTGTCCTCATGCCCTTGGTCTTGCTGTTCCTTTAGTTGTTGCAGTGTCTACTGCAATAGCAGCTAAAAGAGGTTTGCTTATTCGCAACAGGTCATCTTTTGAAGAATCCAGAAAGATTACAGCCATTGTTTTTGATAAAACAGGGACCCTTACGGAAGGAAAGTTTGGTATTAGCGATACCATTGCTTTAGAAGGAAGTAAAGATGAGATTCTTAGCTTTGCAGCAGCTGTAGAGGCTCACTCTGAACATCCTATCGCTAAAGGAATTGTAGCATCTGTAGAAAAAATAGAAGAAGTACAAGACTTTAAAGCAATCCCAGGAAAAGGAGCCGAAGGTAAAGTACAAGGTAAAAACATTAAGGTAGTCAGTCCCGGATACTTAAAAGAGAAAAACATTTCTGTTAACGATGTAAGGATCGGTGAGTTCAATGCTCAAGGAAAAACGGTTGTTTTTGTCTTAATTGATGAAAAACTAAGGGGAGTTATAGCTCTTGCAGATGTGATTCGGCCGGAGTCAAAAAAAGCAGTTAAAGAGTTAAAAGAGATGGGGATTCGTTGCATGATGCTAACAGGTGATCATGAACAAGTAGCTAAATGGGTCTCTTCTGAAATAGGGTTAGATGAATATTTTGCACAAGTTCTTCCTCACGAGAAAAAAAACAAGATTGAAGAAATTCAAAAAAGAGGGTTGTTTGTTGCTATGACGGGAGATGGCGTAAATGATGCTCCTGCTTTAGCTCAGGCAAATGTAGGTATTGCTATTGGAGCAGGGACTGATGTTGCTGTAGAGACAGCAGATATTATTCTTGTGAAAAGCAACCCGCTTGATGTCTTGGCCATCATGGGACTTGCTCGCGCTACCTATAAAAAAATGATACAGAACCTTATCTGGGCTACTGGGTATAATGCTTTTGCCATACCCATTGCTGCTGGAGTTTTGTATGAAGCAGGGGTTGTCTTAAGTCCGGCAGTTGCCGCTATTTTTATGTCTTTAAGTACTGTGATCTGTGCTATAAACGCTAAATTATTACACTTTAAAAAATAAGAGCATTCAGCATCAAAAGCTATTGCCTGATGCTGAATGTTTGTCAATAATGCTATTGAATAATGCAGGTTTTTTTTTCTTTCTCGCCTTCTCGCACCACAATAGTTTGATTATCTCTGCTATAGAAAAAAATATATGGAGTATCATCTTTTGGATGAACGCCCCTTGCCTGGCATGCTTCTTGTATTTTTTTTACAGTTTGATTAAATATTGGGAGATAAATATTAAGCGCATCGTTCATCTCAGGATCAATGTTGGGGCTTAGAAATTTTTTTTCCAATAACAGTATAGTTCTCATTGCTCTTATTTTGTCGTACTTTTCACCACTACCTGACATTTTTATTACGCACTGTTTAATTTGCTCTGTAGAAATTTTAGAGATAGTTTGAGAAGTTGGAAAAGCCTGAACTATACTGTCTTTTTTTTCTATTCCTTCTATGAGCTCTTGTACAACAATAGTTTCGTTATCTTCCTCATCGAAGGAAAAAATAAATAGATTTTCATTGGATGGCTCTCGGGCTATTGTGTGATTTGCAGCTAATATTTTTTGTGCAATTTGATTAAGTGTATGACTAACGAGTTGAAGTCTCTCAACTTGACTAGAATCAGAGCTAAGACTTTCTCGAGTTTGTATTTCCACTAAAAGAGTGGTCCTCATTTCTTGTATTTTGCAGTATTTGGCACCTTGATATGACAAAGTGCATAAAAACTCCATCATTTGCTGTTCAAAAACATCTGGGATATTTCTTTCAGGTTGGAAAGCTTCAGTAGAAGAGTCGTCATAATGATTGTCACCAAAACTAAGGAGAGAAACTGAATCATCACCACTAGTTACATTAATATATTGTGCCGTCATTTTTTTCCTTTTGTTAAATTTTTGACGGCAAAATGTATAGTAAAATTAAGATTACGATCAATTACTTTTTTTAGCTGAGGCAGGCAGGGTAAGTCCTCAGTTTAAGAAGAAAAAATAGTATGAATATTGGAAAATCCTTTAGAAAATCTTTTCCAATTTTTCCATTCTTCTTTCAGCTGCCTTTGAGAGCTTTTGATTTTCTGGTTTAAACTTTTAAGTAGAGACTTATTAGCTTTGGACTTTTTAAAAGCGTTGTATTGATTGATCAGCTCTTTTGTCTCAGAAAGTTTTTTAAGAAGGTCGTCTGTAATTTTTTCTACTTTTTCCTCTACTGCTTTTTTCTGAACAAACCAGCATTTTTTGATGTTTTCCAAGATATCGCTTTTTTCTTCTAAAGCGATTTTTTTCATGATTTTAATGTGGTTGATCTTACGCAAATCAGAGGCAAGCTTTACCTTATTCAAAGTCCAGATGATCCATTTTGTGGGATCAAAATGATACCATTTAATCCCATTTCTATAGTCATTGGCAAAAGTATGGTGGTAATTATGATACCCTTCTCCAAATGTGAGTAAAGAAATGATATAGTTATCAACAGCAGAGTGTTCCTTGCTAAACTTTTGAGCTCCCCAAGTATGTGCTAAAGAATTGATAAACCATGTAAAGTGGTGAAGGAAAAGCAACCTTACCCACCAGGCGATAACAAAAGCCCCTAAATAGTCACTGCAAATATAGCCAACCAGTAAAAAGGCCATGATATTTGTAGCAAACATTAGAGGAACATAAAACTTGTGCTGGAACATCACGAGCTTATTTTTATAAAGATCAGATACTACGCTTTTTTCAATAGGCTTTTGTTTTTTGAACATCCAAAGAATATGTGCAAACATAAACCCTTTTTTAATAGAGTAGGGGTCTTTGTCGCTATCAACATAAGCATGGTGGTTTCTATGATCAAAAGCCCATTTTAAAGCGCTTCCTTGCGTTGCCATCGAACCAAAAAAAAGCAAGATAGCTTCCACAAATTTATTAGTTTTATAAGATTTATGAGAATAAAGGCGGTGATACCCTGCAGTAATACTTAATCCTGAAGCATATAATAGAAAAAATGCTAATAGGTAAATGCCAATGCCAGGAGAATTATGCATAAAGAAAAATGGCAAGCCAATCAAAAGGGCTAAATGATAGCCGATAATAAAAATGGTTGAGCTCCACTCAATTCTCATAAGATATAACCTTCATTTTTTTAAATTTTATTTTTTACTAAACAAATCTTTAGTTCAACTCTTGTTTTTTTTAGTCTTCCTTTCATTTTCAGTTAAGTATTTCTTTCGAAGTCTTATATGTTCAGGAGTGACTTCGATAAGCTCATCGTCATTAATGTAGCAAATAGCATCTTCTAAAGTGAATTTCCTAGGAGGCTTAAGCAAGATATTTTCGTCAGTGCCAGAAGCCCTTACATTAGTAAGCTGTTTTCCTTTTGTTAAATTTACAATGAGGTCGTTCTCGCGGTTATGTTCGCCTATAATCATCCCTTCATAAACTTCTTCTCCAGGACTAGTAAAGAGTCTTCCTCGGTCTTCCAGGTTAAAGCTGGCATAGGCATTCGCTTTACCTGCATTCATAGAAATTAGAACTCCTCTTGGCCTTGCCGGGATCTCCCCTTTCCACTTTTGATAAGAATCAAATATGGATGTTAAAATGCCAAGACCTCTTGTATTTGTTAAAAAGTCATTACGGTATCCCATAATGCCTCTGGTCGGAATTAAAAATTCCATATGAGCAATATTTTGCTCGTCAACATTAAGGTGCTGCATTTCGCCTTTTTTCTTAGAAAGCTGCTCAATCACAGTACCTGAAAATTCATCAGGAACTTCAATATGTACTCTAGATATAGGTTCGTGTTTTTCCCCATTTACTTCTTTAGTGATAACCATAGGTTTAGAAACGCAATATTCAAAGCTTTCTCTTCTCATAGCTTCTAAAAGAACAGCCAAGTGAAGTTCACCTCTTCCTGATACAGTAATTTTTGACTGATCAGCCGTCTCTGTGATTTCATAAGAGATGTTGGATCTTTTCTCTTTATAAAGGCGTTCTTTAATTTTATTCATTGTGACGTGCTTTCCACTTTTCCCAGCGAAAGGACCATCATTGACTAATACATCAACAGAAACAGTTGGTTCTTCCAATTGAATAGGTTCTAGTCGCACAATTTTGTCCGGTGAACAAACTGTATCTCCAATCATTACTTCTGGTATTCCGGAAAGGCAGACAATATCACCAGCACCTGCTTGGTCCATGATAATTTTATCAAGACCTAAATGTCCTTCTATTCTTGTAATGGTAGATTTAGTTTCTTTTCCACTAGTATCAATATGAACTACTTGATCGCCTTTGCTGATTTTTCCTTCTAAAACTCTTCCGCAAAGCTGTCTTCCCACATAGTCATCATAAGTGAGGGTCGCTGCCTGCATTAAAAACGGATTTTCCAAGCTTCCTGGAGGAGCTGGGGTATGTTCTATGATCATATCAAGAAGAGGAATCATATCTTCTTTTTTCTCTTCTAATTCAAGGTAGGCATAACCACTTAGTGCAGAAGCGTAGCAATATTTAAAATCTAATTGCTCATCAGTTGCCCCTAATTCGACAAATAAATCAAAAGTTTCATTTAACACCCTGTCAGGGTCAGCATGAGGGCGATCAATCTTATTCAACACAACTATGGGGCAAAGACCCATCTTAAGTGACTTAGAAAGTACAAAACGGGTTTGGGGCATAGGGCCATCTTGTGCATCTACAATTAGTAGAACAGAGTTGACCATCCCTAGAACTCTTTCCACTTCTCCTGAGAAGTCCGCATGACCGGGGGTATCAATTAAATTAATTTTATAACCATTGTAATGAATAGAGGTATGCTTAGAAAGGATTGTAATACCTCTTTCTTTTTCTTGCTCATGAGAGTCCATTACTCTTTCAGGGACAGCTTGATGTTCTTTAAAGACTTTAGATTGTTTTAAAAGTTCATTTAAAAGTGTAGTTTTACCATGATCGATGTGGGCGATAATGGCAATGTTTCGAATTTTTTCTGGTAAGTACATTTTATGGGTCCTAATTAGCAATAATTTAGATTGTGAAAAATCATAATAACTTTAACGCAATTAAATAGCTTTATAATGTTTTCAAAAAACCGTTAAAAAATACTTTTAATATTAAATGGTGTTGATTTTTTTTTTAAAGAAGAAAATTTTATGTAAAAAAAGATTTTCTGTCGGGCAAATTATTTTCTTATACAATTTTTCCTTTTATAGGAAGTGCTCTTACTCAGATCTAACTTTTATAAAAACATCTACTATTTCATCTTCCCCACAAACCCTTTTTAAGGACTTATTTCTGCGAAAAAACTCTCGAAGAGATTCAGGGTCTAGACCACTGTCTAGATCACTTAAGTCAAGACTTTTTAAATTTCGTACCATAAGATTTTCAAAATCACTTGCAGTTATGTTTGTAGCTGAAAGAGCAAGACTTTCTAGCTTAGGAAATTGGGCAAAAAGAGCTGGAAGGACATTTTTGCCTAATCTGCATGTGCTCAAATCAAGACCAACCAAATTAGGAAGTCTGCAATGTTGAAAAGTTGTTGTTGTTACATCTATCTCCTGAATCATAAGTGAGTTTAATTCAGGATTCTTATTGAAAATTGATTTCATAACTGGATCACTAAAATTAAATTTGGGACAGTTCAAAGATAATACTTCTAATTGAGACGAAGTAAATTTATAGAAGACTTTTTCGGTCGCCATTTCGGAAAAAAGGGTAAGTTCTTCTAGGGCTGAAGCTTCGCCTAAAAGATTTTGAAGTGCTCCATCGTCTTTTACATTTAAAGTATCTAAAAATAGAGTTATTAGATTGGATGGTTTGAGGCCTTGCAATGCTCTTTCGGTTATATTCATATCTTCTATGTGAAGATGGTGTAAATCTACAGGTTTACTTAACAGTTTTTGTAAAGCATGTTCATCAAGTTGATTACAGGCAAATAAACTAAGTTGTTTTAACTGGGACGAGTTGAAATCTTGAAAAACCTTTCCAGTTACGTTTGAATGCTCAAGCGTCAGATTCTTTAACGCAATTGATCTGTTTAAAAGTTTTTGAAGAGCTTCTTCCTCAAGATTATTTAATACACTTAAGTGAAGCGTTATTAGCTTAGAGGGGCTGAAATCTTCAAATGCCTCTCCAGTTATGTTCATAAAATTAAGAAAGAGTGATTCTAGTTCAGTTGTAGTAGATAGCAATCTTCTAAGGACTTGTTCATTAATATTGCCAGCCAAGTAAAGGGTTCTCAGATTAGACAAATCCAAATCTTGGAGTACTAGCGCATTATTGTTAAAAAAAGTAAGAGACAAACTTTCTATATTAGTCGATCGACTAAAAATTTGCTTAAAGTGTTCAGTCTTGATGTGATTACAGTAGGCCAACTTAAGTATTTTTATCTTATCACAAATTTGAGTAAGCCCTGCACCAGTTATAAGAGTTCTTTCCAAGTTTAAATACTCTAAGTTGGGACATTCAGGAACGATGGCTGAAAGATCTTGGTCTTGTATGCAAGTTCCAGAAAAATCCAAAAATTGAATGACTTCTTTAATACTAGGGGAAAGGGATCTAAAAAAGTGGACAGCCTCCTGACGAGAAGTATTGAGCATAGCCCCAAGAGTATTATTTAAGTAGTCGTTTAAAGTTTCATCCCGCTTAAAGTGAAACTTTTTTTGAATAACAGGAAATTGAAATCCATCATTTTTTAGCTGTATTATTTCATCTATGTCGCAAATTGCTATGGATTGAATTAATTCAAATAAAGCCTCTTTGCTCTGGGAAGTTCTATGCCATACTTGGGATACTCGTCTAATAAGGCATTGTTCTGTCGAGCTTAGATAGCTTAAAACTCTGGGGAAAATAATAGGAGGTAGGTCTGCTATATCTCTATGATTAACAAATAGCGTTGGGTAGTTAAAAAAAGTAAAAACAGCCATACAACTCCGTTTATTGAAAATGCAAAATGTTAAATTAATTGAAGCTCTTCAGAGAATTTGTCCCCAAATATTTTTTAGCTATCACAGACCATTACTTCAGGTAACTCTAATCTTATTATTCCTTTCTGTTCGTCCCTAACGGCTTGATAAACTTCCCTTATTTTAGGAGGTACGTCAATTCCTTCTAATAATTTATTTTTTCGAAAAAATTCTCGAAAGCTCTCTTGAAAAAATCCTGGATCTAATTCTTCAGGGTCGACCAAGGTAAACTCTTTCAGCCTTGATGAGGCAAAATCTAGAAAAGCCCTTGAAGTTATATTTGTTGCTGAAAAACCAAGCTCTTCTAACTTAGGGGAATTGCTAAGAAGAGCGTGAATAGCCTCTTCTTCTATGTCGCAGTAAGACAATTCGAGATTTTCTAGTTGAGAGGGATTAACATTTTGCAATAGAGCAGATGGTATATCTGTTCCATGGAGAGTAAGTGTTATCAGTCTTTTATTTCTAAAGAGTAATTGAAATCCGGGATCATTAAAATCAATTCCTTCGCAGTCTATTAAACAGAGATGTTCTAATTGAGATAAGGTAAGGTTTAGGAAAGCTTCCTCTGTTATATTCCCAGCAAACTGAATCACCAAGCGATTCAAAGATTCGGCTTTACTCAAAACTTGTTGTAAGTCTTTGTCTTCAAGGTCCCTGATGTTTTCTAAAACTAAACTTTCTAGGTTAGGTGAACTAAATCCTTGAAAAACTCTTCCAGTCACATTTACTTGGCATAAATAAAACCTTTTTAAGGTTTTAGCTTTACTTAAAAGAATCTGTAGAGCTGGCTCATTGAGTCGTTCGCAACTATATAAGCTGAGTTCTTCCAATTGGGATGAGTCGAAGTGTCGAAAAGCTTCTCCTGTTATGTTTAAATCATTTAGATCAAGCATTTTTAGTTCGGTTGTTGTGGAAAGTAATTTTTCTAAATCTTCCTCATCAACTTCTTGCATGTCATGCAAAGTAAGCTTTTTTAATTTAGGTAAATTAAGAAGAGATAATATTTTGCCTGAGGATTTTTCAAGAGTTAGTTCCTCTAATTCATGAATACTTCTAAAAAAAAGCGAAAAGTCTTCATCTAAGTTATTTAAATAAGATAGTTCAAGTTTTTTTAAATTGAATGGGTTAAGCCTTTGAAATACATCGCCTGTTAGGGTTGCGCAGCAAAGAGAAAGTTCTTCCAAATTATCAGCCCGACTAAAGACAGATTTAAGCGCTTCTTTATCATGTCTAGGTAAAACGACATGATGAGTGGCATTTATAATCCCGTGAAAGCTAAGGCTAAGGGTTTTTAGCTTAGCTAAATCTGACAGTTGAGTTAGACTATCCCCATATATAGAAGTACCTTGTAAGTTTAAAGCCTCTAGATTAGGACATTGTTGTATAATTTGTGAAAGACGAGGATCTGTAATGCGTGTGCGTGAAAAGTCTAAATATTGAATGGTTTCTCGAATCTTGAGAGAAAGGTTATTTAAATAATCCACCATAACTAGAGGATTTTCTTTAAACTGTGTTCGAACTGCCAAGCTTAAATAAGCGCCTAAAACTATATTTCGTTTGGCGCAAAATTTTTCTTTCACAACTGGAAATCGAAATCCCTGATTGTGTAGTCGCATTATTTTGTCTTCACACATTACAACTGATTGGATCAACTCAAATAAAGCACCTTTTCTATGTAGGGAGGGAGCCCAATTTAGAGACACTAAACTTATTACATCTGACGTTTGAGCCCATGTTGAAGATACTCGTCGAATAAGACATTGCTCTTCCGTGCTGAGGTGCCTCAAAACTGTAGGAAAAATAGTAGGGGGGAGTTTTGCAATATCATGATGATTAACTAATAATGTTGAATGGCTAAAAGCAGTAAAAGAAACAGTCATAAGGACTCCATTTATTAAAAATGCGAGAAATTAAGTAATATTGAAGGATTAATTTCAAGAAACTTTGACGAAGTTTATTCTTAAGTCTTAACTCCTGTATGTTCTAATGAATGAGATTGCAATTTCACTTGTTATTCTGATAGTATGTTACCCTTTCTTGCTATAAATTTGAGGAAACAATGAAAAAATACGTAACTTTTTTACTAGCATTCATGGCGGTAGTTTTTGGAGCCAAAGCCCAAGAAAATTCATCAAAAGTGTATACCGATTTCTACACAACGTTTGGATTTTTCTCTGATAAATTTAAAGAATACATTCCATCCATATCCATTGGGAAAAGATCTGTTTCAGAAAATGGAAGCGGGATCGACTTTGGCGCAACTGGTGCCTACCTTGAAAGAAAGTCAGGTCATGATGATTTTGTAATAATGTTTCCTAAAGTAGAGTACATTCACTATGGGACTAAAGAATTTGATAATATCAATGGATATATTGGCCTTGGGGCATCCACAGCCATGTATCGTTTACAAGAAGGTCAGTTCAAAGGTATTGTTGGTACCATGACCGCAGGAGTAGACTTTTTTAGAGATAAAACATTAAATGGTTTTATCCAAGCAAAAGGGTACTATCCTATTCTTTCCTTTTTTGCAAGAGAAGGTAAAGACTTTCCTTTAATGCAACTTGACGTTGGGTTAGGGTTTTAGTTCTTGTCTATTTAAAATTTAATGGGAGCTTGTTTGAAAAAAATTTGAATTAAGCTCCTTTTTCTATTAAAATCACTCTTAGTTTTTTATTCTTTAATTTTTTTGTCAGAACAAAAATCGTTTTGATGGTATTTGAAGGATAGTAATTTTTTAGGAGAGTGCCTCATGAAATGCCCTTTTTGCAATCATGAAGAATCCAAAGTGACAGATTCTAGGAATACAATTGATGCCAATGCGATCAGAAGAAGACGAGAGTGTCTGTCCTGTCAAAGAAGATTTACTACGTTTGAGACTTTAGATTTAACTATCCAGGTTAAAAAAAGAGATGGTACGTTTGAAGATTTTCAAACAGAAAAATTGGTTCGTGGAATAGCAGCAGCTTGCAGGCACACAAGAGTCAGTCATGACCAGGTAGTTGCGCTTGCCAATTCCATTACCAAAGAATTAATTGAAAGGCAAATACGGGATATCAAAACATCAGACCTTGGAAAGCTTGTTATGGAAAGGCTAAAAGCGACAGATATGGTCGCCTATGTTCGGTTTGCATGTGTATATAAAAGGTTTAAAGATGTAGAAGATATTATGGATGTTATTGAATCTGCTACCAAAAAGGGGGAGGCTGTCAAATGAAGCTTACAAAAAAAGAGGCTGAGGCAATAAAAAGCAAGCTGCTTGAGTTAAGGGCTAAAATTTTAGGCCAATTTAATGAAGCTGTAGATGTAGTTAAAGAGCCTGACGAGTCTAAAGGGTATTCACAGCATCAAGCAGATGAGGGGACGGATGATTTCGAAAAAAATTTGAATTTGCAGCTTTCGAGCCAAGAAGAAAGAACAATAAGGTACATAGATAGAGCTTTAGAAAAACTTGAAGAAGGGACGTATGGCATCTGTGACGTAACAGAAAAGCCAATACCTAAAAAAAGGCTCGAAGTCATTCCTTATGCGACTATGACTGTAGAGGCGCAACAAGAGATGGAAAAAAAACTATGAAAAAGAAGTTCCCTGCCATTTTTCTTCCCTTTTTCTTATTAGATTTTTTAACAAAATACTACACTTACCATTTTATCCCTAAAATGAGCTATAGCAAACCTGAGTTTCCTTATGGGGGAATTAAAGTGTTCCAAAAACTTTTTGGCGGGATTGATTTTTCCATTGTGCATGTGGAAAACTTAGGGGCTGCCTGGGGGATATTTTCTGCTTATTCAGAATATCTTCTTTGGGCAAGACTGGCCATCATAGGGATTCTATTTATATATCTTGTATTTTTCATTAAAGAAACAAAAAAACAAATTCCTATCATTATGATCATTACTGGTGCTGCTGGAAACATTTTGGACTTTCCTTTATATGGCCATGTGATAGATATGATGTACTTTAAATTTTGGGATTTTTCTTACCCAATATTCAATGTAGCAGACTGCATGATCACCTGTGGAATATTCCTATTATTTTTTCTTTCACTTACACAAAAGAAAACACATGTCTCTCAAGAAAGGATCAGTTAAAGAAAAAGGCCTTTTTAAAGCTTCAAAATGGTTGCATTATCCAATTTTATGTGATCCATCAGAGCTTGAACAGCTTTTTGCTCTTTGGGAAAGATTTTCTATTTATTCCATAGGGAAAGTTCACTCAAAAAATATTCAGGAAATTTCAAGAAAAGATTTTTTATCTAGTTTTACTAAATCAATAGAAAATTTAAAAAAAAATACTGTCTCGACAAAAGACCTAATGCTTCCAGCGGTAATCACCGAAGACAAAGATTGTCTATATCAATACAGTCCTAAGGAAAATTATTATATTTTAAAAGTTGAAAGACCCGTCATTCAATGTCAGCTGCATAAATTTCGATTTTCTCATCTTGATGGTTCTATAAGATCAATGGTATTTTCGAATGATAGTGTTTTCTGGGGGATTCAGTTTTCTTTTCCAACACTTTTTCAAGATCCATTTACTAATCAAATTGTTAAAGTTGATGAAACATTTTCTAATGCCCATTTTGTTCCTCTTTTAAGGAAGTGGATGCGACAACATACTTTTCCAGTTCACTTTCTTTATGAAGATAAAATTTTAAATTCTGGGATGAGGCTAGGAAAAAAATGTTTTTCATGGATCAATAATCATCCTGAGCTGCAAGCTATTAATCTAAGTGTGCAAAATAATGAAAAAAAAGAGCTCTGAAGAAAAAACTGTGCAAGCTGAAATAGGATTGTTCCTCTTAAAAGCATCTGATGTAGCTGAGCCTATAAAAAAAATAGAAGAAAAATACCCTCATGTAGCTTTTCAAATTCATTCTGAGGCTGGGCTTATTAGAATAAGAATAGCAGTCTCTGATGAATGGGCTCATGAGTTGGAAGAAATTATTTTAGAATTTAAAAAAAAATTTCCCACTAACTTTTTTAAGGGAACATTAGAGGCGTGCTTACAAGAGGCTTTTATACAAAAGAAAAAGACACTTATTTTAGCGGAGTCATGCACCGGTGGCGCAATGGCCTCAGTATTAACCAGTCTGCCTGGTTCTTCAGCTTATTTTCTTGGCTCTATTGTAAGCTATGCAAACTCCATAAAAGAAAGGGTATTGCAAGTGAAGCCTGCCACGCTTAAAGAAAAAGGAGCAGTATCTAAGGAAACTGTAAAAGAAATGTTAGATGGTGCTTTTGCTCTTTCTTCTGCTGACTATGCAGTTGCCGTCTCAGGAATTGCAGGACCAGGTGGAGGTGATTCGAACAAACCAGTAGGTACGGTATTTATAGGGTTTGCCAAAAAGGGTGATCCTTATCAAATAAATACTGTTTTTATAGAAGGAAAAAGAGAGCAAGTCATTAAAGAAACTGTTTACACTGCTTTTTCCTACTTATATCGCAAATTAGAATTTACAATCGATACAACAAATGAATGATTATGAATTAATAGACAGTGGTAATGAGCTAAAGTTCGAACGGTTTGGGAACCTTAAATTAGTTCGTCCCTGTGCTCAGGCTCTTTGGAAGAAAAAAATGCCTAAGTGGGAAGATGTCGATGCTACTTTTGACAGGAAGTCTTTATGGAAAACGCAGCATAAAAAGCCTTCATGGCAGGTTGCCATAGGTGAGATAGCTCTCGAATTGAAAATGACTGAATTTGGTCATATTGGTTTTTTCCCAGAACATCTCTCCATTTTAGAAAAAATAAGCCCTTTAGTTGAAAAGAACGATAAGGTTTTGAATCTTTTTGCCTATAGCGGACTTATGACGCTTGCTTTAGCTCAAAAAAAAGCCCAACTTTGTCATGTTGATGCTTCTAAAACTACCGTTGACTGGGCTCGAAAAAATGCAAGGATAAATAACTTAGAAAAAGCATCTATAAGGTGGATTGTTGACGATGTCATGAAGTTTTTAAAAAGAGAAGTGAAAAGAGGCTCTCGCTATGACGGGGTTGTTTTAGATCCTCCTACTTTTGGACGGGGGGCCCAAGGACAGGTATTTAAACTCGAAAGGGACATTAACTTATTATTAGAGCTTGTAAAGCAAGTTCTTTCCAAAGAAGCCAAGTTTGTTGCTTTATCTTGTCATACACCTGGCATCAGTCCACTCGTTTTGAAACAAATTTTTGAAGGCTATTTTCCAGCAAGCGATTTTGGAGAGCTTGTTATACTAGCAAATAAAGGAAGAGATTTACCATGCGGAAGCTTTGCGATATTCTTAAAGTAAAAAAAATTACAAGTGCACAAAATCCTCAAATAAAAAATGTTCTGAAACTGCGAAATAGAAGAGCTAGAGATGAGACAAAAACATTTTTAATTGAAGGTTATAGAGAGCTATTAAGGGCTTTTGATGCAAAAGTTGTTATAGAAAAGCTATTTTTTTCTCCGGAGCATTTTTTAAAAGATAATGAGGAGCCATTAATTAAAAGAATTGCTAAGTCCGACTCTGAGCTTTTCGAGCTTTCCAAGTCTTTGTTTGAAAAAGTTTCTTATCGTGATCGTCCTGATGGTCTTCTTGCAATTGCAAAACAAGGTCGAAAAACCCTTTCGAGTTTACCTAAAATAATAAAAGGTAAAAAAAATCCATTTCTGCTCGTTGCAGAAAGTATAGAAAAACCTGGAAATTTAGGAACAATTTTAAGATCTAGCGATGCTGCTGGAGTTGATGCTGTAATAGTGTGTGATGCTTGTACGGACATCTATAACCCAAATGTAGTAAGAGCTAGTATTGGCACCTTATTTACCCAGCCAGTAATTGAATGTCAAAGTCAAGAGCTACTTAATTTTTTACAAGATGCCAAAATAGAAATTCTATCTGCTACTCCACATTCATCCACTGTTTATACGGATGTGGATCTTACAAAAGCCGTGGCCATTGTTGTAGGATGCGAACAATATGGCTTAACGGAGCTTTGGATGAAGCAATGCTCTCATCAAGTTAAAATACCGATGCTCGGCATAGCAGACTCATTAAATGTTGCAACAGCTACTACCCTTTTACTTTATGAAGTTGTCAGACAAAGAAAACTCAGTTGATGTTATCTATGTAGATAATCATCTACTGGTTTTGAATAAACCAGTAGACCTTCTAACTCAACCAACAAATATCTCTTCAGACAGCTTAGAAACAAGAGCAAAGGATTGGATTAAGAAAAGGTATAAAAAACCAGGAAGAGTTTTCTTAGAGTGCATTCATCGGCTAGATAAACCAGTAAGCGGTATGGTAGTTTTTGCAAGAACCTCTAAAGCATTATCCAGACTGCAAAAACAAATGAGGGAAAAGACTATAGCTAAGTACTATTTGGCCCTTGTAGAAGGAACTTTTTCAAAAGAAAAGGGAGAAATGAAACATACAATTGCTCACTCTACTTTGAAAGCAAAACTATCGGCTTCAGGTAAGTCAGCTTTTTTAGAATATAAGGTAAAAAAGACATATGAAAACCTTTCTTTGGTAGAAATATGTTTACATACCGGCAGATATCATCAAATTAGAGTACAGATGTCTTTAAGTAAACATCCTGTAGTTGGAGATAAAAAATATAAAAGTAGATGGATGCTAGATAATGGGATAGCACTTCATCATGCAAAAATGGAATTAGAACATCCCGTTACTAAAGAAAAAATGCTTTTTACTTCAAATGCGCCTTTTGAGGCGTCCATTGAACAATACCTGTTCCAGACCAATGCCCGAAAGAAGTAAGGTCTAGCTTAGGGTGCTTTATATTTCTCCACATTTTAAGCATAGTCCATACTCTAATGTCATCAAAAATAAGTATAGGGGGATTTTCAAAAGTAAGCTTTTGAAAATGTTGCATAATTTTTTCTTCCAAAACTCCGTCATGAGTGGCATCAATAAAAATTAAATCGGCGCTTTGCAGAAGGTTTTTGTGCTTTTCTACGTTTTCATAGTAAAAAAGATTATCTGTATATTGAACAAGTCGGTTATCAGAAAAGTCTTTCTCTTTTAAAAGTGTGTCTTCATAGTTTTGCCAAGAGGTAATGTCAAAGGTTGCAATTTTACCATCCCTGGATAGTGTTTTTTTCATACTTAGAGCAGAAGTTCCTGTGGCCGTTCCAATTTCCACTATCACTTTAGGCGCTAGAACTTTTACTAGTCCTGAAAGAAATTTATAGTGTTCTCCTGGCCAAATATTAGGGAAATAAGGAGGGTTTTTCATTCTAAGAGCAACTTCCTGGAGATCCATAAGCGCTGCTTGTTCGACCGCTTTTAATGATAAGTTGATCAAAGAAGAAGTCGGTATTGAAGGATCATCATGAGTAGATGCAATCATAGAGTATTCACGATGTGATGCTCTAATGGGAAATGGTAAAGCTTTATGAATGTAATTTTTTTTCTTAAACATACCTATTGGATATTCAATCTTAATAATCTTTTTTTTCAATCTTTTTTTCTGCAATCTGAACTGCATTTAATGCAGCTCCCTTTAAAAGTTGATCGCCAACTACCCACATTTCTAGACAGTTATCTTTAGATGTATCTTTCCTTAGCCTTGAATAAAAAACATCGTTTTTTTGTGAAGCAGTTTGACTTGTTGCAAATTCAGCTTGAGTTAAGTTAGAACGTTCTTTTAGTCCAGATATACATTTAAGGTCCTTTTGAATCTGAGCTAAAGAAAAAGACTTTTCAAGTTCTATATTCAATGCAATGCTATGCGCTCGTAGGACTGGAACACGGACAGAAGTGACACTTATTTGGATAGCCGGGGCATCTAAGATTTTTTTAACCTCGAAAATTATTTTCTTTTCTTCTTCGCTATAACCGTCTGCATCATGCGCTGAATTATGCAAATAAGCATTAAACGCTATGGAGTCTTCTTGTATTTTTTCTTCTAAGTGTGCTCTTGTATCTTCAAGAAGACGTGATAAAAGTTTATTCCCACCGCCGCTTGATGCTTGATAAGTCGATGCAATCACTCGCTTTATCGTATATTTTTGATGAAGGAGAGAAAGTGGAAGAGAAATAATAGTAGCTATGCAATTAGGAGAAGCTATCAATTTTTGACCTAGAGCATTTTTCCAATTTACTTCTGGAACAATCAAAGGGATGTTTTCTTTTTGTCTAAAAGCGCTACTTAAATCTATGACTAATGCTTTTTTACGTAAGGCAATAGGCACAAACTCTGTACTCACTTTGCTACTGGAACAAAAAAACACAATATCGTCCTTTTCAAAAGACGTAGAGCAAAGAGAGGTTATTCGGACAGGTTTTTGCTTAAAGTAAATATATTTTCCTACAGACTTCTCAGAAGCAAACAATTGCAATTTATTGATTCTCAAGGTTGATTTTTCCAATAAAAGCAAAAGCTCTTTTCCTACGGCTCCTGTTGCACCAACTACTGAAACATTTATCATTAAATCTATAAAATGCTATTTTACACCGATTGTAATGAATTAAGGGTATGATATGAAAGAACAAATTCTAGAGGAAGTTGACTCGGCAATAAAAGCTGTTGAAAAGCTGCGCGAAGAAAAGGCACTTTCGTTTATCGAAACAGCGGCAGAACTTATTGCTCAGTGCTTTTTGCAAAAAGGTAAAATTATCATAGCAGGTAATGGAGGCAGTTTATGTGATGCTATGCATTTTGCAGAAGAGTTAACAGGTCAGTTTAGAAAAAAAAGAATGGCCTTACCAGCGATTGCTTTAACAGACCCTGGATTGATTAGCTGTACAGCAAACGATTTTGGATATAACCAAGTATTTAAAAGAGGAGTTGAAGCATATGGCTCTACTGGAGATATTTTTATTGCTTTAACTACCAGCGGAAATTCGGAAAATCTAATTGAGGCAGTTAAAATGAGCAAGGAGCTAAAACTTACGACGATTGCTTTTTTAGGAAAAACTGGAGGGCAAATGAGGGGAATGTGTGACCTAGAATGGATAGTAGAAGGCTTTGCTACGTCAGATCGAATACAAGAGGCACACATGACTGCTATTCATATTTTGATTGAAATGGTAGAAAGAAAGCTGTTTGGATTGGAAAAACTTGAGAAACTAAAAAGTATTCATGAAAGTAGTCGAACAGTTTAAATATAGAACTTTTTTATTTCATAAAAAAGTTCTTGATAGTGATGTTGCTTCTTATAGGCTATTAAAAGCTTTTTTGCTGTTTGCAAGTTATATATGGAAAGCTGTTGCAGCTTTTAAGTATTTTGCTATTAAGTTCAAAATTTTCCCAGTTTTTGAAGTAAGACCAGTCGTTGTCAGCATAGGAAATATTGTAGCAGGTGGCACTGGAAAAACACCTTTGACAATATCTCTTTTAGAAGCTTTAGGAGAAAAGTATAAGCTAGGATTGCTTTCAAGGGGATATGGAGAGGTAAATTATAACCCTTTTCAACCCAGCTCAGATGAGCCAAAGCTTATTCAAAAAAAATTCCCTAATCTTCATTTTTTTATTGGGAGAAACCGAGTGTTGCTCGCTAATGAAGCCGAAAAAAGAAAGATAGATCTTCTAATAATGGATGATGGGATGCAGCATCGATATTTAAATCGAGATATTGAATTAGTTACATTGAATGCCAAAGATCTTTTTGGTTATGGGTACTTTTTACCTAGAGGCTTTTTGCGAGACTCTCCTAAAACATTAAAAGATGCGGATGCCATTTTTTTAAATCACGTAAAAACTGAAAAGGAATATAAAGCTTTATGTAAAAATGTACGTACTTTTACAAAAGCTCCAGTTATAGGGATGAATCCCGTTATTCATGAAATAATGGATGTAAATGGGAATGTGATCGATATTGAAAAAAACAAGAAAATAGGCATTTTTTGCGGCATAGCAAATCCAGAGAATTTTAAAATTCTTTTACAAGAAAATCAGGCATCTGTGGTATCAGAGCTTTTTTTAGCAGATCATGAAAAGATTTCTGAAAAAAAGCTTGAGAGATTTGCGCACGTTTGCATTGACAAAGGGGCAAAATATTTGCTTTGTACAGAAAAAGACGTAATGCCTTTTTTCACTGAGTTGCCAATCCCTGTTGGTGTTGTAAAAATGAAATTGCAATTTAATTTTGGGACACATCACTGGGATAATATAGTTGAAAAAATATTAAATAGAGTAGATACTCTTCGTGAATCCTCCGTAGAATAGAAAATATGAAAAGTTGGTTTAAAATATTAATTGGTTTAATTTTGGGTATTATAGTTGGCCTTATAATGGGTCCAAAAGCCCAGATGTTCCAAATCTTTGGAAAAGCCTTTATTAATCTTCTGACAATGCTTGTTGTCCTTATTATATTTTCTTCATTAGTTTCAGGTATCTGTCATATAAATGACCCTAAAAAATTGGGCCGGATTGGCTTTAGAACTATTTCTTTTTATGTTTTCACTACTATAACAGCCGTAGTTATTGGTATTGTACTTGCTAAAGTTTTCAAACCTGGAGTTGGTCTTTCACTTTCTGTTGCAGAAAGTGCTGCAACATCTGCGCCTGAAATGGATATGAAAAACTTTTTTCTTTCATTAATCCCTTCTAATCCTTTTGCCTCTTTTGCAGAGGGGAATGTTCTTCAAATTATAATTTTCGCAGTTTTCTTAGCAATTGCTATTACTTTTACCAAAGAAAAAGGACAACCACTGTTAAAAGTAATAGAATCAGTTGCAAGTACTATGCATACCTTAACTCACTTTGTAATGCTTTTAGCGCCCTATGGTATTTTTGCCTTGATTGCGTCTACTATTGGATCAATAGGATTAAAGATCATTCTTCCTCTTCTAGAATTTCTATTAGTTAACTATATAGCCTGTTTCGTTCAACTTTTTGTAGTGTTCGTAATATGCATCCGTTCTTTAGCTGGCTTAAAAGTTATCCCTTTTTTCAAGGGGATGAAAGACGCCATTTTACTTGCTTTTTCTACTTCTAGCAGTGCCGCTACTTTACCTGTTGCTTTAGAATGCACGCAAAAACACTTAGGAATATCTCAAGATATTTCGGGTTTTGTCCTTTCATTAGGTTCTACTATTAATATGAACGGAGCTGCTATCGGGCAAGCTGTTTCAGCAATTTTTATTGCTCAAGCTTATGGTATTGAGCTTGGTATGACAAAAATAATCATACTTGTTTTTATTTCACTAATGTCAGCTATTGGCGCTGCGGGTATTTCCGGAACTGGATTGATTATGCTTTCTCTTGTTTTAGGAGTAATGGGGCTTCCCTTAGAGGGGATTGCACTTGTAGCAGGAGTTGATCGCCTTAGGGAAATGCTATCATCCGTAATCAATGTTTTAGGCGATGCGGTTGCAGCTTTAATTGTAGCAAAAAAAGAAAAAGAAATTGACACTTCAGTCTACTATAAGGCTACTTGGGTTGATTCAGATATTTGAGGTATATCATGGAAGAAGTAGAAATCACTTTGCCAAAGCTGGGAGAAAGCATAGTTGAAGCTACGATTGTTCAGTGGTTCAAGCAAGAAGGCGAGGCGGTTCAACTGGATGAGCCTTTATTAGAGGTTTCTACTGACAAGGTAAATAGTGAAATTCCTTCACCGTTTGAAGGTACAGTAAAAAAAATTCTGGTGGCACCAGATGAACAAGTCAAGGTAGGGGATCCTTTGGTTATTTTATCCACAGGAAAGCCGTCCAAAGTATCTGTACCTAAAACAGCTGAAAAAGAAGAATCCTCCTCTTCTGAAGACCTTTCTAACTTTTATTCACCCGCAGTTTTAAAATTGGCTAAGAATGCTAATCTTTCCTTAACTGAATTAGACGCTATACCTAAAACTGGAGAAGGAGGAAGGCTTACCAAAAAAGATCTAGAAAAGTATCTCGAGGAAAAACAAACGCAGCCTGTATCTCTAAAAACTGAAAGAGTTAAAATGTCCTCCATGCGAAAAATGATCGCTGAGAACATGGTTCGTTCCTTCTATGAAGCCCCTCATGCGTCTTTAGTCTCAGAAGTTGACGTCACGGGCATTGTTAAATTTATAGCAAAAGAAAAAGAACAGTTTTTACAGAAACATGGGGTAAAACTGTCTATTACTTCTTTTGTTGCCAAAGCCCTTTCTAAAGCTTTGCAAACATATCCTCTGTTAAATTCTTCTTTGGAAGATGATACGATAGTTATGAAAAAATATATTAACTTAGGCATCGCTGTCAGTATTGAGAATGGAGTTTTAGTACCTGTAATTCATAACTGTCAGGATTTGTCTATTCCTGAAATCTCTCAACAGATTTACTCTCTAGCATCTAAAGCTCGCTCAAATAGCCTAGATCCATCAGAAATTTCCAATGGAACAATTACTCTTACTAATTTTGGTATGATGGGAACGCAAATAGGAATACCTATTATTAGATATCCTGAAGTTGCGATTATTGGTCTTGGAGCTATTTCAAAAAAGGTAGTTGCGTTAAGCGATGATTCTATAGCTATCAGATCTATTATGATGGTTAGCTTAACTTTTGACCACCGTGTTTTAGATGGCATGTATGGATGTGGTTTCTTAAAAGAACTTAAAAATAACTTAGAGTCTCAAGAGCTAAATATCGACTGAAGAAAACTTTGGTAAGCCATCTAGCGTATACAAATTTTCTGTTTTAATAACATCTAAACCTACTCGGTCAAAATCCTGTAAAAGTTTAATGATGACATCTTGGGCTATAGCTTTTAAATCGTCTGATAAAAAGCGGATCCGATATTGGTCAGATAAAGAGGTATCTGGATGTAAATGAGGCCAAATAATAACCCCTCTATTGCTAATGAATTTTAGATGTAGGGAGGCTTCAGACGCATGAGATACCTTATCAAAAAATCTGTTCAAATTTCCTGTAGAAAAAATAGTAATATCTACACCAACTAGCTCTCTTTTTAATGCTGGGTAGACTTTAGGCTTATGTTTGTAAGGTTCTTGCGGGTTTGTGTGGTGCACTTTTGAAAGGTTTGTAGGTTCTTTCCCTAAATTACTAACTATGCTCTTGGCAAATTCTTGTGTTCCCACACACTTTTTACTGGTTTTTTTGTTAAAAATGTCTTGAGTATGTATTCCTTCTTCAATGGTTTTTAGCCAAGCGTTATGAATTAGATTGGCTGTGCCTGACTGGGCAATATGAATTAACATCAAAATAGTTGCATGGAGAAGTCCGGAAGGATTAGCTATATCTTGATTGGCAATGGTTGGGGCAGAGCCGTGAACAGCTTCAAACATAGAGCCTTTAACGCCAATATTGGCACTTCCACAAAGCCCTACTGAACCTGTTATCTGTGCTGCGATATCAGACACAATGTCACCATATAAATTTGGCATAACCACGATATCAAAATCTTCTGGCGTATCAGAAATTTTTGCGGTGCCAATATCTACAATCAAATGATCATTAATAATATCAGGGTATTCTTTAGCTATTTCGTCAAAAACCTTATGAAACATGCCATCTGAAATTTTTAAGATATTATCTTTAGTAAAGCAGGTGACTTTTTTTCTGTTTTGCAGCTTAGCAAATTCGAAGGCAAAGCGAATAATTTTTTCAGACCCTGAGCGAGAAATAAGCTTTAATGACTCACAAACATCAGGAGTTTGTTGGTATTCAATTCCGCAGTAAAGGTCTTCTTCATTTTCACGTATGATAACGACATCCATATCGGGATGCTTAGTATTTATGTAGGGAAAATAGGAAACACAAGGACGCACATTTGCAAAAAGCCCAAGGGTTGTTCTGATAGTGACATTCAAACTTTTATAACCTCCCCCTTGAGGAGTCGTTATGGGAGCTTTCAAAAAAGCTCTACAATCTTTCAGTATGTCCCATACGCTGGGGTCTATCCCTGTTTTTATTCCGCGTAAATAAACAGCCTGTCCTATTTCTATTTCTTTATAATCTAGAGCCGCACCAGCTTCCTGCAAAATAAATAGACATGCCCTCATAATTTCAGGGCCAATGCCATCTCCTTTAGCAATTGCAATAGGTATTTTTCCCATACTCCGCAATGTAGGAGATTTTTCAAAAGACTTCAATTTCTTTTGTTTTTATACTTATGTAATTATGTTTAAAGACTTATTACGTATTCAAAAAACTAATTTAGATTTCTTTTTCGACTCTTTTAATGAGCAAGAGTTAGATGAAATTCTACAGCTTAGTTTACATTGCACTGGTGTACTGGTTTTTACAGGTGTTGGTAAAAGCGGTATTATTTCTCAAAAAATTTCTCAAACGCTTCTGTCCACTGGATCTAAGTCTATTTTTTTACCTCCAACTGATGCGCTGCACGGAGATATAGGCATTTTGTCGGAACATGATGTTATTTTTTTATTGAGCAAAAGTGGTCAGACCCAAGAACTTATTCAGCTTGTTCCTTATATTAAATCTAGAAAATCAAAAATTGTAGCGGTAGTTTGCGAAAAGAACTCGGAATTGGCTAAGCTGGCGGATTTTTCTATTTATCTTCCAATGCTACGCGAATTGTGCCCTTTCAATTTAGCTCCTACAATTTCGACTACGGTTCAATTGCTTTTCGGGGATCTATTAGCTGTTGCACTAATGAAAGCTAAAGGCTTTTCATTAGATCAATATGCTTTAAACCATCCAGCGGGTGCAATTGGAAAAAAACTATCTCTATCTGTCGGTGATATTATGATAAAAGAAAATCAAATTCCACTTGCAGGGCTAGAAGATAGTCTTATTGATAAACTAGCAGAACTCTCCTCTAAAAAATGCGGCTGCTTATTAATCATAGATAAAGAAAAAAATATGCAGGGGATTTTTACGGATGGCGATTTAAGAAGGGGCCTGGAAACTGAAGGTGAAGCAGTCTTACATAAAAAACTAAAAGACCTTATGACATCAAGTTTTCTTTCTATCAATCCTGCGAGCCTTGCTTGGAATGCCTTAAAAAAAATGGAAGAAAACCCTAAAAAACTTATTTCAGTTCTTCCCGTTTTAGATGATAATAAAGTGGTAGGTGTTTTAAGAATGCATGATATTTTGCAAGTTGGAATACGATAACAGCTTTTGATAAGACTCTTTTGTAAAAAAAGGCATGTATATTTTTTTCTGATTATTCTTAATTAAGATCCCATAGTCTTTTTTTCGCTGTAAAAACAAAATCTTTTCAATGTCTCCAAAAGAAAGTTCCTGAGATGTATTTGCATGTGTATAAAGTAGCTTATCATTCTTAACTGTGATTGTATCAGGAGTTAACTTCCTTTTTTTTGCTTCTTGAATCGGCTTAAGCCCAATATGAATAAATGTAATAGCGCTTAAAAAAAACCATATTCCCCATTCTTCTAAAGTTTGAACAGATAAAAAAGTGGCTCCAAAAAATAAAAAAAAAGCTCCTAAAGAGGTAAAGAAAAATCCTCTTTTACGTAATTTTTTTTGCAGACTTAAAGTAATTTCTGTTTCAATATTCATTTATTTTGCAAGAAAATCAAAAATCAAGATAAACACAAAGTATGATTATTGCACAGCAATTATTAACTTTCGGATGGCAAGAATATCTAATAATATCTCTTCTTATTCTCACCATTATTGCTTTAATCAAAGAATACTTCCCAATTGAAATAACTTTGTTTATAGCTGGAATTATCCCTGTAATTTTAGGAATCGTCCCTACAGATAAGTTTTTTTATAGCATTGCTAATGAAACAGTGGTAACTATTGCTATGCTTTTTATTGTAGTAAAAGCTTTTGAAACATCTGGGCTTATTCATGTTATCTCTAAAAGCTTTCTTCCTAAGGGGAAAAGTCATATACAATCCCTTTTTTTTCTTCTTTCTCCTGTTGGAGTATTAAGTGCTTTTTTAAACAATACACCTATTGTAATGGTTTTGGTGCCTATAATAAGAAAATGGGCTTTAGAAAAGAAACTGAGTCCTTCTTTATTTTTAATCCCTATTTCTTTTGCAGCAATGTTAGGAGGAACTTGTACTCTTATTGGAACTTCTACAAATTTAGTGATCAATGGCCTATTACAAGCTGCAAACCCTGCATTTGGCTTGTCCTTTTTTGAAATAGGAAAGATTGGCTTTTTTTGCGCGGTGGCTGGCTTGCTATTTCTGATTTTTTTCTCAAAGTATCTCTTGCCTGTTCGAGTAGATCCTGATCTTGCCTTACCTGAGGAAATGAAAAAAATGATGAGCCAGTTTCGGATATTGCCCGGATCCAGCCTAATAGGAAAGTCTATTAAAGAAATTGGTCAAAATATCTTGAAGGGGAGTTTTTCTATTTTAGAAATTACAAGAGACAGTAATAGGATAGAAGCCCCTAGGGCACATGTTGTTATTCAAGAAAATGATGTCATAACGTTCCTTGGGGAGCTTAACCAAATTGCTGCTTTGCATGCAATTGAAGGGTTGGAATCGGTTGCTGATCCAAAGTTTAATTTAGACAAGCTGGCCTCCCATTATTTTGAATATACTATTACAGCAAATTCCAGTTTAGTTGGAAAAACTCTAAAAAGAGTCAATTTTCGTATACGGTATGGAGGCTCTGTCTTTGCTATATACAGACAGGGCTCTTATCACATTGGGAATATTAGCGAGCTACCTTTAAGGGCGGGAGACATACTAATGGTCCTATCTTCTAAAGAACATGATGAAAAAGAGTTTGTGAGTAACAGAGATATATTCACCCTTTTACCTAGTAAGGAAATTCCCTTATTCTCTAAAAAAAAATCTTTTACAGTGGCTCTAATTATGATTGCGATGGTCGTATTGGCCACCAGTTACACATCTATGATGATAGCAAGTATTATTGCTGCTGTTAGTTTAATTTTATTTCGGATAGTAACCCCTAGAAAAGCATTTGAGGCTATTAACTGGAATCTTTTAGTAATGATTATCGGTGGACTTACTTTGTCCAAGGCCCTTGAAGTTACAAATGTTGCCAAATATATTGCACATGGTTTCTTGCCCCTTTTAGGAAAAAATCCTTACTTTTTTGTGGCCACTATATTTATTTGCACTACGATTTTTACAGAACTTATTACAAATACTGCAGCGGTGCTTATATTGTTTCCCATTTTTTTTACTGGCCTTAGTTTAATTACTGTCCCTTCTTTGGACGTTGTGCATGCGCTAGCCATAACAGTAGCAATAGCCGGATCATGTTCTTTTTTAACCCCTATAGGGTATCAAACAAATGCTATTGTATTTGGCCCTGGGGGGTATAAATATACTGACTATTTTAAAATAGGGCTTCCTCTAAATTTAATAATTTTAATTTTGTGCACTTTTTTAATTCCTATAATTTGGGGCATTTCTTAAAAAAATCTAGGTTTTTTATCCGTTGACCTTCAAAATATCTATCAAAAACGGATGAGACTATGACTTTTTTTCACTATCTGATTATTAGTGTTTTCTCTTTAGGCTATTTAGCAATTATTTTAGAACATAATATTAAAATTAATAAAACTGCCGCAGCTTTACTTATGAGTGTTGGAGTCTGGGCGTTAATTTTCATTGGGTTTAGTTCTCCTGAAATAATAAGTTTAGAAAAACTAAATGAATATGTAGGAGATGTGAGTCAAATTATTTTCTTCTTATTAGGGGCGATGACCCTGGTTGAAGTAATTGATTCCCATAAGGGATTTAAAATCATTACAGACTTAATTAGAACAAGAAGTAAGAAAAAAATGCTGTGGCTTATTGGGTTTATAGCGTTTTTTCTTTCCGCCCTTTTAGATAATTTAACGACTACGATTGTCATGATTTCTCTTTTGCGTAAGCTCATTGATGATCCAAAAGAAAGAATGTTGATTGGATCAATGGTAGTGATAGCTGCCAATGCTGGCGGCGCTTGGACTCCTATTGGTGATGTAACAACTACCATGCTCTGGATTAATGGACAAGTAACTACAATAAATGTAATTAAGTCTTTATTTATACCTAGTTTTTTCTCTCTGATAGTTTCGCTTTCCTTGTTAAGTTTCAGGCTAAAAGGAAACTTTCACATAAAAAATTACAATTTATCTGAAAAAGAAGAGCCCGGAGCAAAAGTGGTATTTTGCGTAGGAGTTGGTGCTTTAATTTTTGTACCAATTTTTAAAGCTTTAACGGGGCTTCCTCCTTTTATGGGGATGTTAATCGGGCTTGGCGTACTGTGGCTAGTGACAGACATTTATCATCACAAATATGAAAATAGGCATCACCTTCGTGTTCCTCATGTTTTAACAAAAATTGATACATCAGGTGTTTTATTTTTCTTAGGGATCTTACTTAGTATTCATGCCCTGGAATCCGTTGGGATTTTAAAGCAATTAGCTGCGTATTTAAGTGATCATTTACAGAATATCCCTTTAATTGCCTCAGCCATTGGGGTGATTTCAGCAATTGTAGATAATGTCCCATTAGTTGCTGCTTGCATGGGGATGTATGATTTACAAAGCTATCCTACTGATTCTCCCATCTGGATGATGATTGCTTATGCAGCTGGAACTGGAGGAAGTATTTTAATAATTGGATCTGCTGCTGGAGTAGCTTTAATGGGGATGGAGAAGATAAGTTTTATGTGGTATTTAAAACGTATTAGTCTTACTGCATTAAGCGGATATCTTGCTGGAATGGCTCTTTATTTACTTTTACAAGTTCTTTAGATTTTGTGCATAAAAAAAAGGTCGCATTATGCGACCTTTGCAAAACTTTCTTTAAGTTTAAGATTTTACTTAAAAGTCAAATCCAACTCTGAAAGATAGACCATTCAAAGTAAGATCTCCTCGAGAAACTTTGTCATTAGCTGACCAGTTTTGATTATCGAAAAATCTTCTAAGTTGGTTAATATTCCACCACTGATGGAACTCATAAGCAAGCCTTAAAGATACACGGTTTTGATCTTTATTGAATAAAGTATTCCAACCTAAGCCAAGTAAGACTTCAAAGTTAGGAATGTTGCTGTAATAGTCATAGCTAATCGTGTAACTATTATTTGCTTGCGAAGTAGACTGATCAATATCATATTTTGTAAATAGAATCGATCCTGCAACATTTCCAAAAATTGTAAAGCCTGAGCCTAACAGCCATTCAGATCTTAAGCCAGCACGAAGACCAACAGACCAAATGTCGTTCTTGGCATTCATTTCAGCTCCAAGCTGAGTTGTTGCCCCATCTGTGAAGCTTCCTCCATAACGAGCTAGATAGTCTTGATCAATCCATGCGGCGCGAACACCAAAGTGTGGATTGAAAATAACATATCTACTGATATGGTGAGGTTTACCTAAGCTTATGTCTAATGTATTATAAGTTAACTTCCATCTAGCGGAAGCTTCTCTTTCTGGTAGAATTCCAGCAGCAGCAGCTGGGAAGCCTTCTGGTGCTAACCAGAAGGGAAGCATTCTTCCGTCACCCTTAACAGTTGCGCTTTCATCTTGATTAGTTTTTAAATAAGTCCACTCAGCGTCAATATTCCATGCGTCATGGTTTAAGTAAAAGCCAATATTAACTCGAGCTCCAAAGCCCCAGTCCCAGTTGTCATCATCGTTAGAAAAGCCTTGTACAGCTCCACCTGTAAGCGCAGCAGTTCCAATTGTATTGGCATCCTGCGCGCCAGAAGTATTTGTGATGGCAAAATCTAGCCCATCTTCTTTTGCCTGAAAGGCAATGAAGTCAGCTGCAAAATAAAAGTCTCTTGGGCAAGCTAATCCAACATCTTTTGGATAAGCAAAAGCAAAAGGACCTGGTTTTGGATCTTCACAGCAAACATCTACTGGAGGTTGATCACATGGACCTCTAGGAATTGCGTACGCATTAGAAACAGCTAAAACAGCTGCAACTGATGACGCAAGCAAGTGTTTCATTTTCCATTTAACTTGCATTTTTTTATTTCTCCCAACTTTAAATTTATTGGTTTGTTAACTTTAATTCGTTTTTTTCTAATTCCTAAAATGCACAAGAATTTAGAAAAGATAGCAACTTACCTAGACCATAAAAATATTTCTTGAAAAATAGCAATAAAAATCTGTTTTTTTCTTTTTTTTATCAAGAGATAAAATAAAAAAAACGTCTTAAATAATAAGACGTTTTTTTTTGTAAAAAGGTATGCTTTCTAAAGGTCAAATCCTAAACTAATTGAAACACCATTCAAAGTTAAATCGCCTCTTGAAACAGGTTTGTTAGCTGACCAACTTTGTTCATCAAAAAACCTTCTAAGTTGATTGACATTCCACCATTGATGAAACTCCCATGCAACACGTGCTACGACGCCAGCTTTATTTTTATTAAAAAGAGCTCTGTAACCAAGTCCAAGTGCAACTTCAAGGTTGGGAATGTTTTGTATGAAGTCGTTAGAAACTTCATAACCATTACCAAATTGTGCAACACTTTGATCTACATCAAACTTTGTATATAACATTGACCCGGCTATCTTTCCAAAGACTTGAAAGCCTAACCCAACTAACCACTCAGTATTTAGTCCAGCTCTAAAGCCAATAGCTGACAAATCATTTTTAGCATTCATTTCAGGTGAAGAGGCGAGTGCTATATCTGGATTATTAACTCCTTGGTCTCCGCCATATCGAGCTAGATAGCTTTGCTTAATCCAAGCAGCTCTAATTCCAAAAAAAGGATTGGTAATAAAGTATCTAGATGAGTGACGCGGGATTCCCAAGCTTAAATCAAAAGTATTATAGTGTAGTTTCCATTGTGCAGACGCATCGCCTGCAGGTATAGCTGTTGTAGCTGAAGGAAAATCTACTGGAGTTAACCAAAAAGGAAGCATTCTTCCACTGCCATCAATAGATGAACTTTTATCTTCAGTAAAATGGAAATAGGTCCACGTAGCATCTAGATTCCAAAAATCATGATGAGAATAATAGCCTATATCAAAGCGGCCACCGAGATCCCAGCTGCTATTGTCACCAGTAGTGTAACCTTTAACAGAACCATTAGTTAAAGGAGATGTTCCAATAGTATTTGCACTTTGTCCTCCAGAAGAGTTGGTCATGGCATAGTCAAGACCATTTTCCTTTGCTTGCATCACTAGTAAGTCAAAGGCTACATAAAAGTTGCTTGGACAAACTAATCCAATATCACGAGGATATTTGAAGGCAAAAGGGCCTGGTTTTGGATTATCGCAGCAAAGATTTTGAACAGGTTTGTCGCATGGTGCTGGCGGGATAGCATTAACATTCAAGCAAAAGCATGAAAGCATAATTAATGACATAATTTTTAAATTCATATAAGACTCCTTTAATCGACAATGAACGATAAAAGGTCTAAACAAAAGCATCAATAAAAAATTAAATCTACAACAAAAAATGTTTTTAGAAAAACCAAGGTGTTATTTAGGAATCATTATTCCTAACGCATTGCTTACTCAAAATTCTGATCTTTTGAAAAAAGCAGACTTTAAATTTACAAGTATTTTGATAAATGAACACATACGTTGAGAAAGATTGTTTCTACTTTCCGTTTAAAAATGCTGCAGTTCACATTGCGTTTTTTAACTCGTGAAAAAACACGATCCAAATATGACCTTTCTCATAGGAGAAATCAAGGATTTTTTGGGTGGGAAAAGTCCTTCAAAAAGGTATCAATTAAATTTTTTGATAAAGCCTTAAAAAGTGTAGAAATTTTATTTTTTTGAATTTCTTTAAAAAACTGTTTGCTTTCAAACACCGGAGTTTTGTATGTTTATTACTTCCTTCAAGCAAAGAAGGAAAGAGCAACGCAAAGTTGCATTGTTATCTTGACAGTAAGAAGAGAGTGCCGAGAAGAAAGTTTGTGTGGGTAATAACCCACGAATAAAGTTTAATTTTTTTACTGAGAATTTGATCCTGGTTCAGATTGAACGCTGACGGCGTGGA
>Ga0210057_1000525_pt1 | contig 63045 bp, 60 predicted proteins | sample CryGeyCG2114_010_2_FD_183968 | JGI IMG/M metagenome (GOLD analysis project Ga0210057, IMG submission 183968) | Groundwater microbial communities from aquifer - Crystal Geyser CG10_big_fil_rev_8/21/14_0.10 (SPAdes) (version 2) | ecosystem: Environmental > Aquatic > Deep subsurface > Groundwater ...
ACTCAAAGCTTTCAAAACAAGCACAATTTTATCTTCTCGACCCTGCTCGAAGCATAAAATTTCGCATTTCGTAATTCAAAGTAACGAAAAGCAATTTTTTATTTAATCAAATTCACGATTAATTTCACCATCACGTCTTTTTGTTTGGGATTACTTTCGGCGACCAACAGCGCAAGCGCGACTAACGCATTTTGGTCAACTCGCCTTTCTCCTTTGAGATTCATATAAATGTCATTCTCGATCAAATAAAGCGTAAACAAAAGCGAACCAATTCTTTTATTGCCGTCAACAAACGGGTGGTCTTTGATTGTTAAATATAATAAATTCGCCGCGCGCTCCTCTATGCTTTTGTACAGCGCCTTACCGTTAAAAGTCTGTTGAAGACTTCCTAAAATACTCCTCAGTTTTTCGCTTACTTCCTGTCCGAATATTTCCGTCGCCTGCTTATTTTTTATCAAACGGTTTTTTAAACTTTCTATGTACCCTTTTGTTTCTTCATAATTCAGAGGTTTGGGAATTTTCTTGCTAACACCGTCTATCCGCAACGCACCTTTATCGTATTTATTTAGTAAAATCCAAGTCTTAGTATAGTCAGTGACCACCCGAACCATCCCCTTTTCTTTGTCGGTTAACTGTTTAGAATTTAAAGCCAGCCTGAACACACCCAAAGTATCATCCAACTCTTTCATTGACACTTGGCTTTTCTCCAGACGTTTTTTGTCAACGGTAAAACCTTTCAGAATATAATCCCGTAACCGGTTGGTAGCCCAAATCCGAAACTGCGTCGCTCTTTTGGAATTAACTCGATATCCTACGGATATAATCGCGTCTAGATTATAAAACGCGGTTTTATAAGTTTTGCCGTCTTTGGCAGTATGTTCCAAAATGGAACTAACTGAATCTTCACTTAATTCAGCGCTTTTAAAAATATTTTTTAAATGCTTCGTAATCGCCGGACGCTGGGTGCCGAAAAGCTCGGCGATTTGCGCTTGATTAAGCCAAACCGTCTCTTGGGCTAGCGTAACCCTCACCACCGGCCCGGCGGCGGATTTATAAATAATAATTTCGCCTTTTGGCTGCTCTTTTTCCATATTTTTGAACAAGTTTTATTCTTTCTCCATATTTTTAAAACAATCTTATAACGGACTTTTAATATTTTTTATTGCCGGATTGGTAACTTTGGTATAAATTTGGGTCGTTCTAATGTTAGCATGGCCCAAAAGTTCCTGCACATAGCGCACATCCGTTCCGTTTTCCAAAAGATGGGTAGCGAAACTGTGGCGGAGGGAATGAAATGTCGCGGGTTTTTTTATTCCGGCTTTTTCCAAAGCCGCGTAAAAAACTTTTTGCGCGGTGGACTCGGAAAGTCTGCCTCCCCGCTCACTTTCAAATACAAAATCGTCGCTGTTTTTTCCGCTAACAAATTTTTGCAGGTCGAACCTTAAAGATTCCGGAAGTAACGTCAGCCGATCTTTCCTTCCTTTCCCCTGCCGGACTTTTACAGTAAGCTCGTTAAAATTAATATCGCAAACCTTCAACCGAACCACCTCGCTCACTCGCAAGCCCGCCCCATAGGCAACCGCGACCAACAGACGATGTTTAGTGTTGGAAATACTTTCCAGAATATTTTTTATTTCCTCCCGGCTCAAAACTTCCGGCAATTTTTGCGTCCGTTTGGGGTGCTTAATTTTTTCAAAATCCGGTCTTTTATAAACTTGGGTAAATAAATAATTGATGGCATTGGCCGCGAGCGCAATGGTCTGGCTAGACAGATGTTTTTGTTGTTTTTGATGCAGATAATTTTTTATTTCTTCCCCGGTTAAATTCCTTAAGGATTTATTGTAAAACCTGTAAAGATCTTTAATTACGCCCGAATAAGCGGCAATGCTTTTGCCGCTGTAATTGCGCAATTCCATCTCGCGTCTTACAATATCTAACAGATTGGCCATATAAATAAATCCTATCATACACTCCACATATCATACAAATTCTATTATAATAAACCCAGACTATCCCCATATAAACCAGTTAGGCGAAATTTTAAAAAACAAACTTTTTCATTTTATATTTGAGCCCTTTTAAAATTTTTTTGGAAAGAAAAAGGCCCGCAAGGTTTTTGTCCTTGAACGGGCATTTGAAACGCGTTGAAACATCATGACATTATGTCCCGCACGGCCTTTTGGACGCATTCTGGTATCGGACCGTTCCATCCAAGAAATCCGCCTTTCAAGACATAGGTAACGAATGCACAAAACTCCTCAAGCGGAATTTCGTACTCGCCGACCCTCACAACTTCTGTAAAAGGACCCAGAAACCCAGAATTGTCTACCACTCCATGGCTAATAGTTCTGATAGATACGCTCATGATTTTTCCTCCTTTCTCAGGAATAATTTGACGCCAAAATTAGCATCATGTTAGTATAGCAAAAAATAGACTGCATGTCCAGACCACGAAAAAAATTTCAAAAGGGCTCTTAAATTAAGGTAAAGTTTGTTTTTTAAAACTCAAGAGGTCGCTGCGCTTTCTTTTGCCCCCTTATTTGATATAATTACATTGAGGTAGGGCAAAAGAACCCTCGCCTAACAACGCGATAAGCGGAAAAACTCTCAGCCCGAGTTTTTCGCAAATTTTATTTCGCTTTGCTCAATAAAACTTCGCTTATCGGTACACGTTATATGAAATTTTATTTAAGCCTAATGCTAATAAAAAAGATATGGCAAATAATGTATTTGTAAAAAAATCATCAATGCAAGGCAAAGGAGTTTTTGCTTCCCGTGATTTTAAAAAGGGTGATTTCGTCTTGGAAATAGATGACTCTCATGTCGTCACTGATGAATCAAAGCTGACTAAAGAACAACACGAATTTGACCTTGATTATCTTCATGACAGAATCATCTTGATGCAAGAGCCTGAAAAATATATCAATCACTCTTGTGAACCAACTGTCTATGTTAAAACGAAGAATGGAGTAAGAAATGTTTACGCCATGAGAGAAATTAATAAAGGCGACGAAATCACCTACGATTATTCTGTGAATGGCGACAACGATGGTACTTTCAAATGTAACTGCGGAAGCAAAAACTGTCGCAAAGTATATCAAGGAGATTTTTTTAAACTACCACTAGAAATTCAATTGAATTATTTGCCATATCTCGACGACTGGTTTGTTGAAAAGCATAGAAGCAAAATAGATAAACTTCGAGGACGGCTTAAATAAAACATCATATAACAGCGTGTATCTGGTTCGGCAGATTTGACGCAATTAGATTCAAAAGGAATGTCAAATCAGCCTCTCCCAAATTTCGCAAAAAAACAATTAGATTTTCAAAGGAATTTTTGCGAAACTTCAGATACACGCGAACGTTATACGACATATTTTGATGACTACATTTATTCCGATAAATTTATATCCTGCTTTAAATTTTTATAAACTATGACCAATATAATCATAATTCACGGTTCATATGGAAATCCGGATGAAAATTGGATTCCATGGCTAAAATCTGAACTTGAAAAGTTAAAATGTGCTGTTTTCGTTCCAAAATTTCCAACTCCTGAAAATCAATCATTAGAGAGCTGGAGAAAAGTTTTTGAAAAATATAAACAACATGTAAACGAAAACACAATTTTAATTGGTCATAGTTTAGGTCCTGCATTTTTATTAGATTTGCTGGAAAAATTAGATAAACCAGTTAAATCCGCTTTTTTTATCTCTGGATTTTTGGAATTACTAGGCAATCCTGATTTTGATGAGATAAATAAAACATTTGTTGATAGAGATTTTGACTGGGATAAAATCAAGAATAATTGCAAGAAATTCTATATTTATCATTCTGATAATGATCCGTATGTTCCGATAAAAAAAGCTACTGAACTTGCTGAAAAATTAGACAGTAAAGTCATAGAAATAAAAAATGCAGGACACTTTAATGAAAAAGCGGGATATAATAAGTTTGAATTATTGTTAGAGGATATTAAAAAGTATGTGGAGTAGAGCCGTCATCAAAATACGCAAGGGGACGCTGCGCTTTCGCTCGTTCCTCGCTCACCCTCGTATAACAAGGGATATACGGTTCGGGGCTCGGCTCGCCCCTCACACAAATTTTTCTTCCACTTCGTTCCAGAAAAACTTCGTATATCCCTAACGTTATGCAAAATTTATTTTTTAACTTTACTATGACTAACTTATTCATCACATCAACATTACATTCAGATTGGAATGTTTTATTTAACCCTAAACTATGCAATGCCTTAGAACAAAGGGCGGTTAAATGTCATCTGCCTCAACGAGATATCAACCAAACAGGTAATTTTGAGGAAAAATTTCAGCAAAATATCAAGGGCATAAAAAACTCGGAAAAATTATTATGTATTGCTGAAAATGAAAGTGTGAACTGGGGCGGTGAGGTTGGTTTTGCCCATGGTATAGGAAAAAAAATTATTGCTTTAAAAACTAAAAATCACGATATACCTTTAATACTAAAATACATGATAGATGATATTGTTGAGGCAGATGACCTTAATAATATAGATGCATATATTGACGAATTAGTGGTAAGGATTAAAAAATAAACATCATATAACACCCCATATGCGGTTCCGTTCCGCTTACTTGAATGTTTTGAGGTAGAGTTTTAGAGAATTAACACTAAAATACTATAAGGTAAAACAAAATTAATTCCGCTCCACTTCACTCAAATTTTAATACTTTTCTTGCGGTGGCGCTCGCGCGCGATTATACCGCAATAAAAGTATTAAAACTTCGCATATGGTGGCACGTTAGGCGAAATAATGAAAAATTCTTTTGCCCTATCGGGCAAATTAATCGGGACAATTTTATTTTATTAACGCTATAATATGGATATGAAAAAATTTACTGAACAATTCGGCGATTTCAATTTTAAAGGCTTCGGGAATAAGGAAAGAGGTCCGAGGGAGATTGAACTTGCAAAAAAAGAAGGTAATAAGACAATCACCGAAGAAGAAAAAGGTGAACTTTATGGGCTTAGAGTTTTTCCTAACAATCCTCGTGGGCAGGAGTTGAGAAAAAAAGAACATCTTGGCCTTTTGGCTCCTGAAGAAAAAGAAGAATTAAGAAGATTAAACCAACTTAAAACTAGACAAGAAACCATGACGCCTGAATTGCAGGAGTTATGGGAAAGAACCGAAGCAAAAGATCCAAATATTGAGCAAGTTTCAATGAATCAAGGTAGCTCAGTTGAAGTATCTCTAGAAGATGAGCAGGAAAAAGTAATTTGGACTTACGGACTCGGTGGGTGTTTTGGAACATTAGTTTTTAGTGAAGATGAAAATGGTCGCAAAACTGCGGTTCTTACCCACTTTGATCCGTTAAGCATATCCGCAAACATGAATGAGTTGAGAAGATTAATTAAGGCTAATCCCGCAATGAAAACTTCCAAATATAAACAATCTATCTTAGTTTTAGGGGCTGATAGATACGAACAAAATCCTCAAACCAAGCAATGGGAAAGAAAAATCCAAGATCAACAAAAAGCGGATATACTTATTACTGCAATTCAGGCGGAATTGGGCCAAGATATTGAAGTAAAATTAGAGCCGTATTCAACACAACGTGATGCAATGACAAAAGACCAAGGTTCGTTAATAGTAAGGATTCCTCCAAAAGGACAAGCAACTTATAGGACTTGGTTTAGCCAAGGAAAGTTAGGAAAAACAGATGAAAACCGAATTAGTGAATTAAAAGAGGATTTAAAAAAATAAAATTGTCCCGATTAAAATTCGCCTATCGGCGAATTAGAATTTTTCATTACATCGTACAACAGCGTGTATGAGGCTACGGCTTTTTACAAAAGCCTCCGCCCAAATTTTTCTCCGCTATCGCTACGCAAAAACATCGCATATTCTGGAACGTTAAGCGACATATTTTTGAAAAATTTGTTTTTAAAATATTTTTGGTAGGCTTTAAGAAATAAGGAATTTGATTTTTTTAATTTTTAAAAGAGGGTGGTAAAAGGTGTTTTCTCCGCTATCGCTCTGAAAACGATTTATTTATAAGGGGAAGACGGATACAATAACATTGTCTAACTTGGAAAATTACTATGGCAAAAAGAGATTATACAAATTGGGATAGAAAGGGCTTAATCAAAGAGATTGAGCAACTTGGAAAAAATTTTAATCAAGCTAAAAGATTATAACTTATGAAAATTTTTAACTACTCACAAAGAAATCCAGATACGATTGCTCAAGAATTGGGAGTCGATCTGCAAAAAGGATTTGGCAAGGAAGCGATTCTTGAACGGCAGAAAAAGTTTGGGCCGAACAAAATCAAAATCAAGGAAACAACCGGTTGGCATATTTTTTTCAGGCAATTCAAATCTGCTTTTATATATCTCCTACTTGGCGCCATGGCCATCACTATTACTTTAGGCGAGATGGTGGACACGGTGATGATTTTTATATTCATTGCCATTAACACAGGCTTAGGATTTTATCAGGAATACAGTTCGGAAAAAACCGCGCAGCTGCTTAATAAATACGCTTTGCCCAGAGCCAAAGTTTTGCGAAACGGAAAAGTGGAGATTGTTACCGCTGATCGGCTGGTTCCGGGGGATATCATTCTTTTGGAAACCGGCGACAAGGTGCCGGCCGATGTTCGGTTAATTGAGCAGAACAATTTAAGTATTGACGAGACGGTATTAACCGGGGAATCTGTGTCGGTATTCAAGAAGGCCGAAATTCTAAAAACTTCGCCCTCGTCTTATCATCAAGCTTCAAATTTAGCTTTTTCCGGAACAGATGTTTTAAAGGGTAGTGCTCGAGCCATAGTCCTTACCACCGGAAAAAACACCGCTTTTGGAAAAATTGCCAAGCTGACTGGCGAGTCTAGAAAAATAAGTGATTTTGAAAAAGGTATATCTCGTTTCTCTCAATTCATTCTCAAATTGGTGGGCATCACCCTGTTAGTGGTATTTATCGCTCATCTCTTAATCAACCAAAATGGAATAAATGTCTTTGAGCTGATTATTTTTTCCGTAGCCTTAACTGTCAGTGTTATTCCCGAGGCTCTTCCTTTGGTCACCACTTTTTCTCTAGCTCGGGGAGCTCGCCGTTTGGCTGAGAAAAAAGTGATTGTCAAACGCTTGTCCGCGATTGAAGATTTGGGCGGAATTGAAATATTGTGTAGTGATAAAACTGGCACTTTAACCGAGAACAAGCTGAAGATCGCCAATACGTACTCTAAAAATGCCGAAGAATCTATCTGGCTGGCAAACTTGGCTTCGTCTTTTGAATTACAACAAAAAATTGAGCCATTTGACATCGCTTTAGAAAATGGTCTTGATTATAAACAAAAAAAAGAAATCAAAAAAATTAAAAAAATTGCCGAGGAACCATTTGATCCGAAAACCAGAAAAAATATTGTTTTGGTTGATGATGGTAAAAACAAATTAGTAATTTCTAGAGGCGCACCAGAAACAATCATTTCACAATGCCTGGTAATAGATAAAAAAACCAAAGAAAATATTAACGACTGGATAGAAAGGGAAGGCCGGCAAGGCCACAGGGTTTTGGCGGTCGCGTATAAAGAAATTGACCGTGATCAAAAAAAACAAAATATTACCAAATCATCCGATGATAGCGATTTGGTTTTTTCGGGCATTATCTCGTTTGTTGATCCGATTAAAAAGAGCGCCTTTAGCGCGGTCAAAAAAGCTAAAGAATTGGGGGTAAGGCTGGTAATTATTACTGGAGACAGTCTAGAGGTCGCCGGAGCAGTGGCTAAAAAAATTGAGCTGATTGATTCGACAGAATATGTGCTAACAGGAGAAAGGTGGCAAAAGGCCAATGATAATCAAAAAGAAAAATATTTGTCAGACTATTCTGTTTTTGCCCGAGTGTCTCCCGAAGAAAAATTTGATATTATAAAAGCTTTGCGCGCCAAATATATGATCGGTTTTTTAGGCGAAGGCATTAATGACGCGCCGGCTTTAAAAATCTCTGGGGTATCGCTAGTAGTTAACAGCGCATCCGACATCGCCCGCGAGGCCTCTGACATTATTTTATTAAAGAAAAATTTAGAAGTGATAATTGACGGCATCCAAGAAGGCCGGCAAGTATTTGCCAACACCACTAAATATATTAAATCCACATTGGCTTCAAATTTTGGTAATTTTTTCGCGATAGCCACTGCTTCGCTGATGATTGACTTTCTCCCCATGTTACCCATCCAAATCCTTTTGGTCAATCTTTTGTCCGACATGCCTATGGTTTCTATTTCTACCGACAATGTTGAGAAGGCGGAGCTGAAATCACCCAAGAGATACGAGGTCAAAGAAATTATTATTGTGGCCATTGTTCTCAGCTTGGTCAGCATGGTGTTTGATTTTATCTTTTTTGGTTCTTTTTACCGTATCTCGCCGAAAGTTTTACAGACTAATTGGTTTATCGGCAGTATCTTGACCGAACTGGTTTTGATTTTTTCCATCAGGACCAAGTCGCTGTTTATAAAAGGCAGTCGGCCTTCAAAGTCACTAGTTTATTTAAGCATTATGACTTTTGTGTTGACAATTGGTCTACCTTATACAGCCTTTGGACAGAACATATTTAAATTCACTCCGCCCACATTGGCACATTTACTTTTGATTCTCTCGTTAGTGTTTATCTATTTTATTGTTTCGGAAGTTGTGAAATTAATGTATTATAAAAACAGACGAGAAGCTAATATATTGTGATAGATATGTAAAATAAATAGCAGGCAAAAATTCCCTCCCCTTAAACCCCTTCCTTTTTGCCTTTTATTTGAAGAGAATAAAGAGTTTTAAAAAAACAAAATCGAAATTCTTTTTCAGAGCAATCCCGATTACTATCGGGATTAAAGTAAAACATGCACATCACAAAACTTTATATAGAACTCCTAATCAAATAATTCTATGAATGAAATCGATAAAATCAATATTTGTATACCTGTGGTTTCAGCCATAATTGAAAGAGAACACAACGGTGAAATCGAAATATTAGTTCAGACTAGATGGAAACCTGAAAGAGATTCAGAATATTCTGGAACTTTAGAAATTCCTGCCGGGTGGATTGATAGATATGAGAATGTATATGACGCGGTACATAGAGAAGTTTTAGAAGAAACGGGACTAAAAATTTTAAAAATATTTCCAGATATCAAAACCAAAATACATTCTCCAAAAAGTGATGGCTCTTTTGCTTTCCAACCATTTTGTTGTCAACAACAAATTAAAGGTGGTAAACCTTGGATAGGTTTTGTGTTTATTTGCAAAGTTGAAGACAAAGAACCAATTGCACAGCAGGAAGAATGTAAAAATATTAAATGGATTAAAAAGTCTGAACTAAAAGAAATATTTGAGAAATCACCAGAAAAAATTTTCACTCTACAATTAGGAATTTTAGATTACTACTTTAACAACGAACGGCACTAAAAATAAACTCAAGTGAACGCCGCGTTTTCGATTTTTTTTCTTTTATATTTTTTACATTAAGGAAAGAAGTCAAATCCTTGCATAACAAGTAATAACCGGAAAAGTCCTCAGCTCCCCCTTCGCTAAAGCTACAGCGGGATACGATCGGCATTTTCCCAAATTTTCTTTCATTTTTTTCACCACTATTTATACTTGAAAAAGAACAACCATTTGAAAAAAAGGAATTCATAGAGCAAACACCCCGCCCCAATTTATTAGATGTTGTAAAAATTGAGGGCCGTTGAGCGCAGGTAATTTTGGGTGGTGACCATATTAGATACTTGGACAGCCAAAACCAAGTTGGTATAAATTGGAACGAATTTAAATGCACTAAGAATTGGGAGGGGTCTGCTGTTAGGATAGTAAAAAAATCAACAAGCTTCACGCCAGAAGAATTGGGGCATATTTATTGAGGATCAGAACAAGTACAAAACCCATCTTTAAGGGAGGAAGTAGCTGTTTTTGGAGAATTTGAAAAAAAGAAAAAATGAAAAAAACTATCGCCTAACACTGGATATGCGGTTCCGCTTCGCTCCACCCATTTTACTTCTGCGGTCGCAACATCGCATATTCAGACACACTATAACTATAACTCTAACCCTTCCATCTTCCCCCAACTCTTCCCAACTTTTGCCTCCACCACCACCGGCACAGAAAGCTCAATGGAATTTTCCATGAGTTTTTTTATTTTTCCAGCGTATTCTTTTGTTTTACCTGTCTTTACTTCAAAAATTAGTTCATCGTGGACCTGTAAAAGCATTCTACAGTCAGGATTTTCTACCCCGATTTTTTTTGCGACATCAATCATCGCGATTTTTATAATATCTGCGGCAAACGACTGCACCGGCATATTGATAGCCGCCCGCTCGGCCGCTGCCCTAACCATAAACTGCGAAGATGACAACTCTGGTAAATAGCGTTTCCGACCCAGAGGGTTTTCGACACAACCATCCCGCTTTCCCTGAATAACCAAATCTTTCAAATACTGATCAACAAACCGATAGGTGAAAAAATATTTATCAATAAAATTTTGTGCCTGCTGCCGGGTTAAACTTGGAATTTGTTGGGCTAAACCATAAGCAGATAACCCGTACAGTACTCCAAAGTTTATAATTTTGGCATTGCGCCTGTCAGCAGGAGTAACTTCGCTTTCTTTTTTGCCAAACACTTCCGCGGCGGTAGCGGAGTGAATATCTTTTCCGTCTTTAAAAATCTTTTGCATCACTTTATCACCCGACAAATGAGCAACTACTCGCAACTCTATTTGTGAATAATCAAGAGACAAAAGTTCAAACCCAATTTCTGCTATAAACCCTTCGCGGATTTTATTGCCCAGTTCCGTGCGAATCGGAATGTTTTGTAAATTTGGATCATTGGACGACAGACGGCCGGTCGCCGCAATTGTTTGATTGTAACTGGTATGAAGTCGGCCGGTTTTTTTACTTACCAGTTTTGGTAGCGCCTCGAGGTAAGTATTTTGCAATTTAGACAACTCCCGATATTCCAAAATCAGCGAGATTATTGGGTGTTTGTCTTTCATTTTTTCTAATTCGGAGGCTGCTGTCGAAAGGCCTGTTTTTGTCTTTTTTATATCGGCTGTTGAAATTTGAAGTTTGGTAAACAATATCTCTTTTAACTGCTTTGGCGAAGCGATATTAAAATCTCCGCCCCCAATTTTATGAATCCTTTTTTCCAAAGACTCAAGATCTTTTCCAACTATTTTTGAAAACCGGCTCAAGTATCCGGTGTCGAGCTTAACCCCCGCTTTTTCCATCAATGCCAAAACCGGGATAAGCGGCATATCAATCTCATAAAAAACTTTGGCGAGTTTTTCTTTAATTATTTGTGATTCCAGCTTTTCTTTTAACTGCAAAGTAAAATCAGCGTCTTCGCAAGAATACTGCGCGACTTTTTCAACCGGCACATCTATTAGTGTAATCTGATTTTTACCCTTACCGATCAAATCTTCAATCGGCTGCATCTGGTAGCCAAAATGAGTAAACGTCAAATTGTCCAATGACAATCCGCGGGCTCCGGGATTTAATAAATAAGCGGCAATCATTGTATCAAAAGATAAAGGTTGCAAATCTATTCCGGCTAAATTCAAAACCGCGTAGTCGTATTTTATATTATGCCCGTATTTTTCAATATTGTTATCTAGCAAGACTCTTTTTAAACCTGAAATATCCAGATTTAAACTCCCCAAGACCTTCTGTTTTGAAACCGGGATATAGTATGCTTCCCCTGTCTGGTAACAAACCGCAACACCTAACAACTCCGCCTCTATTTCTTTTTGCGAGGTGGTTTCTGTGTCCACCGCGAACCCTTTTTGTTTTTTTAATTCAGCAATTAATGCGTCAAGTTTTTTTTGAGTCTTAATAAGATGATAGTTTTTATTTATAGGTTTTCCTTCCTGATTCATAATTCCTGATTCCTGATTCTGTATTCTTGGTAACTTATCCAATAAACTTTTAAACTCCATTTCCTGCAAAAACTTCAAGGCGGTCGCCGCATTGTAATTGCCAAATAGAGTCTTTTCAATATCAAAACCCACCGGCGACTTGGTGTCGATAGTCGCGAGTTTTTTAGAAAGCAACGCTTCCTTTTTTTGGTCAATCAGTTTATGTCGAAGTTTTTCCGGCAAACTTGCCGCTTTATTCGCTGAGCTTGTCGAAGGGTTTTCCAGTGCCTTATAAAGATCCTCAATATGTCCAAACTTTTTTATCAGTTCACAAGCACCTTTTTCACCAATCCCGATAACTCCCGGTATATTGTCAGAGGGATCGCCGCGCAATGCTTTGTAATCTATCACATACTCTGGACCAAACCCGTAACGATTCTTAACTTCAGCTTCATCATATTCTATTGTTTCTGTAAGACCTTTTTTGGTTGTAAAAACAGAGGTATGATCATTCACGAGTTGTAAAGCATCTAAATCCCCGGTAACGATAATATTTTTTACTCCCCCCTCTTTATGTTTAACTATTGTCCCGATAACATCGTCTGCCTCATACCCCTGCTTCTCAAAAATCGGTAAATTTAAAGATTTTACAAACTCTTTTACTTTCGGAATCTGATCATATAGTTCTTGTGGGGCTTTTACCCGTTTCGCTTTATAGTCAGAAAACATTTTGTGACGAAACGTCGGGCCGGAAACATCAAAAGCCACCGCCACATAATCCGGTTTAATCTGTTTTATGGCATTCAAAAAAATCATGACAAAACCGTAGACGCCGTTTGAGGGCTCGCCTTTGGATGTAGAAAGATGTGGAATAGCATGAAACCCCCGGTGCACAAGCGAGTTCCCGTCCACAATCATTAATTTTTTTGATTTAGAAAACATATCTTTCCCTGTCATTCCGGACGCCATGAGCCTCGAACAAGGTCAAGAAGCGCAGGCGATCCGGAATCTAGAATCGGACCCCTGCTTTCGCTAGGATGACAGATTATAATCCCTTAATCCACTTATTAAAAGTCACTTTATACTTCTCCAAACCATCATATACATTAATTTTACCATTTCGTGCAATTCTTTGCCTTCAATAACAGTGACAAAAGGATTCTTTTCAAAACTGAACATTGCAATTTTCTGATCATACAAAATCATTGCCGAGCTAACGCCAATTTCCCCTGGAACAATTTTTATCTCTCTTCTTTCTGGTAAGTGTTTCTGAAACTCTTTTAAATCCAAAATATCTTTGTCAGTTATGAAATAAATTTTTGGAGAGCTTGCTTTGTGCTTATTTACCTCTCCTTCCTCCAACGCTTCCCGTAAATCTTTTAAAGATAACTTTTTTAGTAATTTGGTAGCTGAACCGAATACATACCATGAAGCTTTTGACGAAGCGATATCAAGTAAAATGTTTTTAACCGCGTTAATACCTTCAAGATGGGTAATTTTGGATTCGCCTCCAGAGCCTGTTGATGCTATATCTTTGAGAGCTGGTATCATTTTTTCCAAAACCAACTCTGCAGAAATTACTTCCCGACGCATGCGTTTGGTCAACTTTTCCAGCCTGTCTGGTTTTTCCGAGGCAAAAAAAGTCTTTTTACCTTTTCTGTTAGAAAAGACTAATCCCAACCCCATTAACTGATCCAGTATAAGATAGGTGGTGGAACGCTTCATTTTAATATCTTCGGAAAGCCTGCTTGCGGTAATAGGTCCTAATTTTATAAGGGTTAAATAAATAAGCGATTGGTTTTCTGACAATCCCAGCTTGCGCAGGTCCTTTTCCAAATCTAATTTTGTTGAATTTGTCATTATTTATTGGAAACAACAATTATACTATAAATGCTAGCAAAATATGGTAAAACTATCAAGTTTCTCTCTGGTGTCCATTAAAGATTGACGAATATTGAAAATAAGTGATAAATTGTATTGTTCTAACCAAAAGGATACCCTCGATGAAAAAAAAATGTAAAGATTGCGAGACTTGCGGAAAAATGGTACATGTTGGGTGGAAAGATGCCTCGTGTCAAAAATGTTCGGGTGGCGGTGAGGTTGCTAAAGGGAAAGAGTTACACGATAGTTATATGTGCCCAAAATGTGTAGGGTCGGGAAAGGCAATGGGTTGCGAATGTGGAAGAAAACAGGAAACGCGTGAGGTTGACATATCGCATGCTGGGAGGGTGGGGCTCGGTCCCTGCTGCGCAATCGCGACTGCGTCTCTCGGCCACCATGCAGAACCAGAGCTCGAAATTCTTCGTGGCTACCGCGACCAGCTCACCGAAAAACGCACCATTGGAAAACTTTTTTCGGCCTGGTACGAGAAAATCAAGCGGCCGGTCGCCCGCTATGTTTCCAAAAGACCACACCACAAGTGATTAATCCGGAACTTACTCATCCGTCCAGTGCTTGCGCTGCAAACAGAAAAGAGAGTTTAGAGCAACCCCTTGTCACTCGCATTTTACTTGCTGATGCTACTACGGACTTCGCTTCCCAGCCGAATCCGAACCTGACCTAACGCCAGGCTCTTTTTTTTATCAAAAAACCGCCCTTTTAGGCGATTTTGTTTTGTTACTTGCTACTTGTTATATGGTATATATTTTACTCCTCCGTCACCCGGAACACCTCTGCCACGTCAGTAATCCCCTCCAAAGCTTTTAAAATGCCATCTTGAATCATGGTAATCATCCCGCCTTTTATTGCCATCTGTTTTATCTCCACGTTTGAGGCGTTTTGAAAAACTAAACTTTGCATATCGTCAGTCATAGTAAACACCTCAAACACTCCGAGTCTTCCTTTGTACCCTAGATTGTTGCACGCTTGACAACCCTTACTTTGATAAAATTTCAATTCTTTTGGAATCTCAACTTTTGAGTTTTTGGGGATACTGTCAATAATCGCTTTTACTCTAGCTAAAAGAGCGCCGTCCAATTTTTGCTCTTCTTTACAGTTTCCGCAAATTTTTCTTATCAACCGTTGCGCGATTACCGTGGTTAAAGCCGGCGCCAAAACTACCGGCTGGATTCCCAAATTCAGTAATCGGGGAATTGCCCCGGATGAATTGTTGGTGTGTAAAGTGGAAAAAACCAAGTGCCCGGTGAGCGCGGCTTGCGCGGCGGCTTCGGCAGTATCAGAATCACGAATCTCCCCAACCATCAAAACATCGGGGTCTTGTCGCAAGGTCGATTTAAGCGCGTTTGCGAAAGTCAGTCCTGTGTTTACGTTAATTTGCACCTGTTCAACACCCTCTAAACGATACTCCACGGGATTTTCCAAAGTTATTATTTTTACCCCAGGCTTGTTAACTGTCTTTAAAAATGAATACAACGTGGTGGTTTTTCCACTTCCTGTTGGGCCGGTGGTTAAAATTAAACCGTTGGGTTTTTTTATCTCCGCCAAAACTCGTTCATAAGCCAAAGCCCTCATTCCAATATCGTTTATATCAAGCGCGACTTGATCACCCAGAAGACGCATCACCACTGATTCGCCATAGGTGGCGGGAAGTGTAGACACTCGGATTTCATAATTATGGTTTTCGGCAGAAATTACAAAACTTCCGTCTTGCGGCAAATTGGTAACGTTGATTTTCAATTTCGATAAAATTTTAATCCGAGAGATTAGTGGTTTGTAGGCCACCGAATCGAATCGCGCGGCTTCTTGTAACACCCCATCAATTCGAAACCGAACTTGTAAAAAACCTTTCTCCGGTTGCAAGTGGATATCCGAGGCGCGAGCGTTAGTGGCGGAAGTCAATAAAATACTTATGAGATTGGTGGCTGATGTTTTTAAAATATTATACCCCTCCGCTTCAAGCTCTTTTAACTTTTCAACTGTTAAAGAAAGGTCTTTATGAATCTTTACTTCTTCTTGAGACACTTCTGGGGGCCGAACGGAATGATAAATCGTCATCCCTTTTTCAAATCCGGATTTTGATACTAAATAAAGATCAGTCTCATAATTTTTTTTATTCATCGCCTCAACGATCTGATCGATTTTTGGATTAGCGGGATTAACCATTCCTATTTTCAAATGTTGAGCGTCCCGGTAAAAAGGAATAATTTCCGCCTCCAGGGCCTCTCGTTCGGAAAGTAGGGTTACCGCCGCGTTATCGATCGGAAAAGTTTTTAAATTAAAATAAGGCAAACCCAGCTCTTTTGCTTTCTTGACGATTTGTTGTTCTTCAAAACCTTCATCTAACCTTTTTAAGGCCACGGAAATCTTTTTAGCCCGAGTTATCTGATATTCGCCATCGGCTTGACGTTCAATTTTATCTTTACTATATTTTTGCATTTTATTGTTTGCTTTCTGTCCGTCCGCGCTACGGTGATATTATCTTTATTATAAAGGGCAGCCTCTGTTTAAACAAGGACCGCCCTTTATTCGCCACGTCTGATTCTGTTATGCCTGGGTTTTATTTTTTATCTTTTCCAATTTTTCCAAAACTTCTTTTTCCGCCTCAACCAAACTTTTACCGGTAATTATAAACTTTCCCATGTGCCCATTGGACATTTCTGCCGCAAATTGGTTTATAAAATCCAAGGCTGATAAATTTGGGTGGAGTTGATAATAAATTTTTACTTGACCTAGAGCTATTTCTGCAAACAGCATTACTATTTTTGCATCTGGCAATGCCACAATCAACTCTTCCATCACTCTTTCCGTCTCTTCACTTCCCGATTTAGCCATATCCTCTACTTTCAAAAGACTATATTTCAATCCCATCTCTGGTACTTCTCGAATCCGCGCCAAAGCCCGACCCCACAATTTTAACAAACTAACACTTTTGGTTTTATACAGCTGTTTAATTATCTCCTGCTGATTTGCCCCCATTGAAATTAAACTTGATGCTTTTAAAAATGCTTTTGGGGTGGTTTTAATATGCTGGAAACTATTGGTCTCCACCAAAATTCCTGCTAGCAAAGATGTGGCAATTTCCGAATCAATCAAACCTGCTTCAAAATTTTCCAAAAGATCCATCAAAATCTCTGTCGAAGAAGTGGCGGTAATATCCACTAAATTTATTTCTCCAAAATGTTCATTGTTTGTGTGATGGTCGATATTTATAACCGGGGTCTCAAAAAACAAATCCGTATGCTGATCGTAAAGATCCCCCAAAAGGTCGAGGGAAGGAATATCTAAAACTATAATTAAATCATAGGGAAACTTGTCTGACCGAAAACTAACATCTCTTTGATCATACTGTCCTTCTTTCGGTTTTAAAAAAATATTTAAAAGCCCGGAAGCCTCATCTTGGTGATAAGAAATTTCTCCCAGTGGAGCATTTTCCATCCGAATAGAAATAACAAAACTTCTACCCTCCTCCAATTCCCTCTGCACCAACTCTGTTCCCGGTAAAAATCTATACTTTTCCGGGATCGAGCCAGCGGAAACAATTGTCGGCTCTTTATCCAATTTTTTTAAAAATTTATGCACAGCTAAAGCCGCGGCCAAACTGTCACCGCTTGAAGAAACCCCAAGAGGAATCAATATTTTTTTTGAACGATTAATATGATCAAAAATTTGTTGCCCTGTCGACAAATCAACCATGATTTTTTTCTTCTGCCCAACAGTACTTAATCAAGTTAATTTAATTCATTTACATTGATTGGTCAAGTGTGGAAAAACCTTTTGATCCTCTCTTTAAAATAAAAGGGGGTAGGAGGAGTTATGATCCGGTTTAAATCTCATAACTCCCCAAACCCGCTGTTATTTTTAAGAGGGGTGCTCGGGAAAGCTGACTAAATTGGGGATAACTGCTAAAATATCGTTATGAAAACTATTATTTCCAACTCTCCGAAAGAAACCCGCTTATTTGCGGCAATCCAAGCAAAAAAAATTAATGGCTCTACCGCGATTTTACTGAATGGCGAACTTGGAAGCGGTAAAACAGAATTTGTAAAAGGTTTTTGTAAGGCTGTGGGTATTACAAAAAAAATCAGTAGCCCCACCTTTATTTTACAAAAAAGCTACGACTTTAAAAAACAGAATAAACCGTTTGTTCTGCACCACTTCGATTTTTATCGCCTAAAAGGTAAAACATCTGTTTTCGGTTTAGGTCTTAAGGATATTTTTGAGCAGAAAAATCAAGTTACAATTATTGAATGGCCAAAAAAAAATTTGCGACTTTATAAACTATTACCCAAAAAAATAGTAAGAATTAACTTCCAATATGGCGAAAAAGAAAACAGTCGAAAAATTACGATTGCGGATAGTGCCGGAAACGATTAAAAATCCTCTTCCAAAAAATCCCGGGGTAAAAAAAATATTGACCCCTTGGTTTATATTAATTTTAATCATTCTTTTTTTTATTTTTACAATCTTTCCTATAACCAAGCAAATACAAATAACGACAAACCAAAAAGAAATCTTGCCCCGAAGTTTTGGATTTGCGCTACAGACCTCTAAATGGATAGGGGAATCATTACAAGTCGAACACGGAAATATTCATTTCAATATTGACAACCTTGCTGATCTAAAAACAACCAAAGATTTAGATTTATCAAAATACAGAAAAGGGTTTAATAATAAAATCTCTTTGAACGAAGCGATTTTTAAGCAGTTTGGGACAACCAACCCGTGGCAGGCCTATAAAAAAAATGGTTCCCTAAGAACCTTTGACTTTAATGAAACCTGGCTATATAATATTCTATCCGGCGAAATTGCTTCGAAAGTAAATCAGTTGAATAAAAACGCGATTTTGGAAATCCAAGATGATAGAGCGATTCAATTCCGACCTCATGTAATAGGACAGAGTTTAAACGTCGTAGAAACAGTTTCAGTTATTAAAATCGCGGCATTTTCTAACCAAAATACGACCGGGTTAAAAATCGTTATTACCAAACCATTAATTGTACTGTCTGATCTTAATAGTTTGGGAATTGAAGAAATAGTCGCGCAAGGAGAGTCGGATTTTTCAGGGTCAAGCGCCTCACGAATTACGAATATAAGAGTCGGAGCGTCTCGCTACAACGGTCTAATCTTAAAACCAAACCAAGAGTTTTCTTTTAACGAACATTTAGGGTCAATCACCGCGGCTACCGGATTCAAGCCGGAACTTGTTATCAAATCTACCGGCACAGTGCCAGAGTTGGGGGGAGGGCTTTGTCAAGTTTCTACCACAGTTTTTCGCGCCGCTTTGTATGGAGGACTTCCTATCACTGCTAGAAAAAATCACTCTTACGCGGTTAATTATTATTCCCCGCAAGGAACCGATGCGACAATTTATCCCGGGGTTGTGGATTTCAAATTTATAAATGACACACCCAACCACCTGCTGATTAACAGTTATTTGGAAGGAACAAAGTTGCATTTTGATTTCTATGGAACGAAAGATAGTAGAAAAACCGAAATTGACGGACCGTACCAGTACGATTTTGGAACGGGCGGATCGATGCGAGCAAGGTTAACACGAACCATAAAATACGATCAAAAAGAGGTGGTTGACAATTTCTATTCCAGATATGTTTCAAAAAATCTTTTCCCAAAAATATATGAATACCCGGGAGATCCGAAAAATGATGATCTCCAAAACGGTTCTCCAATAAAAGAACTTATAGACGAATTACTCGAGCCGGACAACCAAGAAGAAATTTTGGAATAACAACTTTAATAATAATTTAAACCAACCAAGCTATGACAAATTTTTCCGCATCCACACAATCACCAACTCAAATAAAATCCGACCTTATGATTGTTCGGATATTCGAGGGTGAAAAAACATTAGAACCAAAAGTAAAAGAGTTAGACAAAACTCTACGGGGCGCAATTTCAAATATTATAAAAACAGGCGACTTTACTGGTAAAAAAGGTGAGGCTCAACTTGTTTATACTCACCAAGCAACCCCCACCTCCAGAATTTTACTGCTCGGTCTTGGAAAAAAAACCGCTTATAATCTAGAGTCCTCCAGAATAGCCATGTCAACCGTCACGACTGTAATTCAAAAAGTAAAGGCGGGGTCTATTTCTGTTTTACTTACAAAAACCTTGCCGAAAAAATCAAATACCGAACAGGCAATACAAGTAATCATGGAATCGTTGTTTTTGTCTAATTACAAATTCCTGGAACATAAAAAAATTGAGGTCGGTGATGAGCCGGTCATTTTAGATAATATTGAATTTGTTTTGAACAAAGCCGGAGACAAAGCTTCTGTTCTCAAAGGCGCTAAGCAGGGGTGCTTTGTTGCGGCCGCTGTGAATTTTGCGCGCGACCTGGCCAACCACCCGGGCAACTTCATGACTCCACAAAGTCTCGCTGAAGCGGCAATTAAAATGGCCAAAGAAAACAAAATAAAATACAAAGTTTTGGAAAAACCGGAGATGAAAAAGCTTGGTATGGGCGCGCTGCTTGGGGTCAACCAGGGAAGTATTTTGGAACCGAAATTTATAATTTTGGAATACAACTTGAGCAAGCCGGGGAAACCGACTGTTTTAGTCGGCAAAGGAATCACGTTTGATTCTGGAGGAATTTCCATCAAACCCAGTCAAAAAATGAATGAAATGAAATTCGATATGTGCGGCGCCGCCACAGTTTTAGGGGTAATGAAAGCGGCGGCAGAACTTAAACTCCCCCACAAATTGATCGGGCTTATCCCAGCCACCGAAAATCTCCCCTCGGGATCCGCTATTAAACCCGGAGATGTGGTACGCGCCATGAATGGTAAAAGTATTGAAATTAACAATACCGACGCTGAGGGCCGCATAATTTTGGCTGACGCGCTTTCTTACGCACAAAAGTATAAACCGAAAAACGTAATTGATTTTGCCACTTTAACCGGAGCCGCGATTGTTGCTCTGGGCACCGGCTACTCCGCCGCTTTCGGCAACAACGAACAGTTGATGGCGCGCCTGCAAAAAGCGGCTGAAATCTCCGGGGAAAAAATCTGGCGCCTACCTTTAGACTCCGACTACAAAGAAAAAATGAAAGGCAAAATTGCAGACCTTGATAACATTGGGCACAACGAAGGCGGCGGAACCATTACCGCGGCCTTGTTCCTGCAAGAATTTGTTGATTTTCCTTGGATTCATTTAGACATCGCAGGCACCGCCTGGACCAACGAGCCAAAACCATACCGGCCAGTCGGGGCAACGGGCGTTGGCGTCCGCCTCACGCTTGAATTTTTGAAATAACCATCACAACCAAACGATCCGCGTTGAGAACCAAGGCTTCGGAGCAACCTCCGAAGCCTTTTGAATAAATCTTTAAAATGGTAGAATGTTAATAGGTATTTATTATAAATTTTGGCCCCTTCTACCCTTTCAATACAAGAGGGAGGAAAAATGTGCCATGCTTAAACCCAGTAAACCAAAAGAAAACGAACGAACAATCGCAGAAGTTGAGTCGCCTGAAGACAAATCTTTTGATACGGCTTTACGACCGGTTGATTTTACAGAATTTATTGGTCAAGAAAAAATCAAAGAAGCTCTTAGAATATTTTTACAGGCCGCCCAAGGACGAAAAGAAACTCTGGACCATATTTTATTTTATGGCCCTCCCGGGCTAGGAAAAACTTCACTTGCCAATATTGTCGCATCCGAAATGGGAGTAAATATCAAAACCACTTCCGGGCCGGCGATCGAGCGCGCCGGGGACCTGGCTTCAATTTTAACCAATCTGGAGGCTGGTGATATTTTATTTATCGACGAAATCCATCGACTTCCCCGGGTTGTAGAAGAAGTCCTCTATCCTGCCATGGAAGATTATTCTTTAGATATTGTTTTAGGGAAAGGTCCGGGCGCGCGATCGGTTAAACTAGATTTGCCAAAATTTACCTTGATTGGCGCCACCACTCGTTTTGCCATGTTATCCGCTCCGTTGCGCGATCGATTTGGGTCGGTTTATCGACTTGATTATTACGAGCCAAATGAGATTAAAAAAATCGTCATGCGGTCGGCGGAGATTTTAAAAACGCCCCTGCACGAAACCGGAGCGCACGAGATAGCAAAACGCTCGCGCCGCACCCCGAGAACCGCCAACCGCCTACTCCGACGCTGTAGAGATTTTGCGCAGGTTAAAGGTTATAAAAACATTGATTCGGTATCCGCACAGGGGGCGCTCGACATGTTGTCGGTTGATTCTTTAGGTCTTGATGAAAACGACCGAAGGATACTGTACACCATAATAGAAAAATTTTCAGGTGGCCCGGTGGGAATCCAAACTTTAGCCGCCGCCACAGCAGAAGAAACCGATACTATAGAGGGGATTTATGAGCCCTACCTGATGCGTATTGGATTTCTTACCCGTACTCCAAAAGGTCGAGTGGCCACCCCACAGGCCTATGAACACCTTGGAATCAAGGTAAGACCAGACCAAAAGACACTACTTTAAACTTTTTACTTTAAATTTCGCGCTTATTTATGTCCAATATCTCTCCAATAATAAACCTTGTCTTCCATCTCTTTATGATTTTTATTATGGTCTATTCTAGTTTCGCTATTTTTTCATTGATCCGTTACGGAAAATCCCAAGTGTTAGGATTTATTATTTCTGTTATTTATATTGTTTTTATGTCCGGCCTCTATTTTCAAACCCTTTTCATAATAAAAGGCCTTTAAGTATATACTCACTACCCACTATTAACTATCCACCAATCAAATGCCTTTTCGAGAAACCAAATACCTTCCACATATTCACCAAGGAGAAAAAGTTTACCTTATACTCCGCCGTCACTGGCTAATTCCTGCCTTCAAAGCGGTTTTCTGGATTTTCTTAATCGTTGTTTTTCTACTTGCTCAACACTTTTTGAAAGACGTCTTCACTTTCCTGTCGTCGGGTTTAGGCGAATCAATCACAGATATTATAATTTCTGCTTTTCTTATCCTTTCTCTTTTGGGTTTAATGATAGTTTGGACTATGTATTACCTGAACGTTCAGCTTGTTACCAGCAAAAGGATAATCGACATCAATCAAAAAAGTATTATTCACCATGAGACTACGGAGTTTGATTTAAATAAAGTTCAGGATGTAACCACTGAAGTGCGCGGACCGCTTGCAAACTTTTTTGATTATGGCAACGTGTTTGTTCAAACAGCCGGAACTGAACAGAATTTCGGTTTTGACCACATTCCCTCCCCCCATCAAGTAGCAAAAACCGTTATTGCGCTTTCGGGCGTCGTCGTGGGTCGTGGAAAAAATCATTCTTCCTTAAACCGCCCTGCCGAACGCACATAAAAAAATATGAAAATTGTAATTCTTGCCGGAGGAATCGGCCAAAGACTTTGGCCGCTCTCTCGCAGTTATTCTCCAAAACAAATAAAACCGTTTTTTGGTAAATATACATTACTACAAAAAACAGTGAATCGCTTGCGTAAAAAATTTAAGGCGAGTGATATTTTTATTGTTACCGGAAAAGAGTATTTAAAAAGTATTAAAAAACAACTACCCGAGCTCTCCGTAAAAAATATTTTGGTAGAGCCTGCTCGGAAAAATACCGCGGCGGCGATTGGTTTGGCGGCATACACCTTCGCTCGTAAAAATCCAAAAGAAATAATTATTTCAATCGCCTCCGATCATTTTATAGACCCGGAAGACGCTTTTTTAAAGGGTTTGAAAGAAATGGAAGCTGTGATCAAAAAAAACCCGAGGGCGGTTTGCTTGATGGGAGTAAAACCAACCTATCCAGAAACCGGATTGGGCTATATTGAAGTTGGACCAAAAAAAACCACTAAACTTTTTAAAATAAAAAGATTTGTCGAAAAACCCGGATTAAAAACCGCGAAAAGGTTTGTTGCCTCAAACAAATATTTATGGAACCCCTCTTATTTTGCCTGGCGTGTTGACCGTGTTAAAGAACTTTTTAAAAAATTTGAGCCAAAAACCCATGCGTTACTGGAAAAAACCGCTAAGGGTGATAGGGAGGCTTTTAAAAAAATCTCGGCCCCGCCGATCGATTATGCTATCATGGAAAAGCTAAAAGAAGATTTTTATGCGTTGCTGGCAGATTTTTCTTGGGCAGATATTGGACACTGGGCCTCGGTAAAAGAGCTTCAAGCTAAAACCAGCGATGACAACGTCCAGCTCGGCCTCCAAAGCAATCTTGGAACAAAAGGGTCGTTGATCTACAATTATACTGACAATGTGCTAACAACGGTTGGTGTAAAAGACCTGATAATCGTACAAACCGAAGACGGAACGTTAATCTGTCACAAAAACCGCGCTCAAGATGTAAAAAAACTGGTTGAGCAAATGAGAAAGAAAAAAAAGCTGCGCAAGTTTCTATGATTATTTTTTTAATTGGGCCTGGCGGGGTCGGGAAAACAACTTGCGGTAAACTATTGGCTAAAAAAATTGGGTACGAATTAATTGATCTTGATAAAATTTTTCAAAAAAAGTTAGGGGGCATCGGCCGATATATTGATCAGCGCGGTTATAGGAAATATTGCTATCAAAACTCAAAAATATTTTACTCCCTGCTTAAAGCCAACGAAAAAAAATCAGTATTCGTTCTCTCTTCTGGTTTTCTGGTCCATAAAGGGTTAGAAAGGTTGACGACAAAGCATCGACTAACGATCAATAGACACGGGCTCTCCGTTCTATTACTACCTTCCCGATCCCGACAACAAAGCACAAAAATTATTGTCGAGAGACAATTGTCAAGGGCTCTGGGGCTGAACAAACGGCGGGAAATCCGAAAGATAGAAGAAAGATATGACCAATATTTAAAATTCGGTGATATACGGATTTTTTCTTACGCTAAACCAGAAACAATAGTCAATCGCGTTACAAAAAAATTGTACTCTCATCCAAATTTTAAATAGTCATTTTTTTATTTTGATTTTTACATTTTGAATTTTTAAGATGTCCGTTCAAAAAATCTTTCTAAATACAATCCTCCAAAGCGTAGGGAAGGTAATCTCGGTCGCGATCGGACTGGGCACGATCGCGTTTTTAACGCGTTTTTTAGGAGACGAGGGTTTTGGCGAATACACAACCGTTATCGCTTTTATGGGATTTTTTGGGATCCTTGCCGACCTTGGTTTATACCTTGTTACCACGCAAGAAATTTCCCGAGAAGGCGCGGATGAATCCAAAATCCTGGGGAATGTCTTTTTCTTGCGGTTTCTAACAGTTGTGACCATGCTTGTTATTGGGGCCGTCTTGGCTTTATTTTTTCCATACTCTGCCGAGGTCAAACAGTCTATGTTTTTGGCAATTGTAGCGTTTGCTTTTGTCTCCGGAACACAGGTGTTGGTTGGTGTCTTTCAAAAACACTTAATTTTTTATAAACTCATCGGTTCGGAAATTATTCAGCGGCTTGTCAACCTTGGTTTGGTTGTTTTGTTTATTAAACAAGATTTAGGGATTTTACATTTTATTCTGGCGCTCGCTGTTTCTAACGGAGTCCATTTTTTTATTTCCATGTCCATGGCGCAACGAATAACTCCTTTTACCTTACAGCTTGATTTTGCGTTTTGGAAAAATATCTTAGCAAAATCATGGCCACTTGGTTTCTCTGTTGTCCTTAACCTTATTTACTTCCGAGCAGACACTCTAATCCTTTCGTACTTTAAACCACCAACCGATGTTGGGGTTTATGGGTTGTCTTATAAAATTTTAGAAGTGTTAATGGCCTTCCCCGCGATGTTTGCGGGTCTCATAATGCCTTTTTTAGCGCGCTACGCCTTCAAAGAATGGAGTAGATACAAAAAGTATCTTCAAAATTCTCTTAACGCAATGTTTTTGGTTATTGTCCCAATGATAATTGTAACCCTGTTCTTTGCCAGACCAATAATAAATTTAGTGGGTGGCGACGGTTTTGTCGGCGCTGATAAAGTTTTACAAATTCTCATTTTCGCAACAGCCCTAATCTATTTAGGAAACCTATTTGGTTATACCGTGGTCGCTTTAAACGCCCAGAAAAAAATGTTGTGGGGATACGGCGCCGGCGCAGTGGTCGGCCTTCTTTTGTATTTTGTCCTCATCCCTCGTTTTTCTTATTTTGGAGCGGCTTTTGCCACACTAGCAGTAGAATTGATAGTATTTATTTTTGCCTATTTGGTTACCGGTCGCGCATCAAATTTCTACCCCTCTATTTCCGCTCTATTTAAGGCTCTACTGGCCGCAATCCCCATGGTTGGGTTCTTCTACTACGTCCAGACACAATGGGTCGCAGAGGCTCTTTCTGGGCTTGCGATATACACCATTTTTCTTTTTATCTTAAAAGCGGTTCCTCGTGATTTTATTTCCGAGGTAATAAAAAAACGCGAACCTGTCGCGCTTCCTTCCTCGTTCGAATAACGATCCCTGTGACAAGCTTTAGGGTATTCTGCCAAAAATAATAAACCAGACACTACAATTTAAAAACAATTCTTTCGACCATCTTTTTTTCAAAATGGTCGTTTATTTTTTTTATAAATTCTCTTTGGCGCAACTGCAGCTCGCTGGCTAGCGGCCCGCCCTCAACTTGAATATATAAAGTTTTGCCTTTTAAAAACTTTGGGTAGCAGTTTATTTTTTTATTGCCAAAAACCTCACTCGCTTTTTTATTCCACTCCGCAAACAACTCATAAATCTCCAGTGGTTTTTTTAAACCTCTTTGTTGTTTCTTTTTTCTAATTAAATTTTTTAGCGACTCCATAACTTGGGAGGGGTTAAGGTTTGTGAACGGAGATTTATAAATGAGAAAAAATACTTAATTCTCACTTCTTAATTCACAGTTCTATCACTAGCGCGTTTTTTACAATTTCTTCAGGGAGTTCTTCCAAATTGGTGGTTGTCAAAAATATTTGTGAATCTTCCGGTAAACTTTCTAAAACCTGCCTTCTACGATCTTCGTCAAGCTCCGCTTGAATCTCGTCCAACAGCACAATCGGAGACATGTGAAGACCGTCTTGTAAATACGCGACTTCTTTTCTTTTTAAACAGGTAACAATGCTTCGCTGTTCTCCTCGTGATAAAAAATGTGCCAGATTGAAACTGTTACTGTCTTGAATTTTCCAATCATCCCGATGTGGCCCCGCGCCAGTCCTCCCCGAAGCGATATCCGCCTGTCTTTTTTCTAAAAATTTTTTTGCATACATTCCAGGGTTTTCACCTAAAGAGTTGTTATAGTAAAACCTTAAATCTCGCTCCTGCCCACTAACCTTTTTGTACAACAAAGAAAGCCCTTGGTCTACATAATCTGAAAACTCTTTTCTTTTCCTCACTATTTTTTCTGCCAACTCAATTGTTTTTGTATCCCAAAAATCCAACTGGTCTAACCCCGCAGACCCCTGCCGAATATTATAAAGTAATTCGTTTCGTTGGCTCACCACTTTTGTATAACTAGACAGTTCCTCCTCATAATCTTTGTTGGTTTGTAACAATATGTCGTCTAAATATTCTCTCCGTAAACTTGGAGACAATTGTAATAAATTCAGGTCCTGCGGTAAAAAAACTACGACCGGCAAATACCCCAGCATCTCCCCGGCCTTTTTTCTAACTCCATCAATTTTTTGCGCGCGCTCATACCGCTTTTCATTTTTTCTTCCATAGTAATATTCAAATTCTTTTTCTTTGGTTTCAACCTTAATTCTAAAATAATTTTTTCCAAAACCTATCAACTCCCAAGATTTATTTGGGGGGAGGCCCAACAAAACAGACGCGTAAAAAATACTTTCCAAAAAACTTGTTTTACCACTGGCGTTTTTTCCCACTAAAATAACAAAATCTTGATCTATTTTTAAATCAAGATTTGATAGCCCTCTGAAATTCTCAAGTCTTAGTCTGCTTATCTTCATTTACTTTTTTAGAGGCTATTAAGTTTTTATCGGCATCACCAGATAAAGATAATTATCTTCTCCTTCGGGAACCACCATCGCCGGGGAACTGCTATTTATAACCTTTAAAACAACCTCTTTGTTGTGAAGGTGGTTTAAACAATCAAGAATGTAACGATAGTTAAAAATTATATTATTATCCTCTCCTTCAACAACCCCTCTAACCTCTGTGGTGTTTGATCCCGCCCGTTGTGAGGTTGCTTTAATCACCACCGCGTCTTTATTTTTAATTATATCAAGTTCAACGTTATTATTTTCTTGAGCAAATAAACCGGAGAGTTTCAGCGCGGATGTTAGTTCTTTCACCCCCAATTTTATTTGAGTTGGAAAATCCGTTGGAATAATTTGTTTGTAGTCTGGATATTGCCCCTCTATTAAACGGGAGATTATCTCTACCCCATTAACTTTGAATAATATTTGATTGTCAGAAATCAATATTTCTGCGTCGTTTTTACAACCACTCAAAACCCTCCCCAATTCAGTAATCGCCCTGTTTGGAACAATTGCTTTCTTTTCTCCTCCACCATTTTTTAAATCTATTATTTTTTCCGCCAATCGATATCGATCCGTGGCGGCCATTGTAAGTTTTTTTTCTCCCAGCTCAAAAAGTACTCCTGATAACTCCGGTTGAGTTTCTGAAAAGGACGAGGCAAACAAGATTTGTGCCACCGCTCCCGCTAAAATCTCTGCGTTTACTGTTGTTACAATGCCGTCTTGAATCTCAGGAATAAGTGGAAAATCTTCCGCTGGCAACCCTTTTACCACGGATTGGGTGCTTGGGGTTTTTACCAAAAGGTCTGTCATTTTTGTTTCTAGCATTATTTTTTCCTCTGAAATATTGTTTATATAATCAACGATTGTGCGTGCCGGCACTGTTATCTCCCCCGGTTTTTCAATCTGGGCTCCAACCCATGTTTTAATTGCGATTTCTAGATTTGTTGAGGAAATTTTAAGTTGTCCCTCCTCGGTTTTCAGAAGAAGGTTGTTTAAAATCGGAAGGGTTGTGTTTGATCCCACGGCTCTAGACGCAAACCCTAACGCTCTTTTTAAATTTTCTTTTGTACAGTTTAATTTCATTTTTCAACAGCCCTTATTATTATTATTTAATTATATTAAAAAAGAAGTATTAGTAGTAGTCTCTGTGGATTTGTTAAGAACATACAAACAACCAATATTTATAACCACAAAACAAAGAGGTTTTTTTGGTAGCTTGTGGAGATGGTTGTTGGCGGGCTGTTGGTAGACTTGTTGATAAATATAGTTATCCTTTTTTATACCAACCCATCAACAAGATCTATACAGCCTTTAAAGACAAGCCTTATCGACTATTAATAAGAGCTCTTGCTTTAGATTGTCGTCTTCTTTTTTGATTCTATTAATCTTATTAATAGCATGAATTACTGTGGTATGGTCCCTTCCACCAAAAAACTCACCAATGGAAGGGAGAGACGTTTCCAGTTCTTTTCGGATCAGATACATAGAAATTTGACGGGGTTTTACAAACTCTTTTTTTCGGGACTGTTTAACCAAGTCTTCAATGGTTACGTTGTAAAAATTAGCAGCTGCCTCCATAATTTTTCTCGGGGTAAGGCCGCGCTTCTTTGGTTGTGCTATCAGACTGCTCAATATTTCTTTAACCTTGTCAAGTGAGGGTTTGGTGGTGTTTATTTGGCAGTAAACAATTACTCGATTAAGGGCGCCTTCCAACTCCCTAATATTAGATTCAATATTCGTGGCAATAAAATTGATCACTTCCGAAGAGATCTCGTAATTTTTTTCTTTTACTTTACTTTTTAAAATAGCGGTTCTTGTTTCCAAATCCGGCGCCTGGATATCCGCCACCATTCCACCCTCAAACCTGGAAACCAGACGCTCCTCAATGGAAGGAATTTCTTTTGGTAGCCGGTCTGAGGTAATAATAATTTGTTTATTGTGATTGTGGAGAGCGTTAAAAGTGTGAAAAAATTCTTCTTGGGTTTGCTCTTTCCCGGCAAGCGATTGAATGTCATCAATTAACAAAACATCGAGTTTACGATAACGGTTTTTAAAATCGTGGGCGCGGCCGTCTTTAACAGCCATAATAAATTCATTAATAAAACGCTCGGCGGACACATACAACACTCGACTTTGAGGGGTGTTTTCAATAATTTTTCTACCAACAGCCTGCATGAGGTGAGTTTTACCCAAACCGACACCCCCGTAAATAAACAAAGGGTTATAAGCAGTCCCCGGTTTTTCAGTAATAGCCAGTGCCGCCGCGTGAGCGAGTTCGTTGGTTTTTCCAACAATAAAATTTCCAAAAGAAAATTTTGGGTTTAGAATACCGGCGAGAGTCCTTGGTTTTTGCGGCGCCTCTTCTATTTTTGTGTCTTTTCTGGTAACAAGTTCTGTTTTTTGATCTAGTTGTGGAGAAATTGCTGGTGGTTTGGCAAAAGACCCGATTTCGTAACGAATTTCTCTAATTTCAGGATCAATGGATCGCACCGCTTGTAGGATGTTTTGGTGATATTTTTTTTGAAGCCATTCTTTAGTAAAAGTATTCGGCACCCCTATGGTCACTCCTCCAGGAGTGCTGTTAACAACAAAAGTATTTTTAAACCAAGTGGTAAAGTTTGGTTTAGAGAGGGAAAGTTCAAGGTTTCCCAATACTGCCCGCCAAAATTGTTCATTGTTCATGGACATTACAAGTGTTTGATAATTTCTTATTAAAGCGTAATATTTGGCTTAATTGAGCAAAAAAATAGCCAACTGTATGCCTGAAATTCGATTCAATTTATAATAATTTATCACGCCCATTCATTTTAACAGATAAGTTATCAACATGTAAAATATATATATTTCGGCTAAATTTAGCGAAATTTTGACAAATCTGTGGATTTGTTGTGGAAGAAAGGTTGATGATTTTGTTTACCTAACCCTATTTTAAAAAAGAAATTTTCGAAGTCTTGGTAAAAGAACTAAAAAATTGTATAATAAAACAGACTTTTTCATTAAAATAAGTAAAAAGATGACCAAAAGAACTTGGCAACCAAAGAAAAAAAAGAGAGCGCGTAGTCACGGTTTTCTAAAAAGGCGAAGAACCACAGCCGGAAGGGCGGTTCTTGCTCGCCGAAGGAACAAAGGAAGAAAAAGAATAACAGTATAATTTCAATGCTTCCCAAACAAAGCCGTTTAAGTAAAGAAAAAGACATTGTGTTGGTGTTGAGAAGAGGACGCCGGCTTACCTCTTCTTTTATGAATTTAAATGTTTTAAATAACCACACAAAAGTTTCGCGGTTTGGGTTTATTGTTTCAAAAAAAGTCGCGGCCAAACCGATAAAAAGGAATTTGATTAAACGGCGGATGAGAAATATTATTGGGAAACATAAAAAAAATCTCCTAACCGGTTTTGATTGTCTGTTTGTGACAAAACCTCCCATTAAACTGGTTGATTATCAAGACACAGAAAAAGAGCTGTTGGGGTTGTTGGAGAGAGCGGGGCAAGTAAAGAAAAAGCCGGGTAGCTAAAAATTATGAAGTATATCTTAATAAAAATTATAGAAATTTACCAAGCGACATTTTCGCCAGATCATGGATGGTTTAAACACCACCATCCTTATGGATATTGCAGGTTTTATCCAAGCTGTTCTGAATACACGCGCCAAGCAATAGAAAAGAAGGGGGCCGTGAAGGGAACTTTTATGGGAATAAAAAGGGTGTTGAAGTGTAATCCTTATACTCAACCGGAAGTCGACCATGTTTTATTTTAGATTTTATAAAAGCTAAACCTTAAACACTTATAATGCTCTCAAATATCTACCATACAATTTTAGTCTCTCCTTTATTAAATTTATTAGTATTTTTTTACAATTTACTTTGGAGTGATATTGGTTTGGCGATAATCGCTGTTACGGTTTTAGTAAGATTAATTTTATACCCGTCTTTTAAACACCAACTCGAGTCGCAAAAAAAATTATCAGAGCTTCAACCTCAACTGCAAGAACTTCGAAAGAAACACAAAGACGACAAGGAAGCGCAAAGTAAGGCAATGATGGATTTTTACAAAAACAACAAAGTAAACCCGTTTGGTTCGTGTTTACCAATGTTGATACAGTTGGTTATTTTATTTGCTTTATACCGAGTGTTTTTAACCGGCCTAAATGGAGAGATACTAAACCAACTTTACTCGTTTGTACCAAACCCGGGAGAAATAAATCCGGTGTCATTAGGGTTTATTAATCTTGCTGAAAGCAGTTTGGTTTTGGCTGTTATTACCGGAATAGCACAATTTTTCCAAAGTAAATTAATGACTAAATTTACCCCAAAATCCGTAAAAAACGGAAAAGACGCGGGGGGAATGATGACTAACATGATGTCGACGCAATTCGTTTATATTTTCCCGGTTATTACAGTGGTTATTGGTATGAGGTTGCCGTCGGGGTTGGTAATTTATTGGCTTATTACCACGCTGTTTGCGGTTGGACAACAATATTTTATAATGAGAGGAAAATCAAAAACCGCTAATCAATAAATTTTTTTATGGAAGGAACACAGGAAAAAATTAAACAGCATATTTTAAAACTCCTCGATCTTTTAAAGATCGAGGGGACGGTAGCGATAGATGACCGTAACGGGCAGCTTTTTTTTAACATCACAAGTGAAGATTCAAATATGTTAATCGGTCACTACGGACAGAACCTGAAAGGGCTGCAACATTTGGCGCGATTGCTTGCAAGAAAAGATGTTTTAAAAGGACAGTTGCCCCAACGGTTTTATGTGGATGTGGGAGATTATCGGAAAGAGCGAGGAGTGTTTTTAGAGGCACTGGCCCGCAAAGCGGCTTCGCGAGTACGGGAGACTAAACAAACCTTGATTTTGAAACCAATGAACAGTTCTGATCGGAAGATGATTCATGTGACCCTGTCAAATTTTGATGATTTAATAACCGAGAGCGTTGGTGACGAGCCGGAAAGAAGGATCGTGATTAAACTGAAGGAGTAATTTTTGTTATTTCTGGCAGAATACCCCTGCGGCTTGCATTGTGGGTATTCTGCCTGCCCGAAGCTCCGCGAAGCGGAACGGAGGAAATAACCCGATCAAACACGTCTGCTAGCATAAATATAAAAATGCGAGCAGACGTAGTATTCCCTTTAGGGAATACCCTGCAAGAAGCTTTAGGGCTCGTTATTTTTGCAGATGCCTAATTTATCAGGCCGATAAATTGGCAGATTTTACTAAACAAGAAGAGTTAAAATAATTATAAAAAAACCGTCAGTTTTCAGACCGACGGCTTTTTAGATATTTTTTAATTTATTATTCCCCGCGGCAAGCTGTGAGGTTAACTTTTTATCCAACACCTGCGCCGGTTTAATTTCTTTTTTCATAGTATCTGCCAGCGATTTTTGAAGCCTCTTTAACGGTTTTTGTTGTAACGGTTATCATATTTTTGTATTTGTTAATGTATGTGATTTTAAAACAGGTAAAACTCCAATCAAAAACCAAAACAGAATTGCTAAATCATTTTTGAAAAACGGCGCGTCGACTTGGCCGTGGACAAATAAAACAATTATTCCTGCAAAGAGGGCCAGGATTAACGGCTGTGTTTCCGAGTTTTCTTTATAAAGTTTTATTCCCTTCCAAAAAATCCAAACCAATATCAATACCACAGACAGCACTCCAAGTAAACCCGTCTCCACCCAGAAATTTAGAAAGAAATTGTGAGGATAATTTAAAACTTCATCAGTGCTTGACTCTCTGATTTCGGCGTAAGCCTCACGAAATCCGTACAACCCCACTCCAATCATCGGATTCTCCTTAATTATTTCCCATGTGCCCTTGTAAAGCTTTATACGCTCATGAGAAGCAGGGTCAGCGCCAGTGAATAGAGGGGCTAGGCGGTCGCGGGATGTCGGGATCATTAAAGTTCCAACAATCCCAATTAAAAGCAATGCGATTATCGGCTTTTTAAATTTATTGAATAAGGATAAAAACAATATCGCCACGACATAACCAATCCATGCTCCGCGGGAAAAAGTTAGCATTAAAAGAATAATACCTAATAGGGTTACAATGATTAGGAATTTTTTTGAAAAAATAAGATCCCTTTTAATCCCTCCTTGTAAAGGGGAAAAAATTAATTTATCCCAAAAAATTAATAGGGCAGAATAGATTGCAAGAATTGGTGTGATCAAAAGCGCCACGGCATTGGGGTAAGTGTAAAACGAAACGATTCGTCTGGGCTCGGTTCCCGGTCCCCACCAAGACGGGGGGAGGTGGTACAGAGTGAAAAACTGGTAAATTCCAAAAACCGATAAAAAAATTATTAATACCCCAAGAGTTTTTAATGAATTGAAAAGCTTTTTTTGGTTGTCGATTAGTAAAATAAACAATATCCAAAAAAGAAACCCTTCAAAAAAATATGCTTTAAAAAGCCCCAGCGCTTTTATTGTTTGTGGGCTTGTAAAAATAGCAATTCCAGAAGCCAATAAAAACAAAAATATGAAAATTATTAACCAATAAGATTGTTTTATAATAGCCAGGAGCCGTGCGATTATCGTTTTACGGTATTTTTGGTTAACAATAAGGCGCGTAAAAATTACTGCTGCCAAAATTAAAATCAACCACTCAAGATAAGTGGTTGGGAATGCGGGCATATTAAAACGGACTTGATAAGTAGGAAGTAGTAATAGGATTATATAAATACCCCAGTGAGGCCGGAGGGAGATGAGGAGAGTGTAGATTATTAGAGAAAGGATAATTACAATTAACATAGTTCAAAGCACTAACCAGTTCTTCAATATTTAACAACTAATAACTAATCAATGACTAATTAGTAATTAACAAATTGAGAATTGATTAGGCGTTAAACATTAGTAATTAGGAATTTTACTTAGGGAACGATTATCTTTACCTTATTTGACCGATTACCATTATTACTTTGAGCAAATATCTCATACGATCCCGCTTCGGGTTGCTCGTCGCCTTCCCAAGTCAGTTTGAAGGAAAAAAAAACATCGGATTCGTGCGGGGTTTTAGAGGCTTGGCCAGCAATTCTAACAGGAGTACCATTTCCTTTTTGAAAAAAAAATTCGATACTTGAGACCGTATTGTTTGCTAAAACCTCGAGTGGTGCGGGGAAAAACATTACTTTTTCACTCGTTGGTTCAACCAAGGTAAGGGTGTTTCCAAGCGAAAAAGTGACAGACCTCTTAACACTTTCTGTTTGGCCATCATTATCTTCAGCGAGAACTTCAACCAAATATTCACCATCAGGTTTAAGATCGGAAAAGAAGTAAGTAGCCTGGTCAGAATTTCCGCTGAAAATTTCTTTTCCGTCAAAAAAGAAACTGATTTTTTTTATCCCATTTTTAGATTTTGCGCTAGCGGAGATTACCAAAGGCAATTCGTTGACACTCATACCGTTTTTTGGTTTATCTAAACTAAGCTCAAAGGTTTGAACGGGGCTATATTCATCCTCAATACCTGGATAAGAGAGTCCGTTTGATATTGCCCACTCCTTAACCGGCGCTTCCCAACTATTGTCGTTAGGTTTTTCAGAACGTAAAACCGTATATACCCGTTCGATAATATTATTTTCAGGAGTATTGTTGGTTGCTAACTGTAAAGTATTTTTATCAAGCCTGAATAGTATATGAACATCGTCGAAATCTTTTGGTTCCGCAAAGTCAGCGAAAACTTCGGGTTTGGTTTCCGGGGTATATTGAGTGGGGAGTTTACCAGAAACCTTATCAACCGCAATGTCTCTGATTTGGTTAGGTCGTGAAAAATTTTGAGGGGAGACTTCTGTCAAAGCTTTTTTCATAAAAGAGTTCCAGATAGGAGCAGCGACTGTTCCCCCGGCGGCCCCAGGTTTCATGGCGTCATTGTTATTGTTTCCAACCCAAACACCGGCAACAAGTTGAGGAGTGTATCCAATAGTCCAGGCATCACGATACTCTTGGGTTGTTCCGGTTTTGGCAGCCACCGGTCGTCCTCCCAAAGTCAGGTAGTTGTTTGCGCCAAAAGTTAAGGATCTGGCATTGTTATCAGAGAGGACGGAATTCATCAAAAAAGCCGTTTGTCCATCTATTACTCTTTGTCCCTTTTTTTCTTTATATTCTTCCAAAATTTTTCCTTTGGAATCAACGATTTTTAAAATTGTGACCGGTTCATGTTTAATTCCTTCCGCCGCAAATACACCGTAGGAAGAAACATGGTCAAGAAGTTTAACTTCTCCGCCGCCCAGCACCAATGATGGTCCGTAACGGGATTCGTCTTCTAGGGTTGTAATTCCCATATTACGAGCGGTTTTGATAGAATCCCTCACCCCGACCAAAAGAATGGTTTTAACAGCGGGAATGTTAAGCGAGGCGGCTAGCGCTTGCCTCATCGAGACGGGACCGAAGACTTTATTGCTATAGTTTAAAGGTATATAATTTTCCCCTCCAAACGCACCAAAATTTGTAACCACATCCATAAGCATGGTCGAAGGCGAGTATCCTTTTTTAAAGGCAGTCGCGTAGACATATGGTTTAAAAGATGATCCTGGTTGGCGAGGGCGAAGCGCAACGTTTACCTGCCCATCAATTTCTTCGTTAAAAAAATCTTTCGAACCAACCATCGCCAATACTTGGCCGGTAAGAGGATCGATTGCCACCAAAGAGGCGTTGTTTGCTTTCCAGGTTTGAGAATTTATCTCTTCTCGCTCCGCGATAGATTCTTCCGCAAATTGTTGAAGTTTTAAATCTAAAGTGGTCGTAATCTGCAGCCCGCCTTCTTGTAAGGTTTTTTCACCATACAGTTTCGCTAGTTGGTCTTGGATATATAACACAAAATGAGGAGCTAAAATTGAGTCTCTAACCGGTGAGAACGTGACTACTTCGGCCAGAGCTTGTTCCATCGTTTGTTCATCGATATACCCTTGGTCCTCCATAAAACGAAGAACGGTATTTTTTCTGGCGTCCAGTCGGTCACGGTTCGGGCCGTGTGGCGAATATAAAGTCGGCGCTTGCGGAATAGCCGCAAGGTATGCTGATTCTGCCAGGGTTAGTTCTTTTGCAGATTTTTGAAAGAAACTTTGGGACGCCGCTTCGATCCCATATATATTAGCTCCATACGGAGTCTCGTTTAAATATAGTTTTAAAATTTCTTCCTTAGAAAATTTTCTTTCAATTTGGATGGCGAGCACAATCTCTTTGATTTTTCTAGACCATTTTTTCTCGTTGGTTAAAAGCGCATTTTTTATAAACTGCTGCGTGATTGTGCTGGCCCCTTGGGCTTTGGATAATGTGACAATATCATAACCCACAGAAAATATGATTCGAGAGAGGTCAATTCCTTTATGGTTATAAAAATCTTTATCTTCAATAGCCACGGTTGCGTCTCTGACTGACTGCGGCATATCTTCGAAACTAATTATTGTCCGTTTAGTTTCTCCGAACACATCATAAAGCAACTCACCGTTGCGATCATAGATTTTTGTTGATTCAGCCACTAAACGTGAGTTGATTTTGTTTGGATCCGGCAGATCTTTGGAATAATACGCAAAAGCGGAAAGAGTAAAAAATAAAAACATTAAAATTAGTGTTCCAGCAAATCTCATTAGCTGTTTTTTTCTGGAACCACGAAGCAAAAATTTGAAAAAACTGCGAAATTGTTTTGGTTTGTTTCGTTTGCCACTTCCCGCATTGAAAGTTCGACGACGAGAACTGGCGCTTTGTAAAACCGCTCGTTTTTTATCGAAATAACTGCTATGAGACGATCTCCAACTTTTTTGATATTGAACCATATAACTTGAATTTGATATTGTGTAACTTTTTAAGAAAACCTAGTTACATAACATCTATTACATGATTTATGATTTGACGTTGTTCATTATGGCAATAATTTGCTAAAATGTAAAGGATTGGAAAGAATAAAAAATTATGAATTAAAAATTATGAGCGGAGAAAAAATAGAAGAGTTGCTTACCAGAGGGGTAGAAGAAGTAATCGATAGAGAGCCCCTCACCAAACTACTTAAATCCAAAAGGAAATTACGAATTAAACTTGGGATTGATCCAACTAGTGTAAAGATTCACATCGGACATGCTGTTATTCTTTGGAAGCTACGAGCTTTTCAGGATTTGGGACATAAAGTTATTTTTATCGTTGGCGATTTTACCGGGCAGATTGGCGATACTTCGGACAAAGATTCAGAACGGCCAATGCTTACAGAAGTACAGATTCGTAAAAATATGAAGACTTATTTTCAACAGGCCTTGATGATTTTGGATAAGAGCAAAACCGAGACGCATTACAACTCTGCTTGGTTAAAGAAATTGGACTTTAACGATGTTGGTAGGCTTGCGGATTTGTTTGGGGTAAACGAGTTTACTTCTCGCGAAAATATGGCCCGCCGGCTGAAAGCGGGTAAACGTGTTTCTTTGCGTGAACTTTTATATCCCCTAATGCAAGGTTATGATTCTGTTGCCGTAAAAGCCGACGTAGAGCTCGGCGGGACTGATCAACGGTTTAATTTACTAGCAGGCCGAAAAATTCAAAAAATGTTTAGGCAAGAACAGCAAAACGTAATGATTATGACTCTTATGGAAGGGACTGACGGACGAAAAATGTCTGCTTCTTGGGGAAACGTTATTAATCTTACTGAAAGTGCAGACGAAATGTTTGGAAAAGTGATGTCTGTTAGCGATGATTTAATGAGAAGATACTTTTTACTTGCGACTCAGGTTTCGCAAGATGAGATTGCTCAAATCTTTAAGATCACGAGTAACCCACGAGATATTAAGGTTAGATTAGCGCGGGAGATTGTTTGTTTGTATCACGGACAGAAAAAAGCCCAGCTAGCACAGGAGAATTTTGAAATAAAGTTTGGGAAAGGAAAAGGCGCGATTGTGCCCGATTTTACTTTAAATAAAAAATCGGGCAGTTACCCGATTCTTGATATATTGGTTGAGAGTAAACTGGCCTTTTCCAAATCGGAAGCTCGCCGGAAGATAAAAGAAGGAGCGGTAGAGGTAGATGGTGAGAGAATTATCGAGGAGATGGCGCAAGCGAAGCTGAAACCTGGAAGCCTGATACGATTAGGTAAAAGGTTTGCAAAGATAGTGTAATAATTTAAACGTCTCAATGAGCCGTTTATTATCTCTGGTAGAATATTCCCGCGACTTGCCGCAGGGATCGTTATTTTTTTGCTGATTGTGTCCACTTGTTTCTTCTTTGAGCGCAAAATCGACATTGGTGAAATACATAATTACGAAGGAAAAAATTAGTTTTTTCATTTATATCATCAGTAAAAATATTGTTAGCTTTATTACAGTTTGGACAATAGGCGACTATTTTATATTTTCCATTCGTATTGCTTGAGGGTATAAACATGGGTTTATTTTATAATTTTTTTATACAATTTCAAATATTCTTTTGTCGATCTATTCCAAGAATGATTTTCGCTCATAGCCTGAAATTGCAGTTTTTTCCAGAGTTTTTTGTTTTGAAAAGTAACTCGCGCTTCTTCTAGAGATTTTATAAAAGCTTCGCCTGTAAATTTTTTAAAAATAAAACCATTGCCGCCTTTTTTATTATAGTTTACCACTGTATCGTGAAGCCCTCCGGTATCTCGTGCGACCGGTAGTGTCCCGTATCTATGCGCTATCATTTGCCCTAAACCACAAGGTTCAAATAGCGAGGGCATGGCAAAAACATCGGAACCAGCATAAATTTGTCTTGCTAAATGCCGGTCAAATTCAGGGATAAAACAGATTTTTTTCGGAAACTTTTTTTCTAATATACTTAAAATCTCATGGTATTTTTTTGAGCCTGTTCCCAAGATTACAAACTGGAACGGGCCGGGGGTAAGATTTTCCATAGCCTGCACTAAAAGTTCTATTCCTTTTTGATGAAAAAGTCGAGTTACCATTCCAACAAGCAAGAGCGATTTATTATTTAATAAATTGAGATTTTTTTGTAAACCCGATTTATTTTTTATTTTTTTCGCGAGAGTTTTGGCGGAATATTTTGTCCAGAGATAGGGATCGGTGTTTGGATCGAAAGATGTAGTGTCAATACCATTTAAAATTCCGGAGATCTTTTTTCCACGGATTGTTGCCGCAAGTTCACCACTGAATTGTTTTTTACCCAATTCTTTGGCGTAAGTTGGTGATACGGTGTTTACAGCGTCAGCCGTTTGAATTCCAAGTTTTAAAAGGTTAATCTGGGCACTGGTTTGGTTTGCAATACCAAGAGATTTAAGTAATTTTTTTGGTACAGATGTTTGTTGAGCCGCGTTGTGTAAAGTTAATAAACTTTTGATTTTTATTTTTTTTTGTGATTTTAAAAGCCCCGCGACCGGAGCTACCGGCCAGTCGTGAATATGAATAAGGTCAGGCTCAAAGTTAACGTTTTTTAGTATTTGTAGGACGCTAACAGAGAGAAACAGGAAGCGTTTTGTAATATGTTCTTTAGCTTTTTTATTAATTGTAGGTTTGCCATATATTTCCGGAGGATTGGTAAACCACTTTTTTTGTTGAAGTAAATAAATTGGAACCCTCGAGCCTGGTAAAAAGGCTTGAAAAATTTTAACTTTATAAAATTTATTTCCAAAAAAAATTTTTGTATCGCCAACAATTTTAGCGCGTAGCATTCCCAGTTTGGTTTGTTGGTAGTGAGGGATTAAAACCCGAACATCAACTCCGACCCGCTTCAACTTTTTTGGTAACGAGGAAACCACATCGGCCAATCCCCCGACTTTTGCAAAAGGAGCAACTTCTGAAGAAACAAACAATACTTTCATAATTTATTTAAATTAAATAGTTGTTAGCTTGATTAGCTTTACAAGCGGATACCTTTCCGGTGCAAGTAATGCATGAAATCGTCGTAAATCTTGGGGGGTAATCGTAAATTTTTTACAGGATAAGGTAAAGGGATCCGATGTTTTTGTATATTCAAATGGTAATCACTTCCAGCCGTGACCACCATATTTAGTTTTTTTGCCAATTTTGCATAGTGAACGATTTGTTTTGGGTTGTGTTTTGGGGTGAAGACTTCCAACCCATCCAATCCAATTCGTTTTAAAAAATGAATTACTGAGTCTTCTCTGAAACGAAGGTGGTAACCGGGGTGGGCTATAACTGTGAACCCCCCGGCTTTTTTGATGATTCGGATGACTTTTTCAGTTTCTGGCAAGATTTCAGGGATATATGCCGGTTTATTTTCTGCAAAATAAAAATTTATTAATTTAAAAATATTTAAGGAGCCAGCCTCTTTTTTCATTCGGTTTTTATTACTTTGCGTTTTAGTAATTATTCTAACCAAATGATCGATTCCCCAATAATTAGCCGGAAAATGAAATAGTTTTTTTTCATTAAATCGAAATCCTAATTTTTTTATTTTTTCTACCCCAACCATTATCTCTTTTCTCCTTTTTAATTGTAATGATTTTAGTAGTTGTTGTAATGGTTGATTTTTAGGATCAAAACCGTAGGCTAACACATGGAAATGTTTTCCTCGATGAATGGTTGATATTTCAGCGCCAGGCAACAGTTTTAAATTTAGCATTTTGGCGGTTATTTTGGCGCTGTCTAAATGTTCAGTAGTGTTGTGGTCGGTTAAGGAGACAAGTGATATTTTAGCTTTTTTTGCTCGACGAAAAACTTTTCCTACGGATTCTCTACCGTCGGAATAATAGCTGTGCAGGTGGAGATCGAGTTGTTTAGTATTTTTCGATTTCATTAACAATTAATTTTGCAATTTTTATTTCAGTAACCGATTTAATATGCATTAAAGTTTTTAGCCGAAAAAGTTTCATTTTTTTTATCACAATATCGGACTTATCAATGCTCCTTTTTTTCAAGTAAGAATCTCCCTGCTGGTTTAAAAAGCTTGAATTGTCAGGATAATTACAAAGAGTAAGCATTTGGTTGGTTTGAGTCAGAAAATAAGACAAATCATAAAGTTCATCGTAAAAAAACGAGTCATTAAAATCAATTACAGTTGTTCGTCGGGGGAAGTCACTTATGATAACATTATGCGGCTGGAAATCTCCATGGATAAGCTGAAACGATTCTGGAACAAGGATCTCTTTTTCATCCACCATCATCTTCGCAACAGTTTTCTCCAAAATATTTTTATGATCAGGAAATCTTTTTAAAAGACCGTCAAGCAGCACGCGGAAACGCCTGCGTTCCTCATCCCACTGAAATTCCATTTCCGGAATTTTAAAAGGTTTTTTTTCATGAAACTCCACCAACCAATCAAGAGCCAAAACAATTCCATTTTCCCATTCGTCCCGGGTTTTGTGCTTGAATTTATCATAGAGAGATTGCCCGGCGATGTTTTTATAGATTAGAAGATTATACTCAGAAAAATACCCAAAAGGATCGGCTACCTGATTTATTTCTTCTTTAAAAGTATCTTTCCGAAGATTTTTTAATATTTGATAATGTCTTTGTCTTTTTTGTCCGGGGCTAGATGAGCCGCGAAGAAAATATTTATTAATCGCGCCATCCATATTTTCGACCTCTACGTGGTATTCTGCGAGCACAGAGCTTTTATCCATAATAAATAAAGGATCGTGTTCTAATATTTTTAAATTAAAAAGTTTTTTCCCGTTTTCAAAAAGATCAATATGGTCTTGAAAGAACCCTTCCATATTCTTTTGGTCAACAATGGCTTTAGGATCCATTTTTTTGATGGTTTTTAATCTTTAATGCCCTTAAATATAATTCGATATATTTTTTAGCGGGCAACTCCCAGGAGAACGACTGTTTCATTGCGCGGTAAACCGTTTTATTCCATTTTTCTTTATACTTATAACTTTCAGTTGCCCGGGCAATCGCAACGAGCAGCTCGTCTTTATTGTAACGGGTGAATACAAACCCATTGCCGGTATTTTCTAAAGGGTCGTAATTAGTTACTGTATCCTGTAGTCCACCCACATGGTGTACAATTGGAATCGAGCCATAACGCAAACTAATCAACTGTGACAATCCGCAAGGCTCAAACCGGGAAGGCATTAGGTAAATATCCGACCCGGCATAAACCCGAGAAGCCATTTTTTCTGTAAATGGTGAATAGACTCCAATTTTACTGCTGTTTTTTCTTGCGACCTCACGAAAAAATTTTAAGAAACTTTTTTGTCCGCTTCCAACAATAACTATCTGTAAATCCATTTTTAAAAGGGTTGGTAACGCCTCGATGATTAATTTGAACCCTTTTTGTTCGGTCAGGCGGTTCACCACCCCTAGCAAAGGGGTCTTTTCTTGGACTGATAACCCCACTTCCTTCTGAAGATGTTTTTTATTTTTGAGCTTTTTTTCTAATGAATTCACGTCATAATTTACATAAACATTTTTGTCGTAGGCCGGGTTCACAATCTCATAATCAATCCCGTTAATAATTCCGAACAATCGATTTTTTCTCCGTTTTAGGTACTGGTCGAGTCCGGCTCCAAATTTTGGAGTGGTAATTTCCTTGGCGTATCGTTCAGAGACGGTATTAATTATATCACTATACAAGACAGCTCTTTTGGTATAGTTGATATACCTTCTAAATTTTTTATCCACGGGAGGGGCGCCTGTTCCTTTGTCGTAAGTTTCTTTTTTTACGTGTTGCCAAAAAAATGTCCCTTGGTGGTAAAGGTTGTGGATGGTAAACAAAGTAACGCTTTTTTGAAATATCGGTTCGTGCTTGTAAATAGTTTTAATATAGTTTGCGATCAGTCCCGCATGCCATTCATGAGCATGAATAATATCGGCTTCAAATTTAATATATTTAATAAGTTCAATCACCGCCAGATTAAATACAATCCAACGCAGCGATTCGTCATCAATCGCTCTATATACCGCTTGATGAGCCCCGTACAATTCTTCATTCACCACAAAATAAATTGGCAGCCCGTCTATAGAGATATGTTTATAAAAACTTATAGGAAATTCTTTATCACCAACTTTTATCGATTCGGCATAACCCAATTTTTCCTTTTTTATACCTTTTTTTCTAACAAGACCGTAGTAAGGGGTAACGATTATAGATTCATGTCCCAGCCGGGCAATGGCTTTTGGCAGAGCATAACCAACATCTCCAAGCCCCCCAACTTTCGAGTATGGAGAAACTTCGGCAACTGCATGGATAATTTTTAGTTTTTTACTAAATGAAAAACGCATTTATTTTTTAATGGTGCCACATATTGCCAATGCCAAAGCATCGGCCGCATCATCTGGCCGAGGGGTCGTTTTAAGGTTTAACATTTTACCCACCATAAATTGCACTTGATGTTTAGTCGCGGCTCCATAGGAGGTTATTTGCGATTTCATCTGTAATGGGGTAAGTTCTTGGAGTTTAACCTTATGCTTTTTTAAAGTTAACAAGATAACTCCCCGAGCATGTGATACAATAATTGCGGTTTTTACGTTTTTAGCAAAATAGACAGATTCGACTACCGCCAGTTGTGGGCGGTATTTTTTTATTATTTTTTTTAAATCGTCCGCAATAATCTCTAATCGTTTTTCAATCGGGGTATTTTTTTTAGTTTCGATCACTCCCCAGTCCAATGGTTGAATTTTTGATCGTTCCATTTTGATAATGCCGTAGCCTGTAGTCGCCAGTCCGGGGTCGATGCCAAGTATAATCATATATATAGTTACTTTATAGATTTCAAATTAAAGATTAGCGCTAGTATGCACAGCGATCACATCTTCGTTTTCGTCAAAGACTTCTAATAATTTTTGTATTTTTTCTTTATCTTCATCTTTTAATTCCACCTTATTTTTTGCTTCCATTATAATTTCCGCGCTAGCAACAGTAAAGCCTTTTTTTTCCAAAAATTCTTTGATTGAATTTAAATTGATTGGGCTAGTGTATATTTCCAACCCTTCTTCCGATCCTATAACATCTTCTGCCCCAGCATCGATTGCTAAAAGTTCAAGTTCTTGCAAATTATAACTTCCTTTTTCTACGAGAATTTGTCCTTTAGATTCGAAATTCCACGCGACTGAATTTTGTTGGCCCAACGAGCCGCCGTTTTTTTCTAAAGTATGACGAATTTCTGAAGTGGTTCGATTTTTATTATCAGTCCCAGTCTCAATAATAAACGCGGTACCAAACGGACCATAGCCTTCGTAAGTGACTAACTCGATTTGTTCAACTCCCGCTCCGGCGGCTTTGTCGACAGCTCTTTGAATGTTGTCTTTCGGCATTTGCGACTGTTTCGCAAGGTCAACCGCTAGTCGGAGTTTAAAATTCATGGTCATATCCGTACCATCTCTCGCGGCTATGGTGATTTGTTTTGACAAACGAGAAAATAACAGCCCTTTTTTCTTGTCGGCAGCGCCTTTTTTATGTTTAATTTTTGACCACTTGGAATGTCCGGACATAAAAGAAGCCCAAAATTAAAAATAAAAAGTGTAAAATTAAGATTCAAAATTGAAATTTAGAAATTTTTTAAAAATTGAAAATTGAGCATCAGACTTGGTATTGTGGTTATCCCCGAGAGATAGCAACAATAATATACATTAGATAAGCAGTAAGCAATACGCCTCCCTCCCATCGCTTGATTATCTGTTTATGAGTAATGGCAAACAACAAGATAATTAAGGAGAAAACAAGCATTATAATAAGATCAAGATACCAAGCCGATAAAAATTCGATCGGGCGGATTATTGCGGAAATACCAAGGATTAGAAGTGTGTTAAAAATATTACTACCAACAAGGTTTCCAACCGCAATATCAGAATGTTTTTTATAAGCGGCAATTATAGACGTCGTTAATTCAGGCAAGGAGGTTCCAATCGCCACAATAGTCACCCCGATTAACATCTGGGAAATACCCAAGGCCGACGCAATATTAACAGCGTTATCCACAGTCAGTTTACCACCCAAAAGAACTGCCAATAGCCCACCTAAAACCAGAAAAGTAAGTTTTACTGAAGAATGGTCTTTATTTGGATAAGCCTCCGCAAATTCTTTTTTTTCAGTGGTTTTTTGTTGCCGACTTTCTTGGATTTCATCAATAAGATAATAAATAAACACCGAGAAAATCAACAAAAAGGTGATCCCATCATTCCGGCTCAAAAAATTATCCGTCCCCATGTTAAAAGCTTTATCCATAGCTGCCGCCAGCAACACCAATCCAGACAGTAACATAAAAGGAATCTCTTTTTTTATGGTAGAGCCTTGGATTTTTAAAGGATATAAAAATGCTGTTAACCCGACGATAAGACCAATATTGGCGAGGTTGCTTCCAATAATATTTCCTACAGTTATATCGGTTGCGCCCTGAACAGCCGCTAGAATATTTACAATAAGTTCCGGCGCCGAGGTTCCAAAAGCTACAATGGTAAGGCCAATCACCAAAGGAGGCACTCCAAACCTTCTGGCTAGCCGAGATGAGCCATCGACTAAATAGTCAGCTCCTTTGATCAGGAGGATAAAACCAGCAATAAGGATAAGAATGTCAGTTAGCATGATATTAAATTCAAAATTTAAAAATCAAAATGTAAAATTACTCCTCGTCCCCTCCAGCTTTAAACTTGAGTTTAATCTTCTCCATCCGGTTTTCAATTTCAGAAAGACGAGATTTTAATTGCTCGGAAATATTTAGGCCTTCTTCAAATTTTGAAAGTGATTTTTCCAAATCTAACCCACCCGATTGTAATTCGTCAGTAATTTTTTCCAAGTCGGCAAAAGATTTTTCTAGGCTTGGTTTATTTTTTTGAGTTTTAGACATTGAGAAATTAAAAATTGATTGGAAATTTGAAATTGAAAATTACAAATTTTTCAAACCCCTTACGACAGACGAAATAGTCCCTTTATGAAACTCTATTTCCAGTTCATCATTTATTTTAACGTCTCCCGCTTGCCTTATTATTTTACCAGATTTTCGTACAATACTGTAGCCTCGTCTTAGGATATCTTTCGGACCGAGCGAATGTAAAAGTTTGCGCAAAGACCCATTGCGATTTTTGTATCTTTGTAGTTTGTCGGAAAGCATGGAAAATTCAAACTGAAATTTTTGTCGGGCTGATTTGATGACAGAAAATTTTTCCAAAATCGTCTCTCGTAAAAGTGAAGTTTGAGTGTTCAATTTATAACCAAGGGCTTCTAGCCGGCACCCTACTATTTGTCGTTGGTCGGCAATAGTTTGGTTTATTTCGCTAATTAAATTTTCAGATTTAGGAACCAAGAGTTGCGCAGCATGCGTGGGAGTACTCGCCCGCTTGTCTGCCGCAAGCTCGGCTAAAGAAACATCGCGTTCGTGGCCAATCCCCACCACCACGGGAATTTTTGATGAAAACACAGCTCTTACGACTTCTTCCGAATTAAATTCTTTCAAATCTTCAAGTGATCCTCCACCACGGGTGAGTACCAAAACATCTGGTTTTTCTTTTACCGAATTAAAATATTCAAACGCCGCAAGAATTTCCGGAACCGCTTTTTCTCCCTGCACGGCTACCGGAGTAAATATAATTGTGAGTCCTCCCATACGAGAATTTATTTGTCTTATAAAATCGGTATAGGCCGCCGCTTGCTCCGAAGTAATTAGCCCAATTTTTTCTGGAAACCTTGGTAATGGACGCTTTCTGTTTTCGGAAAAGACTCCTTCTTTTTTCAGTTTAGTTTTTAATAATTCAAACGCGCGCTTCAACGACCCTTCACCCGAAATCTCAATTTTTTCCACTTGAAAAGAAAATTTGCCGGAGCGGCCAAAGATTTTTGGATAGCCAAAAATCTTTATTTTCATACCGTCTTCAAGTGGTTGACGGATGCGATAAGTAAGAGAGAAACAGTTTAACGATTCATTATTATCTTTTAGATTAAACCAAACAAATTTATTTTGGCTTACCCGAAAATCAGAAATTTCCCCTTCCACAGTTACGCGTAAAGGGGTGACAATATCGTTTACGAATTGGTTGAATTCGGAAACGGAAAATATTTTATCTTGGATAAGATCAGTAATTTCCATATAGTTTGCCATCCAGAACTTATAGCCTACTTCACCGAAGTGACTAGCCGACACCGACAAAGTAGCCTTTGGATACGACGGCTGGATGAAGGTTGAATTCAGGATCAATAACCTAAATTTAGATTCCGGATCATGTCCAAAATGACGAGATATAGTGCATAGCAATTCCTGCCGCCACTGACACATTTAGCGACTCTTTTTTACCTTGCATGGGAATTTCAACTATTTTGTCGCAAAGTTTTAAATAGTCTTTTTTTATTCCCTTTACTTCCTCACCCAAAAGCAAAGCGCAGGGAAATTTTGGCTTGAATTTATTAAGAGAAATAGTACCAGAAACATTGTTCTCTAACGCAACGATTTGAAAATGATATTGTTCGAGCTTGTCGAGAATTCGCTTCAAATGTTTTTGATATTCCCAAGCCACTAATTTTTCCGCTCCCAGCGCGGTTTTTGCCAAACGGAAATTTTTCGGAGTGCCGGTATAGCCCGTCAGGATGATTTTATCCACCCCAAAAGCGTCGGCCGTGCGGAAGATTGACCCGACGTTATACAGGCTTCGAATGTTATGGGAGATGATGTAAAAGAGACCTTTGTACATACTTTATTATAGCATTTTACCCTTTCCCGAGCTCGGTTGATTGCGGAGTAATTGTAATAGTGGAGCCAAAATAAAAAAACCGTCGCTTGAGGCGACGGCAAGAGTTGAAGTAGGCTTTTGGCTAGTGTGTGCTGGTCAGTACACCGGTATCGGAACAACAGTGGCGCTCTGGTTTTTGGACTGGTTCCAATTACTCTGGGGCTTTTGGGTTTTATCGGTGCAAGTTCAGATGTAGCACTCTCAATGCCGGAAGGTGTAGACGCTTCCATGATCGGAGTTTTAGTAGTAGGAAAACTGCTTCCAACTTGGGCGACAACTTTATTTATAATTATGCTTGTCAGCGCTTTAAGTTCTACAATCGATTCAGGTTTAAATGCTGCCGCAAGTTTATATTCGACAGATGTTATGAAATATTCACAGCAGGATCGAGATATCATGTTGCGATTCGAGAGGGGTGAAATATTATCTGACAAAGAAAAACTTTATAAATATTTATTAGACGCAAAAAGACTTTCTGGATCTCGAACCATGATGGTAGTTTTAACTATTACGGGATTTCTTGTTGCAATGGGTGTTATTTATATTCCAAGATTTGAACTTTTTCATTTATGGTGGATATTCAATACAATAGCCGCATGTGTTGTGGTTTCCACCATTCTTAGTTTGTATTGGGAAAGGTTAAATCCAAAAGGTGTATTTTGGGGAGTAATATTTGCTTTTTTATAGGTCTTCCGGTTTTTATTTATAGTAATATTATTCAAAACAATGTAATAATTGTTTTAAGCGTCTTGGGGATTATAACTGTAACCACGCTTTTTTGTTTGGCTATACCAAAAAAATCTACACAGCCCAATCAGTCTTAAAATTCGTAAAAAAGTCAACTACTCTACCGCGAGCGTTTAGTTCGCGGCATTTTTTTATAAACAAAAAATCCGCCTTTCCGGCGGACTTTTTTGACAAAGCGGGTAACGGGAGTCGAACCCGTATCTCGTCCTTGGCAAGGACGCATAATAGCCACTATACGATACCCGCTAAAAAAACTAACAATATTAATTTTTTAATTTACAAGGAATTGAGTATTAGTGAGAGAGAGAAAATGAAATACAAAATTGGAAAAAATTATAATAAGGTGCGGGGTGAGCCCATATCCCTGCCGGCGGCAGGGCATCCTTGGCAAGGACGCATAATACCACTATACGATACCCGACGAAAAGAATATTTAAATATACTTTCCAATTTTAACTTAAAAACAATCCTTCTTCAACCCCCCTTGACAGATAACTCTATATATGCTAATATAACATTTAAACCTAAATTACCAATTGGTATTGACCGTTGTTATGGGCGTGTCTTTCTTCCTGATTTTTCAGGGCAGACAGGCCCATCCATCACAGCGGTTAAGTGCTAAAACAGCAATTCTTCACTCGCTCTTTAAATCCGGTAGTGCAACCTCGATTTTCTGCCTTGCCTTTATGTGGCAAATTCAGAACATTTACCCCAATTTCAAAAGATTTCAGTTTTCAGTAACTTTGTCTGTCAGACGTAGGAGAAATGTGTCGAGGTTATACTACCGGAGCATAAATATTAATCCCGACTTTTTTTCTGAATAATTTTTGTTTAGGTAAAAAAGTCAGGGAGGAGTTTAAAATTCACTGGTACATGTTGGCGTTAATTATCTGGGCGCTTTCAGATAAGGAAAACAAACTTTCCTTATCGGAGCAGATGCTAGCCAGTATTGCTCTATCAGCTATGTTGCTCTGGGTTTTCCCCAACGCAGCGTTAGCCCAAAGTGTTCAGACTACACCACAGCTGGCCTTTGAAATTAAACACCAAAATTATCAAGAGTCACCGCAACCGGTATTCCCGCGAGATATTCCTGGCAATAAACTCTTTACCTTAAAAAATTATCTGGCAAGCAAAAATTCCCCTCTTGTCGATCACGTTGAAATATTGTTACTACAACGAAACTGGAAAATTGTTTTAGCAATTTCCCAAGCGGAAAGCAATATGTGTAAACGTGAAATCGGCCATAACTGTTGGGGCATCGGCGGTGGCAATCATCGTAAATACCCAAGCTATGCCGAAGCGATTGTGGATGCCAACGACGTCGTGCAGAGGTATTTAAACCGCGGACACACCGGCACCAAAAGTATGATGCTTTACTACGTTGGTTGGGACAACCAATCTTGGGTCGTTGCTACTCAAAATATATTATATCAATTAAATCAAATAGGAATCTAAAAAATCCCCCCGTTTGGGGGGATTTTTTTATTGCTAGGATCATTTGCGACAAAGCAATCACAACCGTGAGATCCCTCGACTCCGCTCGGAATGACAGTGTGTGCGATTGCTTCTCTCCCTTCGGGAGATCGCAATTACAACTAGTTAAGTTTATTTTTATACTTTTCTAAAAATTCTGGAAGCACCGAATGAAGCTCGCTCTGAGGCGGGATATTATCCATGCGAAACCATTTTATTTCATCAAATTTATGCGGCTCGTTGTTTTTTACTATTTTTGGATCAACTAATACTTTGTAATCAAGGGCAATCCAGTGGGTCTTTTGTCCTTCATGTTTCCGGTGGACATCGCGAATACCTAAAAATTCAAAATCCAAAACATCGGTATTGTATTCTTCTTTGATTTCTTTTTGGAGAGTTTTTTCAACAGTGTCGCCAAACTCCATTCCCCCGCCACCAATATCCCAGCGACCATTTTCATCACGCGCCTGTTTTGATCGCTTGGCCATTATAAAATTGCCTTTACCATCGTGGCAAAAATAGACTGTGGTCACACCTATATAATCAAATCCTTTTTTCATAACAGGAATCGTTTCCTTACTTTTTTTTAGGCTTTTACTCCGATTAATGCGAATCGTCCGTATTTCTTTTTAGATTCTCGGATCGATAAGAATGATACGAATAAAGATAAATCCAACTTATAATCTAACTAGCCTGTACTCCCATCCTGGTCTCCATGCCCAAGGGGTGGTTACCGCCTGCCTTAAAAGGGTCTTATTTATAAAATATTCAAGAGCATATTGTGTTGCCCGGTGACCTATTATTAAAACAGTTTTGCCGTCGTATTTTTTTAGTAAGTCTAGCAAAAAAAATTTCATTAGCGTCGTGGTTTATTCATAGCTTTCCCCTTCTGGAAAAGGTATTTTTACCTTCCGAGCTTTTTGGTATTTAACCTCGGCGCTTGGTCGTTTGGTCATCTTCCCGTAATCAATCTCCGAAAGTCTTTTGTCAATAATTATCGGGATACGATTTTCGAATGCGATTTTTCCCGTATCCAAAGATTTTTTTAGATTGGAACAAAAAACCGCGTCGGGTAAATTATTTTTATACCTATCCCCCAATTGTTTCGCTTGCGTCTCACCTAGTTTGGAGAGTTCTATATCATAGTGACCTGAGGCAAGTCCTTTTTCATTGTTCAAAGTTGTACCGTGTGCTTCAAAAATGATAGTAATCATTTCGTTTTATTCTACGTGAAACAATTGTAAAACACTCTTAATCGGGGCGCTGGGAGTTGATCCGCCTAGGCGGACTACACGCGCCTTTACCCCGTTAAACATCGGGATGCCGGGAATCGAACCCGGTCTTCACGCACCCGAAGCGCGCGTACTACCGGTATACTACATCCCGATGATGTCTAACGGGGCGAACGTACGTTTTTTATTTTGTGAAATTTTTTAAAAGAAATTTGTTCCGGTTAAATTCCCTCCCCCGATCTCGTTTCCATGAGATTTTTTGAGCTTTACCCCCGGCGGAATTTCACCCCGCACCTTTTTCTCCCCACCAGGAATCGAACCTGGATCTAGGGCTTAGGAGTCCCTTGTTCTATCCATTGAACTACGGGGAGCAAAAGGCGCGGGGTGAACTTACATTTAGAGCTTAGGCTTCCCTTGTTCTATCCATTGAACTTACGGGGACTCTTCTTTAATTTTAGCAACCTATTCTCCTACTAACAAACCCGCCTTTATAGCGGGCTTGTTTCTGGACCCACGGGGAATCGAACCCCGACCTCATCCATGCCATGGACGCGTAATGCCACTTTACTATGGGCCCTGGTTTGGGCCAACTGCCTGCCCACCGAAGTCATAGACAAAGGTGGGAGCGATAGGCCCATACTATTTTAGATTACCTAAAGCAATATATCATAAATTGTATTATTATTAAAGGAGAAAGCCGCACCGGACGAAATTGGTCCAATGCGGCTGGTTGGGGCTCCTAGTTACTGGGGTTTTGGTTTCTGTTTTGGCGGCGGGAAAAGACGATCCCGCTCCATTTTCTAAACCAAGGCAACTGCTTCCTCTCATACGAAGTTAACCCTTCTATGTTACCTTGTGATTCCAACAATTCGTTGTGCAATCCAAGCACAAGCCCTTCATCAACAGGTGAAAGTCCATATTTACTTATCTTTTCTTTCAACCTTCTAATTTCCAGTTCTCGTTCTGTGGTATCCGGCCCGATCCCAGATGGCACCGAAGACATAATTGACCTCCTTTTTCTAGTTTGGTGTTTGTTTCCCAGACGAACCATGTTGCATGAAAAGTTTATCCCTAATCTGATCATTGGTCAATACTAATAACAAGTATAGTTTTATACTAGTAAATAGTAATTTTGTCAAATAGAATACAATTGTTTCACGTGAAACAATACTAAATACAGTATTTTCTGTGAAACATACTTATTTAATAGCATGTTTCTTGTGAAACAATAATTAAATAATGGCTAAATTTACACAAAAATTCATCCTAATCTTATTTGGAATATTGGTTCTTCTCCTTCCTATACAAACCAGATTAATCCAATTTATCCCTGAATCACACATTGATCAGAGTTTCATATTCTATAATGTGCTATTTTTGTATATTTCAGACATTATTTTAGCTCTAACTCTAATAATCTGGGCCTTTTCAGGCTTGTTTCACATGAAACAAGCCTCCCCAACTATGCTTCAGCGCAAGGAGCAAGAGAGTGTTTCCCACGAAACATATAATAAGGCTCTTAATAATGTCGGCAAGAGGAATGTTTTCCATGAAACTAAGCTGGGTAGATTAGGTAATGTTTCGCATGAAACATACCTTTGGTTGTTTTTTCTTGTTTCTTGTTCATCACTCATTGTTTCACGTCAAACAATAGGATCATGGGAGTTGACTTTTTTTGGCTTATTTAAGCTATTTTTAGCTGTTTCTTTGTTTAGTTTCATGCGAAACATATTTAAAAAGGGTGTTTTCCATGAAATTTCGACTGTAGAAGGTCATTCTAAGAAGAGTTTCTGGGGGATGTTTCCCATGAAACAGTTGGCAACTTCTACTTTTTGGCTAATTTTAGCAACTTCTATGTTTCAGGCTGGATTATCCATTATTCAGTACTTTACCCAGAAATCTGTAGGAGTGAAACTTTTAGGCGAAGAGGTTATAAGAAACCATATTCCGGGCATAGCCAAATTTATTGTTTCAGGAGCACCAAGATGGTCGCTTGATCGTCTGTTTGATGTTTCCCATGGAACATCGATTTTAATTCGTCCGTATGGTACATTTTCTCACCCTAATATTTTTGGGGCCTTTATGTTTTTCTCTGCTCTAATAAATTTTTACCTCTATGTTTCATATGGAACAAATGTTCAAAACAATGATCAAAAAGAGGGGAGCGTTTCCCGTGGAAGATGGGTTAAGGGATTGCTTTCGTTTGTTCTTTTCGTTCAGATTTTTGCCGGAGTAATTTCTTTTTCTCGAGTCGCGATAGTGGCGTTTGGTTTATCGACCCTTTTTTGGTTTGTGTTAATGTGTTTCATGGGAAACAAATCCAAAGCAAATGTCATTTCCGCGTTGCGCCCTTCTGAAGCCTTTGGCGAAGGAGGGAAAACGGGAATCCATGACCGAGAAGACAGGCAAGTAAGAAAACCTGGATACCCGATCGGATTCGGGGATGACAAAAAAACAAAGATAGCAATAAAATCTTTCAGTCTTACATTTTTTAAAAAAGAAGGAAGGGGACTGATTATTACTTTGGTAGCGAGTGGGATTATCCTGTCAGCACTTTTCTACCCTCACTTTTTAGAGCGTGGGGGAGTTGTTTCACATGGAACAACTAACGAAAGGTCTATATCTGAAAGGATTTTATATCAAAAAATTTCCGTGGAGATGATAAAACAAAACCCACTCACCGGAGTGGGTTACAAGAATTTTGTAATGGTAATGGATGACTATAGCCCACAAAAATTACAGTCGAACCAACATCAACCTGTCCACAATATTTATTTATTGATAGCCGCAGAAACCGGTTTACCCGCCTTGATAATATTTTTGATATTTATAATAACTATTCTAAAGCAAGCCTGGTGGAATCGAAAAGATCCTTTAATCATAACTTTATTATCTATATTTATCGGATTCCTTTTTATCGGACTGTTTGATCATTACTTATTGACTATCCAGCAGGGGAGACTAATGTTTTTTTTAACCGCGGGATTGTTGGCAGTATCATCCAAAATAGCAGTACCAGCCTACTCTATGAAAAAGTAATTTTAACGCTGTTAAACAATAGAAAATAAAGCTAGTAAGAGACATTAGTTTTCAGGAGGACTACAAATGACAGACCGCACGGTTTTGTTGGGGGGTATTATTCGGATATAAACCGCTTTTGTTATTGTGTGGATTACAGCAACATTTGTTTTTCTGGTATTTCTGGATTTGAATAATCGGGGGAAATCACAAGCTTTTTTGTTGTTTTATGTGAGATTGCAATAATGCAATTGTGCTTCCAATTTTGCCTAAAAAGAAACATTTGGCATGGGGAATATTCACCGATGGAGGTTTTAAAAGGGTAGCTTGTGGCATGGTTTTGATGATGGTGTTTGCAACAACTGCATTGATCCCACAGCAAAAGATTGATATGGCAAACTGGAGGGAATTACCTTTTATAACCAAAACCTTATGGGCGCTGGTGTTATTGGGTTTTTTTGGAGGCCTTGAGAGTTTACTTCTCCAAATGTTTTGGTTCGAACGGAAGCGCTCGCCAGTATAACCCTCGATCCTTTTATCTGGTTTTTTTATCCAAACAAAAAACCCTACCTTCACAGGGGGTATTTGGAAGTAATTTTATTTTTTAACTTAGCTTTGTGTACCCAGAGGAGAATCCTTTATCGCTAAAGCCTTGGAGGACACAGTCAAATTCTTAAACCTGCTCTGCTTCGCAGGTTATGAATTACGAAACTCTCTAAACCGCATGTGTCATTGCGACCCCGGACTAGATCCGGGGGCGGCAATCTCGTGGTGTTCCCTTGGGAGTGCTTCTCCGTCCGCCGTGGCGGACGGATCGCAGTGACATGAAATTAGAGTTTCGTAATTTAAGTTCGCAGGATACTTTGTTGTTTTTAAATTAACAAAAAATCGTTTTTTTACGAAACAGCATTTGCACTTCGTAGCCCCGAGTAATAGCGAGGAGCGAAGAAGTGGACTCACCGGGAATCGAACCCGGGCCTCAGCAATGCGAATGCCGCGTAATACCACTTTACTATGAGCCCATGAATTTGGTGCGGGGTGAAAATGCCGCGTAATACCACTTTACTACCGGTCCTGGGATTAGAACTGTTCGGCCAGTCTGTCTAAAAATCCATTCGCGCGATTGGCAAAGTATAGAGCAATCAGGACCACAACGAAAAATAGATTTATAGCAAGCGACCACATAACGTCTTTTTTATTGGTTTTATAATCTTGTTCCATAACTCTTTTAAAATAATCGTTTTCCACCCAAGGCGGATTTCTTTAATTATTTAATTTTAATGTTAATAATATAATAAGAGAAACGATAATTCTGAATTACTATTGTTGAAGTTGCTTCAAAGTGCTAGTATTATAACCTAAAAGATTATGCCTTACAATCTAATAATATTTGAAATTATCGCAATCGTTTTAGGTCTTTTGTCTTTGATTTTGGTGCTGGTTTTTTTGAGCAAGTTGCGTTCGCTTCAAAAATTTCAAAAAAGTTTTTTATCAGGCGCTCGAGGCACCAATTTGGAAGAAATAATAATGTCACAGCGAGAGGATGTCAAAAAATCTTTGGAGGATATAAAAAAATTATCACAAGCGAATAAAATTTTAGCCGACCTACATTTGCTTTGTATTCAAAAAGTTGGGATGGTTCGATTCTCGGCGTTTCCCGGAGAAGGTGGAAATCAAAGTTTTGCAATCGCCCTACTTGATGCCTACGGAACAGGGGTGGTAATTTCATCAATTTATGGACGAGATACTCAGCGAATATTTGCCAAATCCGTAAAAAAAGGAGAATCAACCAATGCCTTGACGGACGAGGAAAAAAAGGCGATACTACAAAGTCACAGTGTTGAAGAGCAAATAGAGCTGGCAGGTGAACCGCAAAATGAGAGTTTTGCCAAAAAATACGTTAAAAAAGCAACTCGTAGAATTAAGAAATAAGAGTAAGAGTTATGGCTAAAGATAAGGATAAAGATAAAGAAAAAAATAATATTATGGACACTTCCCAAACAGAAGATGCTCAGCCAGCAGAAACCGTGGTTGGTCACTCGGTTAAAATCGAAGGAGATTTGGTATCAGAGGGTGACATCAAAGTTGATGGAATCGTGATGGGAAAAGTTAAAACCGCAAAATCTTTATTTATTGGTCCAAGCGCAAAGATTGAAGCTGATGTTGAAGCGGGAACGGTTACGGTTGCCGGAGTTGTTCACGGGAATATGAAGGTTAAAGGATTATTGGTTGCTTTGCAGACAGGAAAAATCTTGGGAGATATCGATTGCAAGGAGTTGGCGATAGAGGAAGGAGCATTTTTTACAGGACAATGTAAAATGACTGAACGCAATGAGAGTAAAAAAATTTCCAAACCAACTCTCGACGACGAGGACTAATATTACAAAAATTTTAAATCTCAAATCTGAAACACCAAGTTATTTGGGATTTGGTTGTTGGGATTTGAGATTTTTATTATTTCTGGCAGAATACCCCCGCGGTAAGCATTAGGGTTGTTCCGCCTGCCCGAAGTTCCACAGGAGCGGAACGGAGGAAATAACCCGATCAAACACGTCTGCGGGCATAAAGACAAAAATGCGAGCAGACATAAAGTATTCCCAATAAGGAATACTCCTAAAGAGCGCTTTAGGGATCGGTATTTAAATTTAAATGTACTATTATTTAATCGACCCACTACAATATGACGGAAGAAATTTTGAGTTATATCAGACTCATCTGCTTTCTTTGTTAGGTGAATATCAAATTTCTGGAGAGACCGCGCGAGTTACCAAACTTCGTCGGGTAGAAGATTTGGTTGCAACAGCTCTCGCTCATAACGCAAAAACCTTAGTGGTGGTGGGTGGGGATAAAACCCTTTCCGAAGTAATCAGACTTTGTCTTGGAAAGAAAATTACATTGGCTTTTATCCCACTTAATTCTCGGACAGAAGTTGGAAAGATCATCGGTATTACCTGTTTGGATCAGGCGATTGCAACTATCGCCAGACGGCGCGTGGAAGATTTGGACGTTGCTAGAATTGGTGATGAGTATTTTATTTCAACAATTAGCTTTGGTCCACTTGCGGGACTCAAAGAAACTGGTCGGGCTACCCAGCGGGAAAAAGGGTTTGGTTTGAAGAATTTGATGCAGATGAAAGCCGTGGAGATTGGTTTAAAATTGGACGACTCATATCAGGTTACAGATAAATTATTTGGAGCGATGATAATAAATACTCGAGACTCGAGCGGTTGCATGGCATCCTCGGAAAAAAATAAATTAGGTAATCCGGTTGATGGGGTTTTAGACATTGTTCTTTTAAGTAAACTTTCAAAGTTTGAGATGTGGCGATACAGAAGAATGCTTTATGGGCGTTGTTTTGAGGCCTTACCAGGAAGTTCGGTAATGCGAGCCAAGAAAATAGAAATTATTTCACCAGAAGGTTTACCATTGTTTTTATCTGGAGAAATATTTAGAAAAAGTCCGGCGGTTATAGAAATGAGTAAAGAAAAAATTCGGTTAGTCGTGGGGAGAAAACGACAGTTTTAAAATAACGATCCTTAAAGCTTACCGCAGGGGCATTCTGCCGGAAATAATGAATCTCCACGGGCCCACCTGCCGACGAGGCAGGTGGGCCCGCTCGCGGTATCTCTGGATTCGCTTCGCGTCCCAGAGATACCCGCCACGTAGCCATTCGGCTGCTATCTACAGCTTGCAAGATGCGTAAACCCTTCCTCCTCGCTCCGGGCTTGGCTTCATCCACAGCTTCACGGCTCAAGGGTTTTCGCCTAATGGTTTATAAACAAGAATTTTTTTGTAAAGTTAAAAAGGTTTTTTTATTTACGACTTTAGGTGTTGCTTTCAAATGACACCGCATGCTCCTTGAATTATGAAACCCTCTAAATCGCATGTGTCATTGCGGCCCCGGATTAGATCCGGGGGCGGCAATCTCGTGGTTTTCCTGGGGGATTGCTTCTCCGTCCGCCACGGCGGATGGATTGCAATGACATGAAATTAGAATTTCGTAATTCAAAGTCATGTTAAATCTATGACTTGAAATTTTAATCAGTTTTAGCTATAATAAAGGCTACCCTAGAGTAATTTCTAAAAGTTTTATGAATATCACCAGCTTGTCCCAACAATTAAATGTTTCGGTAAAAGAACTCCGACAAAGAATGTCGGAGGCGGGTTTTAAGGTTTCCCCCCGAGCGCGAAAGATAGATAATGTTTTAGCAAATCAGATTATTGAAAAACTCCAACCAAAAAAAATTAAAACCGAGGCAGAAAAAGCTGTTGATATAAAGAAGCCGGTTAAAATTGGTCCAGTGATTGCGGTCCGAGATTTTGCCGTTGCTTTAAATCTGCCGGTAACTGAAGTTATTAAAACCTTGATTCAGAATGGTGTAATAGCTTCGCTTAATGAACAGATTGATCATGACACCGCCGCGGTAGTTGGAGAAGAGTTGGGTTTTGAAATTTTAGAGGACAAACAGGAAAATTTGGGAGTCGGAACAGTCGCTGAAATTTTAGCTAAAGAAAAAGAAGAAGATTTAATCGAACGACCACCGATTGTGGCGGTTATGGGTCACGTTGATCATGGAAAAACTAAATTACTAGACACTATTCGCAAAACCAATATCGTTGATACCGAAGCGGGCGCTATTACCCAACACATTGGTGCGTATCAAGTAAAATTTAAAGAAAAGACAATTACTTTTTTAGATACCCCAGGCCACGAATCTTTTGCGGCAATGCGAGCTCGTGGTGCCAACGTCACCGATTTAATAGTTTTGGTGGTCGCTGCCGATGACGGAGTCAAACCTCAAACCTTGGAAGTTATCAACCGAGCGCAAATGACTAAAACCCCGATGATTGTGGCAGTTAACAAAATCGATTTACCCGACGCTGATCTGGAAAAAACCAAAAGAGAACTGGCAGAAGCCGGGATCCAGCCAGAAGAATGGGGTGGTAAATATATTTTCGTACCGATTTCTGCTAAACAAAATATTGGAGTGGATAAACTTTTAGATACAATTTTGTTAACTGCTGAAATTGAAAGTTTCCGCGCCAACCCCAAAGGACAGACCGTTGGCACAGTAATCGAGTCCAATCTTTCTAAAACCCAAGGGCCAATCGTAACAGTACTTGTCCAAAATGGAATGTTGCAGGTTGGTGATTTTGTAGCGGTTGGGGCGGCTTACGGACGGATTCGAACAATGAGAGACCAAGGCGGAAAATCCATAAAATACGCAAAACTTTCATCTCCTGCGAGAATCGCAGGGCTCTCAACTTTGACAGAGGTTGGGGATATTTTACTAAAATATGAAACCTTACCAGAAGCTCAAATCAAGGCAAACAGGGCCCTGCAAGCCCGTAACGCAAAACGGCTAGCCTATAAAACTGGGATTACCGGAGATGAAGAAAATCAGCAGTTGCGATTAATTTTAAAAACCGACACGAATGGGTCTTTAGAGGCTATTCAACAGGAATTTTCTAAATTGGAAAATAAAGACGTCGAGATAAAAATTATTACCCAAGGGGTTGGTGACATTAACGAGTCGGATATCTTGGCTGGTGAAAGCAGTAAGGCGACTGTTATTGGTTTTCATAATAAAATGTTGCCGGCCGCGTCACGTTTAGCCAAACAAAAACAGGTTCAAGTCGATCTCTATCAAATTATTTATGAACTAACCGAAGATGTAACCAGCGCGATTTTGAAAATGGTAATTCCAGAAGTCGAATATATTACCGCCGGACTCGCCAAAATTTTAGCGATATTTGCAACCGAAAAAAACTCTATGATTATCGGAGGGAAGGTAAAGGAAGGCAAGTTGATTAAGGGAAAAAAGTTGCAAATTATTCGAGTGAAAGAAACAGTCGGGGAAGGGAAGATTGTTCAATTGCAGCATAATAAAGAGGATGTCAAAGAAGTAACTTTGGGATCAGAGTTTGGCGCAAAAATTACTACACCGATAAAATTGGAAAAAGGAGATATTCTTCGTTTGGTTGAAGAAAAAATTAAAGAACGGAAATTACGCAAGAAAGAGTAGTTATGAAAAAAAAGGGATCTCAAGAGCCATCTCGTCGTCAGCAAAAAGTTAACTCTTTTTTGCAGCAAAGAATTTCCGAAATTATTATAGCCGGAAATTTTTTTGGTATTACGGGCTTGGTGACTATTTCGAGAGTGGAAGTCTCTCCCGATTTACGAGAATCGAATGTTTGGTTTACAAGTTTTAATCAAGACCCGGAAGAGGTGTTGGCGATTTTAAAAAAAGAAGTTTTTGAAATTCAAGGGGAGTTATATAAAGGATCGACTATGAGGATCGTCCCAAGGATCCACTTTGTAATTGATCATTCTTTGGAGTACAATGATCAGATCACTAAAGTTTTAAGAAAGGTAAAAGATGAATAGCATAGGGCTAGATTTTAAAGCCGCCCATAATTTATTGACCCCGGCAAGCAGTGTGGTTATGGCCTCGCACGAGTTTACCGACCCAGATGACCTGGGGGCGATGCTTGGTTTGAAAGACGCGCTTACCCAAATGGGTAAAAAGGTCAGTATCGTGGCTCGCGGTGGAATGCCGGAAAATTTGATTTTTATGCCGGGTGCAACCGAGCTGGTTGACACTCCTCCAACTCATGAATACGACACGGTTATTTTTTTGGGTTGTGGCGATATTGCCCGTCATGGATTTAAAAATTGGGATTTGTCAAATAAAAAAATATTAAACATCGACCATCATCCTGACAATAAACTTTACGGCGATGTAAACCTGGTTGACCATAAAGCTGCCGCGACCTGCGAAATAATTTATTATAAATTGAAATATCTAAATATCCCCATCACCAAACAAATTGCCACCAATTTGTTAGCCGGGATATTTTTTGATACAGGTGGATTTAGACACGCCAGTACAACCGCTGCGACTTTTGAAATTGCCGCTGCTTTGGTTCGGGCTGGCGCACGCATCGACCGAATTTCTAATTATTTTTTTGGAACAACGGAACTTGCCAAGCTCAAGGCATGGGCAAGAGCGTTTGAAAACGCGAGGTTCGATGAGAAGCAAAGAATGGTTTATAGCGTGGTTACAGAAGATGAGTTGCGAGAGATTGGCGCCAAGCCGGAACATTTGGAAGGGGTCGCAGAAATTTTAAATACGGTGCCAGAAGCAAAGTTTTCAATGTTTCTGAAACAGCGCGGAGATGAAATAAAAGGATCTTTGCGTTCGGAGAACTATAAAGGCGTGGATGTTTCGGCAATCGCGCGAACATTCGGCGGCGGCGGACACAAATTGGCCGCGGGTTTCAAACTGAAAGGCAAGATTGAAAAGACTGATAACGGGTGGAAAATAACGTAAAAAATATTGTCATTCTGAACTTGATTCAGAATCTTAGAGGAATTAAGGTTTGTTACCGACAAGATCCTGACTTTCGTCAGGATGACGGATGAGAACCTTGATTCTTGCTTCTTGGTTCGGTATTCTTAAAATGCTTGGGCACGTGGCGGAACTGGCATACGCGCTACCTTGAGGTGGTAGTGGGAGCAATCCCTTGGAGGTTCAAATCCTCTCGTGCCCATTAGTTATAAAAAAGAAGTTTTGCGCTTCTTTTTTGTTTACCCCGAAGGGAACCCCAATTATGGATTTTATAAGCGGAGCGTATTGGAGGCGCTACTTTGGGGTTTGACAAACATTTGTTAAGATTACAGCAATTAGGGTTACCTTTTGGATTCCGTAGCAGGGTATAATGGTGGCAACCATTAAATTGTCATCATAACCATGAAAGCAAAACAAACCAGGAGTACTCAAGGAGCCTTAATTGCTATTAAAAAACGCGTGATCGAGCAGTGCCAGCGCAAGAGTATGAAGTGGAAGTAGGGAGCCCAACTCTTAGGTTTGCATTCCAAGGCTTTCAGTCGCCTGAAAAGGAACTACCTGAAATACGGAGAAATAGTCTTGGTTGGCAGAAAGCCCGGACCAAAGTCCTGGAACCCACCTTGCAACAAAATCCCTGAAAATGTAGAAGAGCTGGTGGAACGACTGGCGATTGAGCGCCCGCATTTCGGACCACAATCCCTTGCCGACGCGCTCTATGATAATTATAAGATCACTAAAGATCAATCTACGGTCTGGCGCATCTTCAAGCGCCCCAACCCTTTGAATTACAAAACTCCAAATATCCTTTTAATCTGACATACTTTCCTTAGGGGAAGTTTCCTTGCGCTTTGCAAGAAAATCTGCCCTAGTAAAAGTAGATGAAAACAGAAATTCAAGTTTACGAAAGAATCAAGCAGAAGGTGGTTACATTCTCTAAAGTATTACACCTTGATAAGTTTAAAAAGAAAGTTGGTCGAAAATTAGCTC
>Ga0210057_1000526_pt1 | contig 62917 bp, 88 predicted proteins | sample CryGeyCG2114_010_2_FD_183968 | JGI IMG/M metagenome (GOLD analysis project Ga0210057, IMG submission 183968) | Groundwater microbial communities from aquifer - Crystal Geyser CG10_big_fil_rev_8/21/14_0.10 (SPAdes) (version 2) | ecosystem: Environmental > Aquatic > Deep subsurface > Groundwater ...
AAAAATTATAAAATAAAAATTATAAAATAAAAATTATAAAATAAAAATTATAAAATAAAAATTATAAAATAAAAATTATAAAATAAAAATAAAATTTCTTTTGAGAAATTTTTAAAATAAAAATTATAAAATAAAAATTATAAAAATGAAAAAATATTTTAGAAATTTCTTTTAAGAAAATATAAAATGGAAATTATTGAAATAGATTTTGAAAATTATAAATTAAATTTACAAAATGAGATATATGAATCATTATATAATGATATTATTAATGACATATATATTTTTAGATGTATATATGTCATTAATAATATCATTAATTATATAATGATATTATTAATGACATATATACATCTAAAAATATTGATGAAAAAAAATATAATAAAGTAGGGGTATACACATCAAATAAAAATGATAAAGATGAGGTTATGAATTATATTAAAAAAGTTAGTATAAACATTATGAGAAAAAATTTAGAAGAAAAAGAGATTATTAGAATATGTAAATATGTATGTCATCTTAAATATATAGGTGTTGTTAAAAATGTTGGTTTTAAACCCACTTATAAAGGTTTTGTAGGTAATGGTAAATATGCAATGTCTGCTTCAAGATCTTTTACTTTATATTTTAGTAAAAAATTATCAGGTTGGGGAATATTTAGATGTATCTATAAAAAAGATAATTTTGAAGAGATTGAAAAATATGTTAAATGGATGACTACAAATTACGAAAGAAATAAAAAATATACATTTATATTTATTATCGAAACAAAATTTCAAGAATCGTTAAATAAAATTATAAATAATATTGATGAAAAATATAAAGATTATATTTTATTTTTTAATCATAAAACATTTCAAGAATATATTTTAACTTCTTTTTAAAATATTCTAAAGAATATTTTAAATTTTATATTTCATAATATTACTTGTATAATTTTTATACCATCCCTCTGCTAATTTAGTTGTTGTATCTGTTTGTTTAGAAGAAGAACTTTTACTAAAACTTACTTTACTATCTATATAAAATTTACCATCTTCTATTTTTAAATTATTTACTTCAATTATATTATCATTTTCATCTCGAAATAAATCTGCAGATGAAATTTGATTCATCATTAAACCTATTGTTATAGTAGAATTCAATTGTCTTCTCTGTTCTTTTGTTAAATTTTCTTTTTCAGAATATTCATTTACAAATTTTATAATCTCTTCTTGTTGATATATTTTTATTTTTTTATCTTTTGTTTTTTCGATTAAATTTTCTCTAATCTCTTTTAATTTTTCATTATTTATATATATATTTGTATCATCTTTTATTCCATTCTCTTCAAATATTTTTATTAATTCAAAAGATGAAATATCTTCATTTAATGAATATCTATCTCTCTTTTTTTTATTTATAAAAACAAGTTCGTTTGTTGAAGTATAATATTTTACATTTTCTGGAAATATACCATCTCTACATCTTTCAAAAAACTCTTTCCAAAATGGTGATATACAATATTTTAAAGCATTCTCAAATATAATATTATTTATTTTCATTAATTTAAAATAAATATCTTTTAATATAAAACTTTAATAGTTTTATAATTTTTTAAAATATTTTCATTTTTAATAAAAATCATCACGTAAATGTTCAAAACATTCATATTTATAATTTTCATAATCTTTACCTCCATTCTTTTTATTTTTAAGAGTTGTCTTTATCTCATTTATCAAATCAACCTGTTTATGTAATTTTTTATTAATAAACTCAAACAATTTATCAATATCCATTTCATTTAAATTTATATTTTCAAAATTAATATCAAAAGGAATAAATGGAATAATACTTTTAATTTCTTCTTGACATCTATTTAGAATACCATGAATATAGAGAATTAAAATTGTTTTTACATTATTTTCAATAATATAATCTAAAATACAGATTTTATATTTATATAGATTATTAATTAAAACAGAATGATCTTTACAAAATACACTATTATCAAAGAGTTCCATAATATTAAAGAAATTATTAACATTAAATGTTTCCCTTAAAATCTCAATCTCACACATTTTCTTAAAATCATCTTTGTCAAATTTATATTCTTTATTCAAAATAACAAGATAATCAATAGGAATATGTGGATTTTTACAAATATATTTAACAACAACATCTTTAGAAACTTTATTTTCAATAAAAATTTCACAAGCTCTTTTGAAATTAACCATCTTAACAAATCTTTTTTTATTTTATTTATTAAAATAAAAAATCCATTTTTTTTAAAATTCTTCAAAATGAAAATCTTCATTTGAATTTTCTTCATTTAATATTTCATTTGATAATAAAATTTTTACATTATCAAAACTTTTTTGAATATATTCAAAAGATACTTTACATTCATTCAATTCTAAAAACTTTTTAATTTTACCAAATTTAACTCTTTTATTATTTTTCACAATATATTCTTTATATTCATCAGCATCTTCAAAAGAGAATAATTCTCTACATCTCTTATATCTCAATGGAGTTATATCTTCAATATGAGATGATATTTCTTCAAGAGTTCTATATTCTTTAATAAAACACCAAGCACTTGTTTCGCCTATTGCACAAGGTTTTTTTCTATTTTTTCCATCAGGTGGATAACCTAATACTTTTGTAGGTTCCCCATCGTCATCATATCTATTATAATCACACCTTAGTAAAATACATAAATCTAAAAATTCATTATGTGATAGATCTAAAGATTTAATTAAAGAAGGGTGGTGTATTCCATATATTTTATCATCTTTTAATTCTTTGAATGCTAACATAAAAGGTGTTCCATATGCCAAAACATCTGTATCTTCTGTTAAAACAGCATCTACATATCCATTAATATTTAAATATGCGCATAATTTTTCTGCTTCTCCATGAGCGGTGTATTGGTTTAAACCGAATAAAGAAATAATCTCTTTTGCTAATTGAATATTTTCTTTAGTGGGAGATGATGCTTGGTTTTTAACTTTATGAATCTGTTGTTGTAAAGTTTGTTTAATATCATAAGGATCTGAATAATTTATTTCTCCTTTTATTCTTTTACGAGACAATAAATTTTTAACCTTTAATTGAATATCTTCAGGTAATCCTTCAGTTGAATATTCTTCTATATTATTTTTCACATCATTCAAGATTTTAATCATATCATTCATATTTTCTATCTGTGTCTGTCTACTTTTTCTACGAGCAATCTGTTCTAATTTTTTTTCATATGGTTGATAATCTCCATCAAATATACATACCGCTTTTATTCCATATTTTCTCAATTTACATAAGAAATATATAAATAAGTTTATAAATTCATTATCGCCTGCTAATTTAAATTGATATAAAAAAACGCTAATATCTATAGCGATAGATAGAGAAGATAATTCAGACAATTCATAAACAACCATCTGTTCTGGAGCATTTTTTTTAATCAATGAGTATAAATTATTGATACCCATATTTATTATAATCTTAATTATATTTTATAATAAAAATATAATTTCAAATTTTCTTTTTATATTTTTCTAATGAAAATTAAAAATATAAAATAATGAATGAAAGTTTTTTCAAAGGTTCGGGTGTTATTGAATTGACTGAAAAAGATTTTGATAAAAATGATCCAACAAAATTATCTAAACAGGTATGTAGTATGGTTTTATTTTATGCTCCTTGGTGTGGTCATTGTCAAGCAATGAAAGATGAATATCGTAAAGCAGGTAATGTAGCAAGTGCAATATATAAAATATATGCAGTAAATTCTGAAAAAAATAAAGATTTAATTGATAAAATTAAAACAATCAAACCTGATTTTATACAAGGTTTTCCCACAATAGCGATATTTAAAAAAGGTGAAAGAGTAGATACATACACTGGCGAAAGAACTACCGATGCTTTTATAAAATTTGCAATGGATAGATGTAAATAAAAAAAAATCTTTTAAAAAATTTTAAAATAAAAATTTTTTAAAATAAAAAATGATTTTCATTTTTAAAAAAAATAAATAAAAAAGATGAGTGGTAAAATCAAAGGAGACATTTCTATAAAATCTGATGATATTAATTCAGATAATTATAGAGATGCAGTAGTGGTTGAATTGAGAAAATTTTGTAGAAAAAATAATATATTAGCGAGTGGAACAAAAAATTCATTATTATCAAATCTTGACAAATATTTTAGTGGACAAGATTATGAAACTAATAGAACAAAAGGTAGACCTAAAGGTGCATATGGTAAAAATAGAAATTATAAAGAAGAAGATAAAAATATTATCACAAATGTTATTCTAAGTGATAATATTTTAGATGAAATAGCAACTATTTCAAATTTCGAAACAGAATTTGTATCAAATATATTGACAAATATTTTTAATAATTGAAGTGTTTAAAAAAATAAAAAAAATCTATTAAGATTTTTTAATAAAGATTTTTTTTATTTTATAAATTAAAAAATTTCTCTTTAGAAAATTTCTAAAAAGAAAATTTATAAATAAATAATGAATAAACTATCTGGTAATAATAGTTTATTACATATTTATAATAGAGGTTGTTATTTTGAAATAAAAGAATGTTATAGACCATCTGTATCTAAAGTTAATAAAATATATAATCCTATAGGAGAATTAATTAGTTATGGAAAAATAGAATCAAATTTCTCACCTAGAGAAAAAAGAGTGTATGTAGATAATATTACAAAATATCCAAATTATTAAAATATTTTTTATAAAAAATATTAAAATTGAAATTTAAATTTTTTAATTATTATTGAATAAAATAAATAATGGTCTTATCTGAAAGAGAACAAACAAGAATTAAAAATTTAAGTTTAGATGATTTAAATTCTTATATTAAGGAGAATGGTGCAGATTTTAAAGTTTGGAAATATGTTTTTGAAAATAGAAATATAGAAATTGATTATGATGAACCCTTTGAACAACATCTTTTAAAATTTAGAGAAATTTCTATTCCTAAATCTGCATGGAGAGTTTTAGCAAAAAACAAAAAAGCAAAACTAAATTATAATAATATTCTATTATTTTGGAAGAATTTTAAACCTTATTTTAAAGATTTACTCAAAAATAAAGGAATAAAATGGAATAGAATTAATACTAAAGAATTTATTAATAATTTACAAGATGTGGAAAAAGATATAAAACCATATTTAACAATGATGTGTTTACAATTTGCTTCAAGAAAAATTAAATGAAATATTTTTATAAAATTTCTATTAAGAAATTTTTTAATATAAAATTTTTTCAATCTCAGAGATATGAGATTTGATTGAAGGAAATTGATGTTTCATATCTAAATTTAAAACTTTTTTATTTGGAAAATTTTGTGATAAAAACCCTTCATTCATAACATATTCATCTCTAATTCCATTTATTATCAATGTATCAACATTATTTTGTTCTATAGTATTTTTATCAAAAAGGTTATGATAAAAACCACAGATACATATAACTTTTTTTGGAGATATATGTTTTAATAGATCGCATATGATATTTGCTCCTTGTGAAAAACCTATCAATCCATCACATTCATTTTCTTTATATTCTTGAGTTATATATTCAATACTTTCTTCTAAACCTTTTCTATTCATATTGATACCATTAACAACATCTAATAAATTTACATTAGTCCACCAATAAAATCTTTGTTGATCAAATGAATGAAACGCATTTATTATATAATATTCATCATTATTTTTTGATAACATATTTAAAAATTTTCTTGCTCTACGTTTTATTAATAATTCTTTTGATTGATTATATCCATGTAATATCAACCATTTCATTATTCTAATAATTTTAAGTTTATAAATTTATTTTCATTTTTATAATTTATTTTATAATTTATAAATTATAAAAATGAAAATAAATTTATAAATAAAAACTTAAAAGTAATGGATTTTTATTTTGGAGAAGATGATGATGTTTATAATGAAAATGAATATAATGAAAATGAATATAATGAAAATGAAGAAGGTTATTTTCAAAAGAATGATATTCAATATGAAGGAACATTTAAAGATTTAGGTAGAGTTAATGAGACTGATAATATATTTACTTTAGCAACAGGTGGTTCAAGAAAAGAAAAAGCAATGAGAACAGATTTAGAAGTAATATCTGATGCTATCAAATTAAAATTTACAGAAGGTGTTTTTAGTGAATTATCAAAAACTATGAAAGAGGATATATTAACATTATCTCTAAAAGTAGATAAACCTTGGAGATATAATCCAGCAACTATGATTTCTGCATGTTGGTTCAGAATTATAAATAAAAATAAACCTTTGAATAGAAAAAATTATAAAGATTTTTATGACAAAGTTAAAAATGAAGGAGTAAATAAATATGACCTTTTAAGATATATTAAAATCTACTTGAAAGTTTAAAAATTTGTTTTGAGAATTTTTTTTCATTTTAAAAATTTCTTTTGAGAAATTTTATTTTTCATTTTATATTTTTCTTTTGAGAAATTTTATTTTTCATTTTAAAAATTTCTTTTGAGAAATTTTATTTTTCATTTTAAAAATTTCTTTTGAGAAATTTTATTTTTCATTTTATATTTTTGATTTTATATTTTTCATTTTATATTTTTCATTTTATATTTTTCATTTTATATTTTTCATTTTATATTTTTCATTTTATATTTTTCATTTTATATTTTTCATTTTATATTTTTCATTTTATATTTTTCAAATTTCTTTTGAGAAATTTTATTTTTCATTTTATATTTTTCATTTTAAAAAATTCTTTTAAGAAATTTTATATATAAAAACGGAATTTATATTTTAAAAATTATATTTTTATAAGAAATGAATGCAATAACTTATTATCATTTAAATGATGAAAATACTATTAAATATCTTAGATCTATCAATCTTTTTCAAATCAAAGATATTATTATTCATATAAATAACAGATTAAATAAGGAGATTGATAGTAATTTTATTGTATTTTGTAAAAATTTTTCACATATGCATAAATTAAAGGTTATTTTAATTAAATATAGATATAAAGATTTTCCAGATATTCTTATAGCATCATTTGAAAATGAAAATGATTTTATGAATAAAATTAGAGATAATAATTATAATTATAGATACAATAAAGATATCAATGGATATGAAATTTATATAAAAGAGAATATCTATATTTATGCTTTGCTTTTTTGAATAAAAATGATTTTCAAAAATATTAAATATTTCTAAATGAAATATTAATGTTAGATTTAGAAAATATTCCTTTATTTTTTAAAAATATAAATATAGAAAATTTTGAGATATCAAATGAAGAATATAATGAACAAGATGAATATTATTCTATATATTTATATGATAATAAAATAATTATTAAATCATATGAATTTATAGAAGATTTTTTATATGATTTTAGAAGTGAATATTATCCTTCTTATAAACTTTTAAGTAAAAATAATATTGAATGTGTTATAAATACTTATAAAGATAAAGAAATATTTAAAATTTTCAAAGTTTATTATTATTGTAATTTTAATTTAAAAAATATTCTTTAAAAATTCTATATAGAATTTTTAAAAATGAATTTATAGATTTATAATTATAAAATATTAAGGAGAATGATTAAGTCTTTTTTACAAGAATTTGGGTTATTACATCATCACATTGAATCTTATAATGATATGATTAAAAATAAATTACTATATTTAGATGGTTATACTTTTAACATTGAGTATAAAGAAGTTAAATGGAGTATAACATTTAAAAATCCTAAATTATATCCACCTGAAAATCCTAATACAAAAGATATAGTATATCCTACAGAGATTTTAAAAATGAATGGAACATATTCTTCTGATCTATATCTTGATGTCGTTATAAGAATAAATGATATAACAAACGAAGATATTGTAAGAGGTTTTGCAAAAGAAAATAATATGGAATATTTATCAGATAAAATATCTTTGAAGGAATTGTTAAATAATATATTAAAAAAGAATAAAGAAAAATTAAAAGAATATGCTTCAAATAATTTGATCGAAAGTATTCATAATGTATGTATTGCAAAAATTCCTGTAATGGTTATGAGCGATATATGTAATATATCAAAGTATAAAAATGATTGTATTAAATTAGCATCTATAAATGAAGATATATATGAACAAGGCGGTTATTTTATAATTAATGGGAAAAAGAAGATTTTAATAACTCAAGAAAATTCAATAAGAAATGACGATACTTATCTATTTGATATGAAATCAAATCACAATTATAATTTTATACAAATATGGAGTGATAAACAAATTAATATGAGATCTTCTAAAACAAATATAATGAGAATGAATGATAGATATTATTCAACAATTCCATATTTACAAGATTCAGATCCAGTTCCTATATCTATATTATTAAAAGCTTTAACTTTTGAAACAGATGAAGAGGTTTATAATATGTTAATGTATAATTCAGACATTTCTATTAAAGAAGAATTGATAAAAACGTATGAAGAAGGGTTATCTATTAAAACTACAGATGAAGCTTTAAGTATTATTGGAAAATTGGGTAAAAAATTTATAAGAGGAGATAAATCAAAAGAATTTGAAGATAGTGTTGCTTATGGTAATTATATTCTTATCAATGAATTTTTACCACATCTCGGTAAAGATTTAAAAAAGAAAGGATTTTATATCTGTAAATGTGTAAGAAATTTAGTAGATATTCAATTGAATAAAAGAAGTATTGATAGTCGTGAAGCATATTCTAAAAAAAGATTGATAACATCTGGATATATTTTATTTGAACAATTTTATAATTCTTTTAATAAATTTATTGAAAGTGTTAAAACAAAAGTTGGAAAAAATATTATTCAAAATAAAAATATAGATATTTTCACTTATATTAGATCTGGAAATATAACTAAAGAATTAGATTCTCCTTTTATAAATAAAAGATGGAATATCAAACATACAAAAGATGCTACTATTGTTCAAGATTATGAAGATTATAATAGATTAAATATTTTAGCGTGTGCAAGAAAAGTATCTTTACCTATCAATTCTAAAAAAAATAAAATTGTTGAACCTAGAAAAGTAGAAGAGAGCACTTATGGTAAAATTTGCCCTTTCTCTACACCTGAAGGAGAACGTGTAGGCGTAACCAAAGATTTAGCATTTACTGCATATATTTCAAGAGAAATTTTAGAAGAAGGAGTATTATCAATTATTGAAAAATATATTATAAAATTTCCATACTTAGAAGAAATATCTTTACAAGATGAAAATGTTATTTCTAATTTTATGAAATATCCAAGAGTTATGGTAAATGGTAATTGGTATGGAAATGTTGAAGAACCAAATGTAATAATTTCAATTCTAAGAAACAAAAGACGTAAAGGTTTGATAGCATATGATATTTCTATCTCTTATAAAAATAATGAAGTATTGATTTATACAGATAATGGTAGATTATGTAGACCATTAATTATTGTTGAGAATGGAATAAGTAAATATACACCTGAGATTGAACATCTATTAGAAAACAATAAGATTGATTTTAAATATTTAATAAATAATGGAATAGTTGAATTTATAGATGTCCATGAAGAATTAAATGTATATGTTGCAATGTATCCTGAAGAGTTGAATGAAGAACATACACATTTAGAGATTGATCCGAGTTTAATGATCGGTTTCAGTGGAAGTATTGTTCCATATTTAGAAAAATCACCTGCACCGCGTGTAAGTTATATTATCTCTATGGTTAAACAGGCATTTGGTTTATCAACAACAAATGTTTATCACCAAAATTCGCCACAATATATATTACATTATCCACAGAAAATGTTGACTAAAAATTCAAATGCAGAATTATTAAATTTCAATGAATTACCTACAGGTCAAAATTTAATTGTTGCAATCTGTGAATATTCAGGTTTTGGTCAAGAAGATTCAGTAATTATAAATCAATCTTCTGTAGATATGGGTATGAGTGATGTATCAATTATGAAACCTTATTACCTATCTATTAAACCTGAATTAAATGAAAGTTTTGGTAAACCTGTTAAATATAAAAATTATAATATTGATAAATTGAATGAGGAAGGTTTTGTTCCTGAAGGAACTATTGTTGAAAAAGGTGATATACTTATCAGTAAAAATAATGATGAATACATTGTTTATGAACATTCTTTACCTTCTAGAGTGTTTAGAATTGAAAGAGGTATGAATTATGAAGGTTATCCTTATATTCGTTTAAAAATAATGCAAATGAGAAAAATGAAAGAAGGTGATAAGTATGCATCAATACAGGCACAAAAAGGAACTGTCGGAAAAATTGTTAGAAGAGAAGATTTACCACAATCGATAGTTTCAGGTGTATCTCCGGATTTAATATTCAATCCATTAGCGCTACCTTCACGTATGACATTAAATTATTTAGTATATGCTATAGTCGGTAAAGCAATATGTTCTCCAATTCTTGATATATCAGCAAAAGAATTTTTTGATAAATTAAACTTTAGTTCTACAGCATTTCATTTTGATAAAAATAAAGAAGATAAAGACATTGATAAAATTCTTAAATATCTAAAACAGATAGGTGTATTGTATAATGGTAAAGAGAGATATATAGATGGTTTAACCGGTAAAATGATTAATAGTTTAATCTTTACGGGACCTATATATTATCAAAGATTAAAACATATGTTAATTGATAAGATTCATGCACGCGCTCGGGGCCCTATATCTTCTTTAACAAGAAGTCCCAGTGAAGGTAAAACAAATAATGGTGGAGGTAGAATGGGGGTTCAAGAAAGAGATTGTATGGCCTCATGTGGTGCTTCTTATATTATAAATGATAGAATGTTTGAACACTCAGATAAATATTCTATATGGGTATGTGATCATTGTGGTATTCAAGCGATAGTTGATAAAACATTGACACATAAAGAATGCACAATGTGTGGTAGTATGGATATCTCTTTATTAGATATTCCTTATACATCAAAATTATTAAACCATATGTTAATGACAATGGGTGTTGTTCCAAGATTATTTAAATAATAAAAATATTTATTTTTTAAAATATTTTTCCATAAAAATATTTATAAATTAAAAATTAAAAATTAAAATATAATGGAAAATGAATGTAATTCTTTATATGATTCTTTATTAAATGAAAAAATACAAATAACAAAAAAAGATATTACTTTTGTAAATAAAACTTTAAAAAATATATCAAAAGATAAACAAGAACAAATTTTTGTATTGATAGTTGAACATTCAAGAAGAAATAATGGATATTCATTAAAAGAGATCGCTTGGGAAAATATATTACCATATGAAGGTATAAAAACAGATGAAGGTATTTCTTTTGATTTTAAAAAATTACCTGAAACTTTACAAAGTATAATTTTTAAATTTTTAAATATTTCTTGAAAATTTTTCATTAATGAAAAATTTAAAAATGGATTTTTAAATATAAAAAATATAAAAATTAAGTATGTCATATATATTAGAAAAAGATATAGTTCATAGATTAAATATAAATAGCGATTTAAATGAAATCGTTATTTGTAAAATTAAATATGCTAAAATAAATGATGTAATTCGTAAAATAAATTGTTTTTATACTTATTCTTTAAATGATTTAATCAAAGAATTAGAAAGATATATTTCAATATATAATTATGGTTATATTTCAAATTTGTTTATTGAAAATAATTCTGAACCTATACGATTTTTTTTTACTAATAATAATAAACAAGAAACATTTATTATTCCTAGATTTGCTTTTGATAATATGAATAGTACATATAATAAACATAATATTGTTATTGGATTTTCTATAAAAAATCTTTAAAGATTTTTTAAATTTAAATTTTTCACATTGATAGTGCTTTAACTGCATTCTCTACATCAGTTTTGTTGACGGTGATACGTTTACCTGCTTGTAGATATCCAACTAGTGCCTCACCGAGTTTGTTTAATTGCTCATCTACATATACACCAAACATAACCTTTGAAGTTTTGGGTAATTGATATTTAATATCAGATCCTTGAGCGACTGCTGAACGAACTACATTATCAATAAATGTTAGAGTAGGACCACCTTTTTCACGAGTTGCATCTTCTTTAACATTAATCATTTCACTTACATATTCAGGACTCATATTCTTTTTCTTGTTGATAACAAGAGATTCACGAACATTTTGTGATGCTGTTGATAGAACATCTTTTACAAATTGATCAAGAACTTCTTCTACATCTTTTGAAATACGGGGTTTTTTGGTTCCAAGATAATCTTTACCATGTGTTGCTACAGATTGACGAACAAGTCTTGTAGCAGCTGCACGAGCATTAGGGACATGTTTTACACCTGTTGCTTTAACAGCAGGTGTTTTAACTGGAGTTGCTTTAACAGCGGTTGTTTTCTTAGTTGAACCTTTGGTAGTCTTTGAACCTTTGGTAGTTTTGGCAGTTGATTTTTTCATTGTGCTTTTTTTAGCGGCCATTAATCCTAATTCTCTTGTATTTAAATATGTTTATTTTTTTATATATTTTTTTCAATTTTATTTCTTAAATAAAATTGAAAAACACCATCTTCTTAAATATAAAATTAAAGATATAAAAAAGTATATTGGTATATTCTTTATAAAAGTTTTTTTTATAAAAAATATTTTTATTTTTATAAAACTTTTAAAATATAAAATGTATATATTGAAGATGAAACCTATTACATCTTATGGTATAATTTTATATCACAAAAACAAAGAAAATCAAAATGAGTATTTGTTATATCAGCGAAGAGATAGTTTTGAATATATGGATTTTTTAAGAGGTCATTATCCAATAAATAAAATACATGATTATATTTGTAGAATGACAATTGAAGAGAGGGATAGATTATTAAATTATACTTTTGAAGAATTATGGAATGATTTATGGGTAACCCAAACTGAATATATAAATAGATGGAAATTTAAAGGGAAAAAAAGATATGAAGATGTAAAATTACTTTTACCAGAAATAATTAAAAATACAAATACAATTATATCATCACCGAGTTGGTGTTTTCCAAAAGGTAAAAGAATATATTATGAGACTTTTGTTGAATGTGCTTTAAGAGAATTTGAAGAAGAGACAACTATTGATAAAAATAAAATAATTATAAGAGAAGATTTAAAAACTTTTGAAGAGAATTTTTTTGGAAGTGATAATAAATTATATAAAACATTATATTTTGTAGGTTATATCTCTGAAAAAATTATTCCTGAATATAAAAAATTAGAAGGTTGTATTAGAACAAAAACATTAACAGATGAAGCAGGAGATGTTAAATGGTTAGATTTTGATAGCGCTTTATTATTATTATCAGAACAGAGAAAACAAATATTAAAAGAAGTTGATAATTTGATTTAAAATTTCTTAAAAGAAATTTTTAAAACATTTTATATTATTTATTAAAATATTGTTATATTTTATATAATATTTAAATAATATCTAAATTAAAAATTAATGGATCAATATGAAAAATTATTTAATGAGAGTTTTAATATGAATAAAATTGATGAAATTATGATTAATACAGAAAAAGAAACATTAGCGTTATTAAAAGGTAATATTATAATATCTGAAGAAGATCAACAGAGAATAGATGAATATAATGATTATAAAAATAAATTACATTCTCTTCAAAAAGATTTGAAGAGATATAGTAAAGCATATAAAGGCAGAAGTGCTTATGTTCAAAAATTAAATAAAGATAGAACTGAAAAGAAAAAAATTATTGAAAATGAAATTGAAAATATAAAAGAGATGTTAGAAAGAATAAAAGTTGAAAATATAAAATAAAAATTTCTTTAAAGAGATTTTAAAAAATATTTTTATAAATAAAAAAATGAAATTGTAATTATAAAATTAAATAATTTTAAGGAAAGGTGTCTAGATAATAGAATGCAAAGTAGTTTAACAACTTTTTTAAAGAAACAAAATGTTTTTGCCAATCTTGAGTTTCGTAGAGTAGATAATATAATTTATAAATCTAATAAAGAAAAGATCCATCAATATTCATTTGATACTGATACAGATTCATTTATTACTGAAGAGGTAGAAAATTCAAATTTTACAGATGCAGAGATTGAACATTCTATCGGTTTTGCCAATGATGATTTTACTTTTATAACTACTCCATATTCATTTAGAAAACATTCTTCTGGAAATGAAAGTAAATGGAATGGTAATGTTGTTTTATGTAAATCTAAAAATTTTGCTCAATTCTCTTTTAAAACTTTTAGATTTGAAAGAGGAAATAATAGAAATGTATATTTACCTAGACTAAAACGTTCAAATCCTGAGAATAGAAAACAAACTTTACAGGCAGATTTAATCGCTTGTATACCTATTTTAACAAAGAATGGAGTTGAAGCGAAATTTTGGTGTTATGTATCAGAACAATTTTTAAGATTATGGACATTAATCTTTTTTGAAAATGATGTATCGCTATTCAAAGGTAATGATTTTGCTAATTCAAGAAAATGGTTATTCACAGGAAATAGATTACAATGTAATGCATTTATGAAATGGATTAAAGCGCATAGACAGAATAATGAAGAATATTCTATTGAAGAGATGTATAAGAGATTTTATTTTAATAGAACAGAAGAAGAATGTAAATACGTTCATTTCTATTGCATGCTCGCATTGATTATTAGATATAATGAATTTCCTAATGAAAATAATATGCCTATAAATTTAGGTAAAAGATTTGTTGATGGAGTTAAGGTTCCAGAATTAAATATGAAATATTGGGATTATCCTGAAGAATTATTTTTTAATATTTTAACAAAATCTGGAATTGAAATTACAGAAGATATGAAAGAAAGTTTAACAAAAGAGAGAGTATTTGTTGAAGATACAATTATACAACAAGAAAAAATAAATGAAAATACTCAAGAAGAAAAAACTTTTGAAATTGATAATTCTAATTTCCCTTCTCTATAATTTTTAAAATAAAAAAATCTATTAAGATTTTTTATAAATATATATTAAGATTTTTTATAAAATTTCTTCATATTCTTTTAATTTTGATTTTATATTTTCAATCTCCGTATCCATTTCATTTCTAATTTTTTTATAATATTCTATAGTATTATTATATTTCATTAATAATACCTCATATTCCACCCTTTTACTTCCCTTTTGTAAATATTTTATAATAATATCTTTATAAGGATTTATATTATTATTAATTCCTTCATTAATTTTATGTATTAAAAAATTATATTCATTATATTCTATATCAATAATTTCATTATATAATAGACATTTATCTAAATTGTATGCATAACATCCATATAAATATAGACTATCTTCATATTTTAGTTTTATTGTTTTTTTATACATTTCAAGAATATAATTTGAATATAATTTAAATAAATTTTTGTCTATTTGATAACTTATATTTCCAAACTTATTATCGTAATTTTTAAAATTCATTTTAAAAGGTATAAAATGAAAATTTGATCTATGATTTGCGGAACGACTATTTGGATCATAATCGCTGTCGCATGTATAATATGTAGTTATACAATTAAATACCGCTATTAATATATTATTTGAAGAATGTATAGATGGATTATATTCTACAATATTATCTTTACAACTATCACATAAAATATATTCTATATTCTCTACAGAATGTTTACCATCTCCTAAATATTTATTATGTATAAATTCAAAAGAAAATTTTGAAAAATTATTATTACAATAACCGCATTTTATTCTATTTAATAAACATTTATTACATTCATTAGAATAATAAATTGTATAAATATTTTGTCCTTGTATAATACAAGGAATAAATAAATCTATCATTTCATCATTTAACGAGATACATTTTATATTTTGTCTTTTACATCCATTACAATTTTTATAATATTCTTTCATATTTTATATTTTAAAATATAAAATATTTTTTTCAATTTTATTTATATATAAAAATATTCACAAATATTCTAATTCAGATATCCTGAAATTAAGTTTTGTGATTTTATTATGCATCTCATCTAACATTCGTCCATATTCTTTTTTCATATCATCACGCTTTTTCTTTAAGTTAAGAAGTCTTATCTTATCACATAGTTTCTCTATCTGCTTTACAATAGCATTCCTATAAGGGTATTTTTTTTGTTCTAACGTATAAAAATTATATACTATTCTATTGTAATCACCAAAATATAAACAATCTCTTTTTTCAACATGATTAACGAGAGTGTGTTCATAATCTTCCGGAAAATAAGAACTAGTTGATACATTATATCCATAAAAACCTAAAATCTTTTCATTTCTTACGTTTTTACAATAGATATCAGATCTAGTATCTCTTTCCATTGGTTCTAATATATGTTTTTTACATAATCCGAGTATATATTCATTAAATATGATTGATAAATCATTTCTAAGTATAATACTCAAATTTCCAAACATTCCATCATAATTATCAAAATTCATTTGAAATGGTATAAATAAGTGATGTGGTGGAAGATATTCAGCATACCACTCACACATACTAGGACTATGCCTTTGAATTCTAGTTTCAGTAACATCAAATTTAAAAATAGCAACTAAAATGTTTTTAGCGTCATTCACTGATCCATTATAAATACGAAGTCTGTTTTTACATTCTTCACATTCATCGGTAAATTCTTTCAAATTATGTACTGAACAAGGACTAAAATGATCTGAGTTTGTGTCCATCTTGGTAGTTTTGAATAATTATAAAAAACGAAAAATCCATTTTTATTTAAATAATTTTTTTATATATTTCTATAATATTATTCCATATTTTTCATTTATTCTTCATTTCAATTTTTTTTCTCTTTATATTCTTCAGAGTATTAATTAAATTATTTTGTTTTTCTTTCCTATTTTTTTTCTTTTTTTAAATGTAATAAAATTGAATTTTTAAAATTAAAATTATAATAAATAAATTATGCGTGTTTTACATTGGAATATTCTTTCAAAACATCTCGCTGATGGTTTTTTAATTGATAATAAATATCTTGAAATAGAATATCGTTTACCTATAATTATAAAAAAGATAAAATCATATAATCCTGATATTATCTCATTGGTAGAGGTTCATCATTCATCAGTGGATGATATTGTTAATAATTTTCCAGAATATCTAAGTATTTATGAAATGAAAACTGGAGAAGATTCAGAAGATGGATGTTTGATATTATTTAAAAAAGAAGAATTTACTCTTTTGTCTTATAATATTATTAAATATAAAGATTCAAGTCAAATCGCTATTAAATGTGTATTTAATTATTATAATAACATTTTTGTATTTATTTCTACACATCTTAAAGCAAAAGAAGAATTTAGAAATAAACGTATAATTCAAGTAAGTCAATTACTAGAACAAATTGATTTAACAATTCCATGTATTATTACTGGAGATTTTAATGATACACCTGATTCAAACCCTATTAAACTTATAAATCATTATAATCTTAAACAGGTTCATAATAGTGAAGGACATTACACTACTTATAAAACTCGTAAAGAGACAATTAGAAGAATAATAGATTATATCTTTATATCTCCGCATTTTATAAGTAATAGTAAAGAGGTTCCTGATTATAAATCATTTCCAGAAACAGGTTGTCCAACCGCATACCATCCGTCTGATCATATTGAAATAGTTTCAGACATTTCGTTTATATAAAAATTTTTATTATAAAATTTTATTATAAAAATTTTTATAATAAAATTTTATAATAAAAATTTTATAATATATTTTAGGAAATTTCTTAAAAGAAATTTTTATTTTAAAATAGCAAAATAAATGAATAATGATTAAAAGAACAGGTAATGATTGGTATACAATTGACAATGATTTTGATATAATTTCTTTAGGAGATGGATGGACTGATGACGAATGGTTGAATAAAAGAATAACTTATAGAGAATATTTACATAGAAGAGGTAAATGTGAAACAAAAGAATATGCAGAGCATTCTTCTCCAATTAAAGAAAATGTTAAAGAGATTGAAGAAGAGACTTTAGAAAATAACGAAATCGTTGAAAATCTTGAAGAACCTGAAGAACATAATACTCCAGAAAATAAAGAAGAAGATGAAATAAGTTGTGTAATTATGTAAAATTTCTTTATAGAAATTTTAAAAAAAAATTAATGTGAGATATTATTTTTATCAAGGAATGAAATATCGTTATTATCTAATTCTTCCATTTCATCATTGATATATTTTCCAACACATACATATTCATTATCATTCTTTGAATATAAATAATTCTTTGAACATGTAAATAGAGAATTTCCATCTTCATCTTCGCCTATCTCTTCATAAACAGGAACATATAATTCTTCTTTAATTTTTTTATTTTTAGGAGGCGGTAATACTTTTTTCTTAGCACCCTTTGAAGCGCTTTGAGGTTCAATATCATCTAATCCTTCAGTAATATCAGTTTTAACATCCACAACTTCATCAGTTTCTTCTAAAGCTTGTAATTTTTCGCGTAATGTATCTACATTATCTTTCTTTTGAGATTCTTCTTTAACTTCAGATTTTTCTGATTTTGCTTTAGATGTCTCTTTTTTATCATTTGAATAATCTTCAATAACATATACAATTTCATTTTCATCTAATACCTTAAGGATCTGTTCAAATATTTTATTTGTGCAGACCCAACCATTTTTAATGTTATGATTCTTAAGATTATTATTCCATTTTGCTCCATTCTCTTTTAGTAAATCTTTGATTTCATTTGTTCCATCTCCAGAAAATACACCTGAACGAGCAGTGTATTTTCTATGAGCAATAACCTCGCCATTTACTTTAATTTGTTCAGTTTTAGATGTTTGCATATAATCAGTAATTTTAGTTTGAGTAGTATTTTCATTTAATGATAAACCACTCATTAAATTTCTTAGAATACCACTTACTTCAGGAGAACTAAGGGCATTTGCAACAGCACCATTGAAAGCTTCTTGACTAAAGTTTAGAAAAGACATATTATTGTTTTAATTTTTATATCTTTTAAAACCAATTTTCAATTTTATTTTATAGTACATTTTATAAAATTGAAAATATATTAAAGTTATTCTTTATAAAAGAATATTTTATAAATAGTGATGCAATTTATATCTGAATATGAATATTGTGTGTTGATTGCTTATAGAGTTAAAATGTTAGAAAGTGGTAGATTTCAACCTAAAGTTGAATATGAAAAAGATATGTCTTTAGTTGATATTGCAAAAAAAGAGTTTCAACAAAATAAATTACCTATCGCATTGATTAGAGAGTTTGAAAATAATAAAAAAATATTTGTAAAAAATCAAGATATGTTTTATTAAATTTTTTTCATTTATGAAAAAAATATTTTATAAAAATTTCTTAAAAGAAAAAAAATTTCTTAAAAGAAATTTTTTAAAAAGAAATATTAAACCAAAAAATATTTTCATAAAATTTTATAAAATCATTTTCATAATCTAATAAAGTCAATCTTGTAATTTTTTTATCAATTCTTTTTTCAATATTTTCAATTGATATTTTATCGCTATCACAAAATAATGAAATAGTTATATTATCAGTAGGTCTACAACCTATTTCTCTTCTTTTTTTTTGAATATGAGAAGAGATGGTTCTTTCTAAACCTTCAATAAGATTATAATTATCACTCAATAAGATTCCAAAATCTATATCAACAATAACATTTTTATTTTCAATATTAATCTCTGAGATATAATCTTCTTTTGTGAAAATATAATTTTCAAATTGTATAAAGTCTGGTGGAGATGTAAATTCTGTTTTATTTAATTCTTCTTTTACTCTTTTAAAATCTTTTTTAAGATTTTTTGCATTTTTATCTAATAACTTAACTTTATAATTTTTAACTTGAACATAATTAATTTTTTTAATATTACATTCCTTAATAATATATTTTTCAATTTCACAGATATTATCTAAATAATAGAAAATAGTAATCTCTTCACAAGGAATTTTTAAATTATATTTTCTATTATTCTTAATCAATTTAATAACTCTTTGAAGAAAATCACCAAGTAATAATATATCCATTTTATTTTTATAAATATTTTATATTTTAAAAATCATTTTTAAAATTAAAGTAATGTCGTCAGTAATCCAAGATGCTTGGGATGAAATAAAAGATGCTTATGAAAACAATATGTTTTTTAAATATGGTGTATGGATTTTAGCAGGTTTGATTATATTAATAATTTTATTAGGTATAATCAAACTTTTTGAAAATAGAAAAACTATAAGTGGATATGCACAAAGATATATCCCTATGGGTTATGGTTATCCCCCACCTCCTCCTCAACCATATGTATACCCACAACAAATGTCAGGTTATGCAACAACACCTGTGTATTAAAAATTTCTTTTAAGAAATTTTTATAAAAAAACTTTTTCGAAAAATTTCTTTAGAATTTTTTTATTTTCGAAAAAGTTTTTTATATTTTTTATTTTCGAAAAAGTTTTTTATATTTTTATTTTCGAAAAAGTTTTTTATATTTTTTATTTTCGAAAAAGTTTTTTATATTTTTATTTTCGAAAAAGTTTTTATAAAAATTTCTTTATAAATTTTTTATTTTCGAAAAAGTTTTTTATAAAAATTTCTTTATAAATTTTTTATTTTATAAAAATGAAAATAAAAATTATAAAATGAAAAAATAAATAAATGATATTTCCTATAAGATGTTTCACTTGTGGTAAATGTATTGGAAATAAAGGCAATGAATATTTTTCAAGAGTTTCAAAAGGTGAAAATGAAAATGATGTATTGAATTCTCTTAATATTAAAAGAATGTGTTGTAGAAGAATGTTTTTAACACATGTAAATATTATTGATAATCTACTTTTATATAAATAAAAAATTCTATAAAGATATATTTTTTATAAAAAATATGTAAAGTTTAAAAATTATTTATTAAAAAATAATGGGTAGTTGTTGTTCATCTCAAAAACAGAATTTAGATTTTTTTAAAATTATATCTCCACCTGTAATCTCTTCTACAATTTCAAATAAAAAAGTCGAAGAGATTCTTCGTAAAACATATCCTTCTATTTCAAAATTGATTTTAAATTCAACTGAATATTCAGTATATTCATCGAGTGAATTAGATAGATTTATACAAAATGAATATGTTCAAGATTATTTATATAGATCAGAGGCAAATGATTGTGATAATTATGCTAAAATGTTAGTTGGTTTACATTCTCTATGGACTTATACTTTACCAACAGATGTCGCTTTTGGTTTTATCTCAGGAGATTTAAGAGATCATACTCAAACTTCAAAACCTAATTATCATGCAAAAAATCTTGTAATTACAACAGATGATAATGGTTTAACTTTTGAAGTTAAAAGTATTGAACCGCAAAATGATAATATAACAAATCCTATAAATAACGCTGTTGTTTGGAATATTATTATGTAAAAAAAATCTAAAGATTTTTTTAAACTGCCATATCTCCTTTAATATAAGGGCAAGATTGATAACCTTCAATATAAAAATGTTCTAATTTGAAATCATCAATTGTTTTAACATTTCCTGCTCTTTTAAATTTCAAAATTGGGAAAGGTCTAGGTGTTCTTTTTAATTGTTTTTCTACTTGAAGTATATGATTATTATAGATATGAGCATCACCTATTGTATGATAGAAATATCTCGGTTTTAAATTTGTCAAATGAGCAACCATATATGTTAACATTGAATACATCAATATATTAAATGGAACTCCTAAAAACATATCACCACTTCGTTGATATAGTTTACAATCTAAATATTTATTATCACCAGATACATTAAATTGAAATAGAATATGACAAGGAGGTAGAGCAACATTGTGATGGTTTGAAGGATCCCAAGCGATAATTATATGTCTACGAGATTGTGGATCGTTCATAATACCTTTTATTAAATTATCAAATTGATCAACTCCTTGATTTGTATAATCATTATTACAACCTTTATATTCAGCGGAAAAATGTCTCCATAAAAATCCATAAGCATACCCCATATCACCAACATCAAAATCAAATAAATTACGACTATCTAAAAACTCTCTTGAAGTATTACCTTTCCAATATTTAACACCTTGTTCTTCTAAAATTTTAGCATCTGTTTTACCAGATATAAAGAATAACATCTCTTTTATACAACTTTCATAGAATATTTTTTTAGTTGTAATGATTGGTAATCTTTGTGAAATATCAAATTTCATATTAACATCACCAAATATAGATTTTGTTCCGGTTCCGGTTCTATCATTTTTTAATTCTCCGTTCTCTAATATTTCTTTAAGTATATCTAAATATTGATATTCTGGGTGAACAATATCAGGCATATAATCGTAAATTGTGTATTCACTATATTTCATTGGATTATTATGTAATTTGAAATGTGAAATTTCATCATATGGAAAAAATTGATCACAATCATAATTATATTTGAATTTTGTAATATAGATATGATCAATCAAGTATAAATAATTTTTAATAACTTCATTATAAATACTCTCTCCACCAATAACAAAAACCTCTTCAAAATTTTTAATAGTGCTACCGATATTTTCTAAACTTTCAAGAAAAGAAGGAAATATCTGTATTTCAGGATTTTCATCTTGTGAAAGTGTTCTTGAAATGACAATGTTATGTCTATCATTTAATGGTCTAAAATCTTTAGGAATACTTTCATAAGTTTTACGACCCATCACTACAGCATTTTTTTTATTACCTATAGTCTTTTTTCTAAAAAAATTCATATCACCTTTTGATTTCCAAGGCATATCTCCATTTTTTGAAATTCCATTATTATTATCAACTGCAACTATAACGTTAAATCTTGGAAGCATCTTATTTTATATAACTCTTCTTTTAATGTTTTTAAAAAATATTTAAATTTTTCAATTTTTTATATTTTTATTTTCGAAAAAGTTTTTTTATTTTTGAAAAAGTTTTTTTATTTTTGAAAAAGTTTTTTTATTTTTGAAAAAGTTTTTTTTTATTTTTTATTTTCAAAAAAGTTTTTTTTTATTTTTTATTTTCAAAAAAGTTTTTTTATATTTTATTTTCGAAAAAGTTTTTTTATATTTTTATTTTCAAAAAAGTTTTTTATATTTTATTTTCGAAAAAGTTTTTTATATTTTTATTTTCGAAAAAGTTTTTTTATAAAAATTTCTTTAGAAATTTTTTATTTTCGAAAAAGTTTTTTATAAAAAAATTTTTAAAGAATTTTTTATTTGTAAATTTATATTTACAAAAACTTTTGGAAACTTTTTTTACTTTACAAGAATAGTAGCAGTCCAACAAATCATCAAGAAAACAATGATATAGGCAACCTTCTCCAAAAGAAGATCAAACTCAGTCAAACCATCATTGTTCATTTTTACGTAAGTAAAAACACGTAAGTAAAAACACGTAAGTAATAATACTTAACATATTTTTTTATAATTATTAAATCATAAAAATCCATTTTTTTTAATAATTATTTAACATATTTATTTTTGTATCTAAAGTGCTTTCTAGCGCTTCTATTCTTGAAACAAACATTACATCTTCTTTATAAGTTTCAATCAATGAATGAATACCTTCTTTAGAATCTTGTAAAGCATTCAATATATTATTGCTCATATTTCTATAAAATAATTCATCTCTTTTCTTAAAGTTTATAATTGTTTTAAAAGATAGATCATATAAATCTTCAACAAATTTTAAAGTATCTTCTTTAGTTTCTCCATACCATTTTCTCTTAATCCATTCAAGAAAATTATTATTATTAAAAGAAAGTTCCTTAACATTTACCTTATACCCTTTTTGTATTTTACTTACAAATTTTAGTTTAGAGAGAATGTCTTGAATGGTTTTTTCAGTTCCATCCATTGTGAAATTAGTAATAGAATGAGTATTCTTTTCTTCATTTCCCAGCATCATTCTACTATTTAACAATTTTCTTTTAAAAAATTGTTAAAATTTTCTTTTAAAAAATTGTTAAAATTTTCTTTTAAAAAATTGTTAAAATTTTCTTTTAAAATATTTTATTTAAAATATTTTTATTTTGAAGGAGAAGGAGTTAATATACTTTTAACACCTGCTTCAACAGCATTTTCTATCTGTGTAGGTAATTTTTTAGATGCTTGGTATGCTGAATATCCATAGATAATTAGTATAATTATTATAATAAATAAAAGAATATCAACTACAGCATCAGTCATTATTTTATATTTAAAATTTTTCTTTAGAAAAATTTTAATAAAAGTTGAATATATTAAATTAATAATGGATAAATTAATTACAAAAGTTGCAGATTTAATTAATAAAAAACAAAAAAGTATTATTACTATATCTGAAACTTCACATTGGTCATATACAAGTCATACATTTCATTATAAATTACTAAAAACTTTACATAAACAAGGATTTACTTGTTTTTCATCAGAAAGATTAGGAATATTGGATGCATTTCTAATGAATAAATGGTTGGATGGAAAAATTAATTGTTCATTAGATTATTTATATAGTGATGTATTACCTTTTGGAGGAATAGGAACTTATCGTTGGATGGTTTATTTTAAAAAAACAAATAAAAAATATTATTTGGTGGGTTGTGAAATGGATATATTAGATTCCTTATCTGAGAAACATAAAAATACTTTAACAAAAATATTAAATCAATTAATTTCTCAAAAAGTTGATATTACAAAAAAAATAAATTGGATACCCAAAACAAAAGAAGATAAAATTATTAAATATGCAATTAATAGTTTTTATGAAAAAGGATGGGATAATAGATATATTTTTTGGCAAAAGAATATGGAAAAAGAAATTAATAAACATAAAAATTTCTTTATTAATGGATTTCATTTAACAAAAGGCCCTGATGGTTTAGGAAAAGAACTAATAAAGAAATATAAAAATAAAGTTTTTATTTTTGGAATGGATTCTCTTAATATATATCATCCTGTGGTTTTTATTAATTCGAAATGGTTAAAACAACATAATCTTAAAAAGTCAGAAATATGGTCAGATATTTTTTGGAAAAAATTTAGTGATTGGTATTCATCATATCCTTATGATATTTGGATAAAAAAAATTGATAATATTCATAAATATATAGAAGTTAATCCTTATATTAAAAAATACAACGGATATTTTTTGATAAAAGCTGATAAAATAAAAGCATCATTTAGTCATCTAGGAGCATCTCCAATGCCTGTTGTAAATAACAATAAATTATCATATTATATTGATAATAATAATAAAATAGGAAAATATTATGATTATATGATTTATATTCCTATCAGTAGATTTAATAAAATAATGAATCGTTAATTTTTTTTAAAATATTTTTTAATAATATAAAAATTTCTTTTGAAATTTTTATAATAAACAATCCCATAAACTACAATTATTTATAGGTGGTATTATTTTATTTGTATTTGGTTCTATAAAATGTAATTGAAAATTCAAACCATCTTCAGATGTTATACAGAAATTCATTACATTCACATTTGAAATTGATGTATTTTTTGTATCTCTTAAATCTCCAGAAATTATACCAAAAGTTGGTTCTGCTGGTGCTGTTTTTGCTGTCCACATTAAATGATAACCCATAATAATACTAGAATAATTATCATTAATCATTCCATCTTTTTTATAAATCTTAATCTTTTGAGAAATATTACTATCATTTAAAAATCTTTTGAGATCATTGAATGAATAACAACAATATTCTCTATCAGAGTTCATAAAATATGAAGGAGGGTTTACACCAACTTTTATTAATTCTTGAGTTAATATTTCAAAAACACGGGTATAAGTTAAATTTGTAGCAGTATAATTAGGTGGATTTGGAACTTTATATACATTTACATTTTTCTTACTACCAATATTACCCATTATTTTTTAATAAAGTTTATTAAAAGTTTTTAAAATAAAATTTCTTATAAGAAATTTTATAAAGTTTTATAAAATAAATTATAGATAACTTAGAATTGTTCTGTATGCTCTCTCACAATCATTTTCAGAGTAAAATGAAAAATCATTACCATTTACACTTAATACACTTCCTGAAAATGACAATTGTGTAATATTACTATATACAAAAGAGAAACGTGAATGATCAGATACAAATTCTACGTTGCGTGGATTATATACTACCTCGGTCATGCTATTTATACTTTCATTTTCTTTAAATATTTTTTTTATAAATAAATAATTTTTTTATAAATAAAAAAATATAAAGAATTTTTTATAAATAAAAAAATTATAATATTAAAATATTTTTTATAAATAAAAATATAAAGAATTTTTTTATAAATAAAAAAATTATAATATTAAAATATTTTTTTTAAATTATTCATCTCTACGAGAAGTATTTCTCTTTGAAGAGAAACGTTCCCTATATTTAGGATCGTAATTCTTCTTTAGAATAGGATGATATCCACAACCTTTTCCACGGAAACAACGACCGCTAATACCAGTCTCTGGTTCATCTTTCTTAGAAGTATCTAAGATATAAGCACTTCTCTTATGTTCCTCCATACGCTCATCATTCTTACATTCATCACAATACATATTAAATCCATTAGTATAGTATGTCTTAGTATCATCGCCATGTTTTACATTATAAGTATAACGAGGAGAATCAAAATCCTTCTCACATCCCAAACATTTAACATTCAATTGATCAGGAAGATGAGCACAACCTGTGCATAACTTATGAACAACATCACCCTTTACATACGCACGCCGATTGCAATACCGACACTTTCCATTCATTTTTTTTTATAGATTTCTGTCAAAGAATCTTAATTTATTATATTTATAAAACCAAAAATCATTTTTTTTTATAAATGTCTTTTCAAAATTTCTTAAAAGAAATTTTATTTATATTTTTTTGAAAAAGATATGAATACTTTTATTTTTTGAAAAATAAAAAGTAATGAATATAAAAGTTATAATAAAAATAAATGATAAAGTTTTATTATTCATTCCGTGTTTTGAAAATGATAATGCATGGATACTTTTAGAATGTAATGATAATACAAATAAAATATATTCTATATTACAAAAAATATTTAAAAGTATAAATCTATCTTTAAATTTCAAAGAAGATAATATTTATTATTATAATAATCAAATAATTTATCTATATTCAATTGAGTATGAAGAGATAAATAATATTAAAATAAATGAAAATGAATATTCTTCATTTAGATTTTTCAATGTTTCAGACATTTTAAAAGGTTATGTTGATATAAATATTGAAAATTATAAAATTATTCAAAAATTCTTTGAATAATTTTTATGTATTCAAAAATTCTTTGAATAATTTTATGTATTCAAAAATTCTTTGAATAATTTTATGTATTCAAAACTTTTTATAGAATATTAAAACTTTGAATGAATAATAATGAGTTTGGTTATAAATAATGGAGGAGAAGATTTAAAATTATTGTTTTATAATAGTAATATTATAGAAAAATTAGAGAAGAGTGAATGTCCATTATTTTCAAAAAATATAAGATTAAAACAGATAGGTAAAGGAAAATATGGAAATGTCTATGATGTTTATAGTAATAATAAAAAGACAAAGTATGTAGTTAAAGAATTTAATGAAAATTTTATTTTAGAAGACACAGAACCAAATAATAAAAATAAATATATATTGAATAATCCTATTCATGCTGAATATTTATTAAGTTTATATATGTCTTCATTGAATAAACCATACTTCCTTAAAATTTATGGATTTAAAAAATGTGATGAAGTGAAATATAATAAAGGTTTTTTTACAAGTATAAAACATGAATTTATATTTATGGATAGAGTTGATACAGATTTGAGAACTTTAAAATATTATAATAATATCAATGAAGAACAGATATTCTCAATATTTTTTCAAGTATTAAATGGGATTATAACATATCAAAAACATAAAATTACACATAATGATTTAACACCGGCAAATATATTTTTAGTCAAAGGAGAATTAGAAAGAGATAAATATATATTTAAATTTACAAAAAATAATAAATGGATTGCTAAAATTGGTGATTGGGGTTTTGGAATTAAAACATCAAAACCTATGATTGTTTATAGAGGAATAAAAGAAGGTTTCTTTGAATATCTTCCTGAAAAACAATCTTATGTTTATGATTTTTATAAATTTTTAGTTTATTTTATGATCGATTTTAGAAATTATAAATGTATTAAAATAATTTGTGAATTATTATGTGATAGAATAAAAGGTTTCAAAGATATTATAAATAATAACAAGGATATCAATAAAAAAGTTTATGATATATCATTTGAAAATAATTATTCTATAAAAGATTTTATAAAAGAAGAATTGATAAAAAATGTATTTAAATAAAATTGATTTTTAAAACAATAAATATTTTATATATAAAATATTTCATATATGAATTCAAAAAAAATAATTATTATAGATAATATTAAATATAATATAATAGATTTTCATAGAAATAAATTATTCAAATGGGAATATGTTGAACAATTTCCTGAAAAAAAATGGAGTTGGAAATGGTTTCATTATAATTCATTTTTCAAATGGGAATATGTTGAACAATTTCCTGATAAGGATTGGGGTTGGGATAGTTTACATATTATGGAATGTTTTAAATGGGAATATGTTGAACAATTTCCTGAAAAAAAATGGGATTGGTATTATTTTCATTTTAAAAAATGGTTTAAATGGGAATATGTTGAACAATTTCCTGATAAGTATTGGAATTGGTATCGTTTTCATGAATGTGATTGGTTTAAATGGGATTATGTATTACAATTTCCTGATAAGAATTGGAATTGGTATTGTTTTCAATGGTGTGAATGGTTTAAATGGGAACATCTCTACTATATATTTAAAAATAATAAATTAGATGAAAGATTTATTATCGAAATTATTATTAAAATGATTAAAAATATAAGAGATGAAATACAATTAATCATTTCCAATATATTAAAAATGAGATATAATAATAAAATAAAAATAGAAATAATATATTCTTATATTAAAACTAAAGATATAAATATAAAAGATAAATATTATATAAATGTTTTTTGAAAACATTTAAATTTCTATAATATTCATCTTTTATAAAAATGGAAAAATAGCAAATAAAAAATATTATTAAAAGGGTATTTTTTGTATATGAATTGTCCTGTTTTTGTAAATTATGATATTATAGATATTAAGGATAATAAAATTATTAGAGAATGTCATATATGTTTTTGTAATGTTAAGAATTGTAGTTGTAGTTCTTATAAAATTAAATGATTTTGTTTTATATTTTTTATATTTTGTAAATATAAAAATGAAAAATATTTTATAATTTTATAAAATTATAAAATATGCAAAAATATATAAATGTTTCAGATCAAGAATTAAAAAAGAGAATATTATATCATTCACAATATCTCTTAAAACAAGGATATCCAGAAGAAAGATTAATTGAAGAATTGAAGAATGGTATATATTGTTTTCATTCTGGATATTATGATGAATATCGTATAAATGAAATTGAACAAAAGTTCACAGAAGGTGGTTTTGTTTGTAGAAAATGTAAATCTAATAAAACTATTTTTTATCAAAAACAGACTCGTAGCGCTGATGAACCTATGACAACATTTATTACATGTGAAAATGGGCATAGATGGAAAGAATAAAAAAATAATCATTTTAAAAAATCTTAATAGATTTTTTATAAATCTTTTAAAAGTTTTATTTTATATGCTTGTGCTTGACACAAACAATCTGAGATATCATCTAATTTTTGTTTTTCATTCAAATATAATTTTAATAAAATAAGTATATCAATCTCTTTATTTTTTATATTTTTAAGAATAATCTCTGTTTTTTTCAAATCTCTTTTTTTATTAAAATTCTCAGAGATAATTTTATATAAAAGTTTCATACCTTTGTCATCTCTCAAATTATAAACATCTTCTGCAAATATAGTACACCATTTCTTTCTTTCAGGTTTTGTTTTAATAGATTTAGGTGCTCCTAATGTATGAGTTTTATTTGAAGATTGAAATAATTCTATATGTTTTTCTGGATATCTCAATAAAAAATAAGTCATTACACACTCTGATATTTTTATAGCTTTCATATTTGCTTCTACTCTACGTTTCATACCTCTACCAATAATTCTTTGATATTGATTTTCTACTAAAATTATATCAACCTTTCTTAATAAATTTGATAAACTATCTAAATATTCAAATAGATTTATTCTTGTTCTATTTGTTAAATTTTTATCTTTCACATCACCTCTTAAATTTTTAACCTCTGTATATATTCTTTTACCATTCATACAAACTTCATCTATAAAAGTTTTATTATTCCACCTTTCATTTTTTTTATATTTTTTATTCAATTCTTTTAACTGAATAATATCAAAACTTTCAATATAAATTGCAAAATTTATATCACCGATATCAAATGAAGCAATATATATATCCCCTACAATCTCATTCATTATATTTTTATATTATTCATTTAAAAATATAAATATCTTTATATTTTTTATATAAAGATATTTTATAAAAGAATATATATAAAGACATTATTTATTTTATAATAATGGATTTTGAAGGCATGTCAAAAGAAGAATTATTAGAATTTATTAAAAATAGTAAACTCAGATGTAGATTTGTATCAACAAGAAGTAATAAAAAATGTGAGAATGAAGTGGAAAATAATAAAGGTTTCTGTAGTGAACATATAAATACTCTTCAAGCAAAAGAATATTTAAAAGAATTATCTTCAAGAAAAGTTGAAAAAGAAGTATCAAAAGAAGAGGTGAAAGAAACTAAAAAAGAAAAATCTAAACCATCTCATAAAAGAATGAATGAAAAACGAATTTTACAACTTAAACAATTAGAAGAAGAGAATAGAAGAAAATTAAAAGAGAGAAAAGAGAAAAAAGAAAAAAAAGAGAAAAAAAGAGATAAAATAGTTATTAAAAAGAATGAATATGGAAGATTTGAAGAACCAGAGACGCATATAGTTTTTGATCCAATTGATAAAGCTGCTTATGGTGTTCAATCTCAAACATCAGACAAAGTCAAACCTTTAACTTATAGACATATACATATATGTCAAAAAAGAGGTTGGTCTTATCGTATAGAAGAATCATCTGAAGAATCTTCATCAGAGGAATCTTCAGTAGAAATAATTAAACAGAGAAATAAAAGAAGAAAGAATAGAAAAGAACCTTCTACCTCAACAGAGGAAGAAGAGTCTGAAGAATTAGAAGAAACTGAAGAAGAAGATACAGATGAAGAAGAGGAAACTGATGAAGATACAGAAGAGGAAGAGACTGAAGAAGAGGAAACTGAAGAAGATACAGATGAAGAAGAGGAAGAGACTGAAGAAGAGGAAACTGATGAAGATACAGAAGAAGAAGAGGAAACTGATGAAGATACAGAAGAAGAGGAAACTGAAGAAGAAGACACAAACTCAGAAGAAGATACAGATGAAGAATGGTAATTTAAAAAATGATAAAATATTTTTATAAATATTTTATATTAAACATAATTTTAATATATAAAATAAAGATATAATGAATGTTATATTAGTCAGTGGAAAAAGATGTGTCGGTAAAGATTTTATTATCAAAATGCTTCAAACTCAATGTAAGGGTATTCATACAAATTCACAATTTTATACTAAGAAAGATTTTTGTAGAGATAATAATTTATCTTTTAATGCATTCATAACAGATAGAAATTATAAAGAAAAGTATCGTAAGAAATTAATAGATTATTATAATGAAAAAATAAAAGATGAACCACATATATTTGATATGCAAGTTGTGAAAGGAATTCCTAAAGATTTTTCAGGTTATATATTCATCGATATAAGATTATCTTCTCAAATAGATTTTTTCAAACAACATTTTGATAATGTTATAACTCTTCGTATTAATACTTCAGACAACATTAGGGGACGCCGTGGATGGAAATATGATGAAGTTATAGATCAAGGAAAAATGGAAACAGATTTAGATGATTATTCATTTGATTTTGTATTTAATAATGACCACGGGACGAATAACACGATTTTAGAACTTTGTGAAAATATTCAAAAAATGGTGAGTGTATGTACATAAAAAATTTTATCTCTTAAAAATAACCATAAGTTAACCTTAATATAAATTTTTATAAAAATATGAAAAAATATTTCTGTAAAAATATTTTAATAAAATTATATAAAGATTTTTTAAATTAAAATAATAAAATGAATGTTGAAGAATTAACAATTATTTATGGCCCTATGACAGCAGGTAAAAGCACTACTCTTTTAACAAGAGCGATTGAAGCAAGTTATGTTTACAAAGTTTTATTTGTAAATAGTTTAAAAGATAAACGTACGGATACTTCATTTTCTTCACATAATCCCTTATTTACAGATGTTTTATCTTGTCAAAAAAATATTAAAACTATCAAAGTTAAAAATATAAAAGATATTCCTAAAGAGATAATTGAATGGTGTGATGCTATATTTATAGATGAAGGTCAATTCTTTGAAGATTTATGTGTTATTTTACAGATTAAAAAAATAATAAATATTTCAGGTCTATTAACAGATTATAAACAACAACTTTTTGGTGATATGTATAAACTTATTCCATATGCTGATAAAATTATTAAATTGAGTAATTATTGTAATGAATGTATTAAAAATAATAAAAAACCAGAACAAACATTATTCACTATTAAAATAGAAGAATATGATAATATAGGTATCAATGAAAATTATAAAAGTGTCTGTAGAGATTGTTTATATAAAATTTTATAAAAATATTTTATAAAAAAAATAAAAATATTTCTAAAGAAATATTTTATAAAATATTTTATAAAGGTTATAAAATATTTAAAATAATGCATTTAATAAATGTTTTATTATTTATATCTACATTTTCAAAGAGAAGTATAGTATGCAAAAATTTCTGTATTAAAAATAAACTACCTGTAAATATAATTAGATTAGATGATAAAGTTTCAAGAGATAGAGCATCTAGATCATCTTTTAAAATAACATCAGTTCCTTATTTAGTTCTATTTTATGAAGATGGAGATATATCTACATATAAAGATTCAAATAAAATATTACAAGTTTTAAAAACTTTATATGAGTTAACACAAAAATCGGTTGAAGATATTCCAACAACAGATATTGAAGAAAATGTTATTTTAGAAGAAGAAGGTGGTAATGAAATATCGTTTGAACAAGAAGAGGAGAATGATACAAAAACTTTAGAAGTTATAAACACAGATGGAAAAATGAATATAGATTATTCTAAAAATATAAATGATGGAACAATAAATATAAATGATGCTTTAAATCAAGGTAAAAATTTTGTTGATACAATGAATTCTCAAAGTCAAAAACCTTTTTAAAATATTTTTATAGAAATATTTATATTTTTTGTTTTTAATATAATAATTAAAATTATTATATATTTAAAATTATATTATTTTAAAGTAATAAAATATTATAATTTTTTGTATACTTTAATTTTTTTGAAGGAAGATCCTTAATATAAGGGAAAAATTCAGTATCCCTTGAATAATCATATCCAAAACCATTCATCCTTCTTAACTCTTCATATAAAGGTTCATTGGTTTTATCAAAATAAAATTTTGTATTATTATCATATTTTGTATCATCTAAAACTGATAATACTAATTTCCAAAAATCATTATTATCCTTTTTAATACCATCAAAATATGATTTAAAATTTCTAAGAATATTATCAACTTCCTCAGGAGTAAAATCAAATTTAGTATTAATTATATTATCACTGGGAATTTGAGATTCTTGCTTCATCGCTTATTATTTCTATTTCTTAAAATTAAAAATTTCATTTTTTTAGAAAAAAATATTTATATTTTCTAAAGAAAAAAGTATTTATATTTTCTAAAAAAAAAGTATTTATATTTTCTAAAGAAAATATAATGATAGGTATTATTATAAGTGTGATAGTTATTTTAACTCTACTCGCTGTTGCAGGATACTTTGCTTATAAAAGTATGAAAGATACCAATGTATGCAGACAAAATATGTATATCGGTAGTTATACCGCTAAAGATGGTAAAATGAGATTAAATATAATACCTGCCTCTTATAATAAAGTCAATTCAACATCAAATGTTAAGTTAACAAATTTAGTATTTGATGATGCTCAGTTTAATGTATTAAATAATCAAACATTCCCTGTAAACTTTGATACATCTGTTAAAGGATTTGTAGCATTGGTTGTTCCTTTACCTGCAAGTATGAAATCTGTATATAAATATGGACAATGCACAGGAATTGCAAATTATATTTAAAAATATTTGAAATATTTTTTTCAAATATTTTTATAAAAAAATCTTAAAAGATTTTTTAAAATATTTTTTCACAAATCTCTTTTAAAAAATTATCATACTTTTTAAGTATTAACATATATTCGATCTGTTCTTTTGTTTTAGGATTTTTAATATTATTCTTTTCATCTAAAATATAACCTATATCTTTCAATGTTTTATAATTTATAAAATCTTTATTATATTTTATATTTTCATTCAAAGATAATAAATATACTAAAATATGTATTAAAATATATTCAATATCTTTTTCTTTATTCCATTTATCTAAAATTTTATCTACACATTCCATCTATTTTATAATATATATATTTTATATATATATATTTATTTTTTAAATAAATATATATTTATTTTTTAAATAAATATTTTTGACGGATATTGAAATATATATCACATCTCCTTTTTTTGTATTCAACGGAGATATTATAATAATGCATATAACATTCATCTATTCCTATTTTTTTATTTTCATATAGAATATCTAACTCTTTAATATCATTCCAATATTTAATATCTAATTCATGAAGTAATACATTTAATTCAACTTCCATATCATATTCAATTTTTTCTATACGTTTATTATCATATTCGTTTTTAATATCAATAATTAATTGTTCGTATTTTCTAATAAGTTCATCCATTTGAATTATTCATTTAATGAATAATTTTAAATTTTAAAAATCAATTTTATTTTTAAATTCAAGTCCCATATATTTGTTTACAAAATCATTCCAATCATCAATAAAATATTGTTGTATATTATCATACCAATATATATATTTATTATTTGATGTATCTTTAATATATTTATCTATTTTATAATATATTAAAGATAAAATAAATTTATTAAATATTTTTTCACTCATTTTATCTTTAGGAATCGCTCTCATAAATCCATATAAAATATAGTAATTATTACATATATTATCAAAAATAATTTGATTTTCAATTGTATAATATTCTACATTTTCTAATTGGAGATTTTCAAAGAGAGTTTCTATTTGTTTAGAGTTTAAATTTTTAAATGCTGAACTATATACCAATTCTAAATCATTCTTAACACATTTGATAATATGTGAATAACTCATCATTCCAGATACACTTAAAATATTTCTTCTATTAATCTCTTCATTCAATCTTTCTCCTGAATTTTTTGTGGTGATATAATCTGTAATAATACATTCAATAATATTATCATCAATATATTTTTTAGGAATATGACTTACACATATTCCTCTATCAAAAATAACAGATTGAATCATGTTAGTTCTATTCCTATAAGAAATAATATCCCATGTTCCTTTTTTTCTGAAAAGTTTGATCTGTTTATTTGTTAAATTCATATTATCTATTATTCCATATGAGTTCATATTTTATATTTTAATAAAATATAAATCTATAAATCATTTTTATTTTTTATATAAATATAAAAAATTACATTCTTGATTCAATCTCTTCATACCATTCATCAAACGCTATTCTTGAGTCATAACCATAAATCTGCGTAAAAGAGATATAAATATCTTCTTTATCAATTGGTAAATTATAATAAAAAGTATCAATTGTAATCCAATCTATTTTTTCCCATTTTACTTTTTTCCAATTTATATTTTTATTATATTTTAAATATAAATCTCTTAATATACTAATTGATGTAATATTTTCTGAGACTATTTCCCAATCCCAGTTCATATAATGAAGTTCATAAATAAACCACGGGTGATATATTGATACCATTTTAGTTTTTTTAGAAACATCTTTATCTTTCTCCCATTTTTCTAGTAAAATATTACGTATTCTTTCTAACTTTGCTTTAGCGATTGGTTCGCATGCATGCAATAATTTATATGGATCCATCCTTATTTATAATTATTTTATAAAAACAAAAATCCATTTTTTATAAAATATTTTTCAGGGTCTTTTTAATATCTTTTAAATTTTTATTTAATGTTATATTACTTATACCGATTTTACTAATAAATTCATCTTTAGTTATTGGATAATTTCTATATAATATCCAAACAAAAACAATACAACAACATATAGAATGTATTACACCGCTTAATAACATATAAGATGAATTACGAATATCTTCAACAAAAGATATAATCTCTTGTGTTTTATCAGGATGTATATCTAATTTCTTAATAATTGTTGGAACAATATTTGAAACATTTATTTCATAAATATCTTCAGGAAATAGAGATGTATATAGAGCGATACTTTTAGATAAATCTCTTTTTGTTAATTTAAACATTTTACATAAATCTTCTGGAAATATAATTTCATCAAATGAATGATATATAAATTTTAAACATACAGCAGTTAAAGATACTCTACCTTTACCACGCATAACAACATTTTTCTTTTTATTATCTCTCTCTTTAAGTTTTTGCATTATACTTTTATATTTTTCATTAACACTATTCACTATAGCAGGAGATAAAACTATATTATATTCATCAAATACAGATTTGATTGATGCCTCATTTATATTTCTTTGAATGCACCTCGTTTTATTTCTAGAATCTTCATAATTATTCCAATCTTTTTTGAAAACTATTTCATCAATTGTTTCACCACAATCTATACAAAATTTTTCACCAGATTCATTGATTGTATTTATATGTTCACATTCACCTTTAATAATTTCTTCAGACTCACTTTCAAAATCAAAATCCATTTTTTTTCTTTAGAAAAAACTCTCTTTAGAAAAATATTTTATATAAAAACTTTTAAAGTTTTTATAAAATATAAATTTATAAAAATATTTTTCATTTTTATAAAAATATTTTTATAAATATTTTTCTTAAGAAAAATATTAAAAAACATTTATAAGATATTCATCATTAAAATATTGACATTCATCTATAAAATATTCTATCTTTTTTTCCATATTCCATAGATTAAATTTTTTGTTTTTAATTTTCCATGAAAATTTAGGCATTGGTATACCATACATACATATATGTTCAATATATCCACTTTTATATAATTTTATCATAATACTAAAAGGAATTATATTTATAATATGATAGTAAAACAAAAGATTGATATCCTCAAATGTAAATATTTCAAAAAATATAGAAAAACCAAATTGTATTGTTATTAAATTAAACATATCTAAATCAACAATAACTTTATTTTTATTTTTAATTTTAGGTATCAATCTTAACATATCTTTAGTGATATTTTTTCGTTGTAATAATGCATTTATAATTATAGTATTATTATTATAATTAGATAAATATCTACTATTTATATAATTATAAATGGTTTGTTCGTTATATTTATAATCTTTAAAAACTCTTATCCAATCAATATCATTATCTTGTGAATATAGATTTAAAAGTTCCAAATCTTCATATATTATAGATGGAATATATCTAAAGTTAATTTTTTTATAACATTTAATTAGAGTATCTTTATCTGTCCAACCTTTTTTTTCTATTTTTTTATATTTTAATTTATAATTTATAGAATGTTCAATATATTTATCAAATAATTCTTTAGTAAACCATTCCTCATTTATTATTTCTGGTAAATCAATACAATTATATTTAATAAGAATATTTTCATATTTTATAAATGTTTGTAAATCGTTATTAGAATAATTATATTTATAAAGAAATACATGTTCCCAATCAATATTATCATTATCTTTAAAGATTTCATATATTCTATCAAAATATATTATATTAAGTTTACTAGATATTAATTTTAGAATAATATTATATAATATTAACTCTTCTACATTTTTTAATAAATATAATATATTTTCAAAATTTTTTTCAAATATTTTTTCTTCTACAACTATTAAAAATAATATAATTTCATTTATTCTTTTTATATCATAATTATTCTTATTTTTAATAATATCTTCTATAATTTCAATATCTTCTATAAAAGAATATTCTTCTTTTTCAAAATAAAAATCCATATATTCATTAAATATTAATATTTAATGAAATGCAAAATCAATTTTTATTTTTATTTAAAAAAAAAATATTTTTAAGAACAATTTAACATACCACATTCAAATAATTTCAATCTATTATTTTTACTATCATCATAAATATTTAAATCATCAATATTTACTTTTATTATTGAGATGTGTTTCATATATTTTTGAATATTTTGTATTTTTAATTCTACTATATAATCAACAGGAATTATTATACTTTTATAGAAATATTCAAAAATATTATTTGATTTATTCGGTTTATAATTTGAATAGACAACAAAACATAATGTTGGAACATTATCATTATCAACAACAGGTAATCCATCAGTTAAACATCCGTCAAGATAATGAATTCCATTAATCTCAAATTTATCAAAAATAAAAGGTATATTACAAGATGCAAGGATTGCATCAACAATATTTACATTATTTCCTTTTGAAAAGTATTCTGGTTTTTTTGTTTTTTCATTTGTAGCGACTATAACAATATCTTTACCAGTTATTTCAAAAATATCTCTAATTGTTGGAACAAAACCTAATTTTTCTTTAAATAATTTATCTAAAATCTCTTTTGGTTTATTCAATAATCCATAATTTTTTATATTTGAAAAAGAGATTGAAAATAGAAAAGAATATTCTTCTAAAGATTTTAAAATCTCTAAAGGAGTATAACCTATACATAATAAACTTGCTATAATTGAACCAACACTAACACCTCTATAATATTTTATATTTTTAAGTTTTTCTTCATATTTATGTAGTGCACCTAATATTGCAAAACCTTTTAATGCACCACCACTTATAACAACTCTTTTATACATTATTTAGAAAACTTTGTTTTTCTAAATAATGAAAATTTTGTTTTTCTAAATAATGAAAACTTTATAAAATGGAATTTTTAAATTAAAAATTATATAGATAAAAACATTTTATAGAAATGCAATTATTCACTTTATATTATCCTAAGAATAACAATAAAGTTCCTTATAAATTTATTAAAAATTCTATAATGAGAACAGATCATTATTGTTATTTTTTAAATGTGATAAATGATGCATTACATATTCATAAAGATAATACTATACTTGATTTTGTTATGAGGTGTTATTTAGATCATTTGAATATTGATATTACTACAGCGAAGGGTTTGAAAGAATTTTGTGATATACATCCTTCGGTAAAATATACATTGAGTAGTGGAAATAATAAGAATGATGGTGCATATGGAGATGTTATGGAATATTTGAATAGTCCTAAAGAATGGTTCCCACAATTTTATAAAATCTTTTTCGAAAAATATTCTAAAGAAAACTATTCTTATTATTTCACTATTGAAGATATCAATGTTTTTTAAAATTTCTTAAAAGAAATTTTAATTAAAATAAGTTTTTAAAATACTTAAAAATGATTTCATAACAATTTCATTAGCAAATACAAATTCTTGATTATATCTTTTCTCTCCAACAATATTAAAATATAATTTTAATTTATTCTTTGATAATATTGTGAAAGAATCAATAAATTTTAAATTATGCATAAAAACTATAGAATGTTCATGAGTATCTCTATATCCCATAAATTGAAAATTAGCATCTTTATCAAAATTTAAAGAATCAAATACATCAACCATTTTACCTAAATTATTATTGTTGTTATAATAATAATTTTAAAAATCATTTTTAATTTTAAAAATCCATCTTTTAAAATATAGAATATATTGAGTATAATTTTAATGGTTGTTTACTTGTTGTAAATAGTTGATGATATGTCCCTTTAGGAATAGTTATTAAAACTCCTTTTTTAAGTATAATACTTTTTCTATTTTTAAGTGTTTTTCCATAAACAATTTTACCTTTACCTGAAACAATATAAAATGTTTGAGTTCTATCAGTATGTTTTTCGTTTGGCAATCCATTTTTTAAATTCATAATAACAATCTTTGTTGCTTTATCTTTATAAATAATTTTATATTCTTCTTTATTTTTTCTAACCTCTTCAAGAATATTTACATTCAAAACTTTCTTTGACATTATTTTTCTTTTAAAATTAAAATATATATTTTAATTTTTAAAATATATTTTAAAATTTCATTTTTATAATAAAATGAAAAATCAAGTATAAAATTATTTTCAAAAATAAAATGTCTGAAGAAGAAGATTGTTTTATACCTAAGAAAAAATTTATAATCAATAAAAAAATAAATGATCCTAAAAGTATGGAGGGTGAACTACTTGCCTTTCTTAAAGAACGTAGACAACCAAGAGAACAACCATCTTATACACATACTACAAGAGTTCCACAAGGAAAATACTATATTCCAGTAAATGATTATAAAATGTTTTATGCGTTTTATAATGCTTGTGTATCTCAGCGTAGTAAAAAATTAACAATAACAGAGAAACCTTCAAGATATACACCTTTAAGAGTAGATTTTGATTTTAAATATACTTTAGATAATGGTAAAATTAGATGTTATTCTATTGATATTGTTAAACGAATTATCTCTAAATATGTATCATTAATTAAAAAATGTGTTAAGAGTTATACAATTGATATGGGTAAATGTATTCTTTTAGAAAAACCATCTCCAAGAGTTGTAGATGGTTATGTTAAAGATGGTTTCCATTTACATTTTCCACATTTTATTTGTGAGAGTTGGTTTTTTGATTATTTACGTTCATATGTATTAAAATGGATGCTTGAGGAAAATGTATGGAATAATGGTATTAAATTTATTTCTAAACCAGAAGATATGCTTGATAAAGGTATAGGTTCTAAAGTATGGTTAATGTATGGTTCTTCAAAAGATGAAATTAGTGAACCTTATTTATTCTCTAAATCATTTGATGACGATTTAAATGAAATAACACTTGAAGATACTTTTAATAATATTGGAGAGGTAGTAAATACTATTAAATATAATCTACCTAAGTTATTATCGGTTAGAGGTTATACAGAAAAAGCAGAATTAAAAGATGATATAGAGAATAAAAGAAATATACAAAAACCAAAAACCAAAGTTATAAATATTGCTAAGACAAGATCTGAAGCAGATATTTATAATGATTTAGGTTTGATTCGTGAAGGAAATATTATGGAAATGATAAATGATTCAAGAGCAGATAATTATGAAGAATGGATGGATATGGGTTGGATTCTATTTAATATAGGTCAAGGTGATGCTTCTTTCTTAGATTTATGGATCGATTTTTCTAAGAAAAGTAGTAAATATAAAGCAGGAGAATGTGAAAGATTATGGAATGGAATGCAACTTAAAAATAAAACTATAGCGAGTTTATTATGGATTGCTAAGATGGATTCTCCTGATAAATATAAAGAATGGAAAGATGAATCTATTAGAGGTTTATTATATCAAGCGCTACAAGAACCTGAACCTTCAGAGTATGATATCGCTGTTATTATGAAAAAAATGTATGATAATAGATTTGTTTGTGCTAATGCAAAGAAAGGATTATGGTATGAATTTACAAATCATTATTATAATGAAATGGATGGTTCTATTGAATTAGAAAAGAAAATTCCTACAGAAGTTAGAGCAAAATTCTTTGAAATTAAACAAGATTTAGATAATCAACTTTATAGAATTAGAGAAAAAATGAATAGAGAACATCGCGGTGAAGATGAGCAAACCGGTGAAGAGAGTAATGATATTGAACGAATTAAAAAAGATACAAAGAAAGTTAGTAAAATGTTATCAAGATTAAAAACTTCTGCTTTTATTAAAAAGATTATAGAGATTTGTAAAGGCATTATGCATTGTAAAGATTTCTTAATTAAATTAGATCAGAATAAATTACTAATCGGTTGTGAAAATGGTGTATTAGATTTAGAAACTAAATTATTTAGAGCAGGCAGACCTGATGATTTTATCTCTTTCTCAACAAAGATTGTTTATAAAGAATTTAAACAAGATGATGACGATGTTAAAGAATTTGAAGATTTCTGTTTCAAGATTTTCCCTAATAAAAATAGAAGAGATTATTTCTTAGACTTTTTATGTATTGCTATGCAGGGCGGAAATATTAACAAAAAGTTTTTGGCACAGACAGGAGACGGAAACAACGGAAAATCTGTTATGACCGCTCTTATAGAGAAGTGTTTTGGAGATTATGTTATTAAATTCCCTAGAGAAATGATTATTAGAGGTAAAGGTAATTCTTCTTCACAGGCACGTCCGGAATTGGTTCGTGTAAAAGGTAGAAGATTCGCGATTTTACAAGAGGTTGCTTCAAATGAAGAATTAAATGTAGGTGTTGTTAAAGAATTAACAGGTAATGATTCATTCTTTGCTCGTGGTATGTATAAAGATGGCGGCGAGATTACACCGATGTTTACATTAATGATGCAGTGTAATAAATTACCTAAAATTCCAGCACACGATCAAGCAACTTGGAATCGTGTAAGAGTATTGTTTTATGAATCAACTTTTGATGATGAAGCGCCTGAAAATAAAGAAGAACAGATAGATAAGAGACATTTTGAAGCGGATCCAGAATTTAGTGTTAAGATTCCTCAACTTTCACAAGTTATGTTATGGTATCTTTTTAATAGATTTATAAATCTAAAATCTAAAAAAATTGTTGAACCTAAAGAGGTTACGGACGCAACAGAAGAATATAGAAATGATTGTGATATCTATATGCAATATGTTAGCGAAAGAATCAATAAGATGCATATCAATTCTCCTGATATTCATAAACAAACACTCACAATTAGAGAGGTATATGCAGACTTTATCGATTGGTATCATGAAAATCATCCCTCATATTCTAAAGATAAAATCGGTTTGGGAACATTCAGACAAAATATTACAAAGAATATTCCTGTATTAACAAAAACTCCTAAAGAGAATGATAAAGAGATTTATGGTTATTTCAATAATAAGATTTATGGATATACATTTATTTTAGGAGATGATGAGTAAATAAAATAATTTTTTATAAAAAATTGAAAAAAATATTTCAAAATATAAAATATAAAAAAAATGGCGACTATAATAAGTACAGATAATATTTTAACATCACTTAAACAAACTAAAGGTAAAATACCTTGTAATTTTCGTTTAAAAAAATATGTTGATGGTGATTATATATATTTTTTAAACATATTACATATTTCAATAGCATTTGATTATGAATTTTATATAATACATAATTCTTATGAAGATATTTGTAAAGTTATAGAATATATTTCTAGAAAAAAAAATAAAATATATTTTAGTGAAACTTGTATTGAAGATGATGATTTCTATTTTATTTTTACAAAAGAAGATTGTGAACAAATTTGTAAAAATTTTACAAAGAGTTTTAGAGAAAAACATAATTTATAAATTTCTTTTAAGAAATTTAAAAATTGAAAAATAATTTATAAATTATAAGTTTATTAAAATGGCGACTATATTAAATGTAGATAAACTTTTATCAATTATTAAACAAACAAATGAAAAAGAAATACCTTTTAAACTCCATTTAGATTATTGTAGTCAAGATAAATATCAATATATTGAAAAAATATTAAATATTAAAGTAATATGTGGGTATGATTTTTATATAGTTCATAATTCTTACAAAGATATTTGTAAAGTTATACAATATTTATCAAAAGATGTGAATAAATTAGATTTTAGAAATACTTGTATATATCATAATAATTTTATTTTTGTTTTCACAAAAGAAGATTGTGAACAGATTTGTAAAAATTTTACAAAGAGTTTTAAAGAAAAACATAATTTATAAATTTCTTTTAAGAAAAATGAATTTTAAAATTTTATTTTATTTAAAAATAAAATAAGTCAAAAAATGATTGAACACCATTTTCAAACACTATTCCAAACTTATATTATTAAGTATATTCCTTTTGAAGATATTACAACTAAGATGAATGTATCTGTTGCTTTAACAGGTATTATAATATATATATGGTATTTACTATATAATAAATATTCATTCATATTGAATAAAGTAAATATTTTTGGATATAAAAATAAACTTATTATTTCTAAAGGAAGTATTGCATATAATTCATTTTCTAAATATATAGAGATGAAATATATTCCTTATATAAATATATCTACATTGGACAAAGGAGATGTAAATGATATAAATATAATTCAATCTTTGAATGGAACAGGTGTTTTAATAAATGATATTAATATTTCTGTAGACGAAAAAGATAATATTATTTTAAAAAGTAATAAAAATATTAAAGATATAATATCTTTCAAAGAAGACGTTTTAAAATATATCAAAGAGAATTCTATAAATAAGATTATAATTCATTCACCTGTTATTTCAAAAAATGATAGAGGGATTGTTAATGGTATTTCACGTTTTAGTAATATTGAAAAGAGTATTGTTAAAACTCTATCAAATACATTTTTAAGCGATGAGGCAAATGAAGAATTATTGAATGATATCTCTTTATTTATAAAAGATAAATATAAATATATTCGTAGAGGTATTGCTTATAAGAGAGGGTATATATTACATGGTCCTCCAGGAACAGGTAAAACAAGTATTATTCAAGCGATTGCAAGCGAATACAATTGTGAAATATATAATATCGATCTATCTATAATCAAAACAAATGAATTATTAATACAGACTTTTAATTATTTGCGAAGTATTATTCCTACTGATTCATTACATATAATCTTATTTGAAGATTTGAGTGAATGTTTAGATAAAACAGAGATTAATGTTAATACTTTTTTAAATATATTAGATGGAGTAAATGATAATGATAATAGAATTACTTTTATAACCTGTAATGATATGTATAAAATTATTAAATATTCCTCGGCAATGATACGCCCCGGAAGAATAGATAAAACTATTTTAATTGATTATGCAGATTCAAAACAAGCTTCTAAAATTATTTCTAATTATTATTTCAAAGAATTAAAAATTGAGTATGATAATTCATATAAAATAACTCCTGCTGATATTATTAAATTATGTCAAAAATTAAATGAGGAAGATATTATAATCTTTTTAAATAATTTAGGAAATATCAATGATGTTGATGCATGGTTTAAAAAATATTATAAAAAAATAGAAGATGATAAAATTAAAAAAGAAGAAGAAAAAATAAAAGAAGAGATTAAAGAGGAAATTATAGAAGAAAATAAGGATGATAATATTATTTATATGTCTGAAAAAGTGAAGTTTTATATATTTGAAAATATTGATATTCTTGTCGAAGAGTTTAATTTTTGGGATAAATTATCATTTAAATATTTAGATATTCATAAAAAATATCAAAAAGAATATCCTTTCACAGAAGATAAAAGTCATTTAGCAGTATTTTATTATAATAAATATGTTTTTTGTGAAAGAGAAAAGAGTAATAAAATATGTGAAATATATAGTTTAGTAAAATTTATTATATACATGTTTGATAAGAGAAGAAATTATGATAATAAAACAGATATAATTTTCTTTGATAATATATTATATGATAATGAATTGTTTGATAGTATTATAAAAACAAATATATTTAATATAGATTCTTTGTGTATGATGTCAATGAAAATTAGAGATATGTCTGATGCAAATAGACATGAATTAGATATGAAATCATTTCAAATAAAAAAGATAGATAATATTCCTTGGAAGAGTTTTTATAATTCAATTAATAAATTTAAGAAAACTATTGAAACAATTCCATCACAAAATGATAATGTTGAAGTTAATGTAAAATCTGATAAACTAGAAATAATCCCTGATAAAGTTTTAGAGGTGTTTAAATAAAAATTTCTATATAGAAATTTTTATATTTTTTTAATTATATAATTAAAAAAAATAATTGAAACAAATATTTAAAATCAACATTTGTTTAAAATAATGGTTAAATGTTATACAATTGAAGGGGATGAAATAGATATTGATATAGAGATAAGAGAGAGTAGTATTCCTGGAGCAGGTAAAGGTGCTTTTGCAAATCAAGATATACCTGAAGGGTATTATTCATTTTATGAAGGAGTTATTAAAGGTAAAAATGAGTTATGCAATGATTTATATACTTGGGAGATACATAAATTTTCTATAAAAACAGGAAAAATGATCTCAGATAAAGTTATTTATAATATAGATTCAGGTAAAACAGGTAATTGGACAAGATATGTTAATTGCGGAATGACCAAAGCAGATAATAATATTAAACCTTTAGAGAGTTTTGGAAATCTTTTATATATTTTTAAAAGAGATATTAAAAAAGGTGAAGAATTATTTGTTGATTATGGAAGAGATTATCGTAGAAATGAATTTGGTCTATCTTATAAAAAGACTTAAATTTCTTTAAAGAAATTAAATATAAAAATATTTTATATATTTTCAAAAAAATATATAAAATGCTCATATTGTATAGTTAATTTTAAAAGATAATTTACATTTATGTATATACCCATATCATTTTTTGATATTTTTATAAAATATTTTATATATTTTTAAGGTTATATTTAACCTTAAAAAAATCAAAGGTTATAATTAACCTTGAAAATATAATTTATAAATTATATTTTTAAGTAATTTTTTAAATAAATTTTCTAAAGAAAATTAAATAAATTTTCTAAAGAAAATTAAATAAAATTTCTAAAGAAAATTTATGGACTTTCAAAAACCTCTTTTATTATATTCGCTTTTTTCAATTGTTCAAGAGTCAATGGAAATTTATAATTTGTGATGAATGCGTTATTACCATATTCATCTGTATCAATAATCATTTCCAATGTATATTCATTTATCTCTTGAGATAATATATCTTTTATTTTTCTATCAATCTCTTTTTTAATACAATCACAATTTATATTATATGTATCATCACACCCACAATCAAAATATGATTTATAAAAAAAGAAATGATTTTTAATATATGTATTATTTTCATATTCAATAATAAATCTTAAAGATAATTTAAAAGTTGGACTCATACTATTTTTATAAAAATAGTTCTTTAGAATTATTTTTTCATTTTTATAAAAATATTTTTATATTTTTATTTAAGAAAATATTTTATAAAAAAATAATGCAGATATTTGTAAAAACATTGACCGGTAAATCAATTACATTAGATGTTGAAAGTAGTGATACAATTGAGAATGTAAAACAGAAAGTTCAGGATAAAGAAGGAATACCACCTGATCAACAGCGTTTGATTTTTGCTGGTAAACAATTAGAAGATACAAGAACATTGAGTGATTATAATATACAGAAAGAATCAACAATACATTTAGTTTTAAGATTGAGAGGTGGATTTTTATAAAATTATTTATATAAATAATTTTATATATTAACAACAATACATTTTTTATTCAATCTTTTACATATATTTATTGTATTGATAGTTCCAATAGATTTATAATGAAGAAATGCTATAACAACATCACTATCTTCAACAATCAATTTATTTCTAATCGGTCCCGCCTTTTTTCCATATTTATCCCATTCAGGTTTATGAAATGTAATAGGAATATTCATCTCTTTTGCATAAATCTCTGCCATAGTATCAGTTCCATTAGCACCGCCACTAACAATTCTTTTAATGTTTTTAAAATTTTTAAGACATTCTTTAAAATAAGAATAATTATTAAAATATCTATAACCAACAATTCCTAACGACATCTTTATAAAACTTAAAAGTTTTATAATATATTTTCATTTTCTTTTAAAGAAATTATAAAATTTTTTATTCATCTAATAAAATCAATTGAATAAGTTGATTATATACCTCTTCATTCACACATTTAAAAACATAATCTTTAAATTCTTCATTTGTAAATATTACACATAAAGTATTTCTATAAAATTTAATAATATTATCTAAATATATTGTATAGGTAATATTTTCAATATTTTCAATATTATTTATATAATTTATATTATTTGTATGAATAATTATACAAGGACATACATTATAATTTTTCTCAAAAGTAATTGAATGGATATAAATAATATTCATTTTAAAAATAAACATTTTAATATATTTTTAAATTATAAAATCCATTTTTTATTTAAAATTTTATTCAATAAAATTTTAAGGTGTCAATAAACCATTTTGATATAAATATTTTTTACATAAAGCATCATCTTTAAAATATTCTATAAAATCATTTATAAATTCATTTGATTCTAAATTATCATTAAAACATAAATTTTTCCAAGATTTTCAAATATTGAATAAACCGAAGGTATTTATAAATCATATCTTTTGAATTTATTGATCCACTTAAACATAATTTTCTCCAACAATCAATATCATGTTTAAAATATTCCATATATTTATCAATTATTTCTTTTGAAGTAAATAATCTAATCTATTAAAACATAAATATTCCCAACATTCAATATCATTCTTAAAATATTCTTTAAATTCATCTAACATTTCAATAGAATTTATTGATTCATTCCAAGTTAGATGTCTCCAACATTCAATATCATCCTTAAAGTATTCTTTAAATTCATTTATCATTTCTATCGAAATGAATATTTCATATAAACATAATTTTCTCCAACACTCAATATTATTTTTGAAATACTGAAGGTATCTATTTATCATTTCTATTGAATCTGATTCAATATTTGAAAATCTCTGACAATCAATATTATATTTTTTTGTATTAATAATTATTTCAATATAATTCATACTTTGATTCAATATATTTTTAAATTATAAAATCATTTTTAATTTATATATAAAAATAATGAGTATATCTTCTTCATTGCAATCTTTTGGTATAGGTTATTCTCTATTCAATGCTATTGCAATATCTGTTGTCGGTTTAATTTTTATTATTTTTGGTTTATACTTCTCAAATAAAAAAGATGAAAAAGATAAAAAACAAAACAATAAAAGTATTGGAATATTTATAGCATTCATAGGTCTATTAGCAATTATAGGTTCTTGGAGTTGGTATTGGGTTGCTAAAAAATATAAAGGAGTTGCAGAAGCTTCAGGAATATTAGGTGGTGTAAATATCGCTGAAGATATAATTGATGGAAAATAAAATTTCTATAAAAGAAATTTTTATATAAAAATCTATAAAGATTTTTTTAAGGTAATGAAACTATAATTTCATTTCTATTTTTTAATTGTTTTATATTAACTTTTTGTGTATTTTGTAATAAATGAAAATCAGAATTTTGTGTATTTAAAAGAAATTCTTTCTTTCCATATTTAGCGTAGAAATAATTTAATTTAGCATCATTTTCTAAAGTTGAGTAATTTATATATTTTGGAACTTTGAAAGCATGAATAAAAGAAGGATAATATCCATCATAACCTTGTTTATTACGCCATCTTTCTAATTGTAAATGTCTTGTAATTAAATACATAGCGTTTGTATACATAGGAACAGCGATAATCTTTAACACATTCATTTCCTATTCTTTAAAAAATATTCTTTAGAATATTTTTTTCATTTTTAAATTCTTAATTGAGTATTGTCATTTTCGTATAATGATTTATATTTATCATAATTCGTAATAAGTTCAGAGACCATTTGTTGTGTTATTCCTTTTGGAACATCTAATTCATCGAAATTATCTTGTGATACATATTCAATTATTTTATTATATATCTCTTTTGTAATTTTAACATTAGGTATAACTTCATCGATCTTTTCTTCTTCAGTCAATAATTCTGAAGGATTTTCAACTTTTTCTATCTCTTCATTTGTAGAGATTATTTCTTCTTCAGAGGAAGTTGAAGACTCTTCATTTATTTCCTCTACTTCTTTATCCCATTCTTCTTCTTTTTGTTTTTTAGAAGTTTTCTTTAAAACTTTAATAGGTTCAGTTGTTAAAATATCAATCATTTCCTCTTTTTTAACATTTCTTGGAATCTTTATTTTTTTACTAGATGCATATGCTCTAAGTTCATTATATTTCATTTTTCTAATATCTTCATTTGTTATATCTTTAGGTAATTTTTTATCTTCAACTTTTTTAATCTCTTCTTTTTCTAAAGTTCCAACTTCTCCTTTTTCTTTATCATTTTGTAATAGTAATTCAACTATTTCTATTTTTTTAATACCTCTATTCATTGATATACCTCTCTCTTTTGCAAGTTTTAATAAATCTTGGAATTGTATATGTTCATAATCATTTAAAACTTTACCATCAGTTTCAATTAAAGATTCTATCAATTCATCTTTTTTCATTCTTGAAAAATTAGATATTCCTCTTTCTCTTGCCATTTTTCTCAATTCTTCATATAACATATTTCCATATACATTTTCTTCATTATTTGTTTCATTAACATCTTCTTCTTTTTCTTTGAGAATTGATATCAAACTTTCAAGTTCTGCTTTCTTTAATTTATTAAGTTCTGTTTTTGTATATTTTTCTGTTAAAGACAAAATTTCTTCTTTAAGTTCCTTAACTGACGGCATCCTTTATTATATTATTCTATAATCTTTTAAAAGTTTTCTTTTTCAATTTTATAAAATTTTTATTTTATAAATTTTCTTAAAAGAAAATTATTCTTTAGAATAATTTTTAAAATATATCAACTAAATATTTATTGTAAGTATAATTTATACTTTTAATATTTTTTAATAAATATCTCCAATATTCCTTATCATTTTTTATATATTCATTAATTAAACCTTTGGTTGTATTTGGCGTTCTATTATAATATAAACTTACCAAACATTCCCTATGATTTTTTATATATTTAAAATATTCATTAATTAAACCTTTGGTTGTATTTAACGTTCCGCCTTTATATAACCATCTCCAATATTTAATATCATCTTTAAAATATTCAATATAACTATTGATTATCTCTTTTGAATTCAATAATCCGCTATAACATAACCTATACCAATATTCAATATGTTTATTCAATTTTAAAATATATTTATTTGTAAAACAAATTCTAAAATTATTAAGAGTAATTTCCATTATAAATTTTTGTAAACTTTTATATTTAAAATTTTAAAATCATTTTTAAATAATTTATAAAATTTCTTTTAAGAAATTTTATAAATTTCTAATATTCACCATGTAATAGTAATCGCCATTATTTCTTGCCCACCAACCATTATTCCAAATTCTCTTAAATCTATTATTTATAACATAATATAATCCATTTGTATAGAAACCTCTTGTCATTCTTTTACGAGAGTGTAGAGAATAAGGTAAATTATCATGAATATCTCTTACAAAATTTTCTCTTCTTTTAACATAAATCATTACATCATTATCTTTTAATGTAGAAATATCTTTAACTTTGTCTTCTTTAATAAGAATATCTAATTCATTCAATCTTTTATTTAATAGATATAGATCATATAAATATAAACTTAAAATAATAAAAATTATTATAAGAATACCTTTAATCATTATTTTTCTTTTTATAAAAATTCTTTAGAATTTTTATTTAGAAGATAAAAGTGTTGAATGAAAATTTACAATTTGTTGGAAAATTTCATAACATTCATCGCTATCAAAATTAAATCGTACATTATTTATTTTAAGTGTAGGTATTGATATATTTATTTTATCTGTAATATGAAATGTATATTTTTCATTATTATATAGAATAGTATATTGCTCATTTTTAAAATCAAAAATTATATTATCCATTATTTAAAATATATTTAAATACTTAAAATATTTTATTAAAATATAAATACTTCCAATCTAAATCTTTTGAACTAAAAAATTCAATCATCTCTTTATCAAAATAATCTTGTCTACAAATATATTTCCAATCCAATATTATTTCATTATTTTTTTCAATAATAAAATAAATATCTTGTTTTGTTAAAGATAATTTTTTAGTAATTTGTTTTATATTTTTTATTGAATGGATAAAACAAAATAAAACTTCTTTATCAAATATTTGAGTATTTTGTAAATAATCAATATCCCAATTCAAAGTATTATATTTTAAAACAAGTTCTTTATCAACCCAATCTTTTCGTGAAATATTTGACATATTCCATCTCTTTTCATAAAACATTTCAAAAACCTCTTTATCAAACCAATCTCTATTACATATAGTATATAAATCCCATTTCTTATAATGATATTTAATATATGTTTCTTTATTTATTTGATTAGAAATATTATATGTACAAAATTCAAAATTAATATCGTTTTGTAAAAAATCTTCAAGAGATATATTAAGATATGAATAATATTTATTATATAAATTATTTAAATCTTCAATATTTAAAATACCTTTATCATATAAAAATTGTAAATCAAATTTAATATATTTATATTTATAAATTATATCTTTTGTAATATATTCACATCTTGATATATATTTATTTATTCTATAATCTATAATATTTATTTTATTATATAACTCTTCATTAAAATTATCAGAGTATTTTAATATATAAGTCCAATTATATTTTTTTGTTTTAATATTTTCAATAATTTCATCTTTTGATAAATTTTTATAAATATTTTCTAAAGACATTTTATTTATATTTTATTTTATATATATAAATAAAAATGTTAAATCATTTTTAAAATTCTTTAAAGAAATTTTATATTTTATTATAATAAAATATAAGAAATAAAATAATGAATGAGGGATATGATGATTTAAATTTATTAGATGATGATATTAGTTATGCACCTGATACTCCTAATTATGATATAAATCCTTCTTTAGATATCAATGATTTATTTGATGAATCAAAAGAGATAGAAGAAAAGAAAGGAATTAAATCTTTGATTTCTAAACGAATAACAAAAAATAATAAAGAAATGAATATTAAATCAATACCAAGAAAAGAATCTAAAAAATCAACAAAAAAAATATTACCAAAAAAAACAGAGTCAGAAATTGATGAATTTTTAGATAGAAATCAACCTTTTAATTTAGATATTCCAAAAGAATTAGAATTAACTCCAGAAGAGAAAAGAATTATAGAAGAAGAAATTAATGAGAAAAATAGAATAAAAGAAAATAGAGAATTATTTGAAAAAAGAAAACAAATATTTAAAGATAAAAAAGAAAAACAAAATGAGGAATTGATGAAAATGATAGAAGGAGTTACAAAAGAAGATGTTGATAGAGAGATAGCAAAAATGCGTGGAAAAAAATATCAAAAACCAATTATGGTTCCTAAAGCAGGTTCAGCAATAAAATATAAACAGATTAAAATGATTGATAAAAAGAAATATGTAAATGACAATAAAACAAGAAAAAGATTATATGGTTCTTTAAAACATTTAAAATCTGAAGATTTAGTTGATTTAGGTTTGAAAGAGGTAATTCCTGAAATCAATTTAGATTTCAAAATACCTAAAAATCCTTTTGGTGGAAAGATTAAATTTGCTGATTTTGTCAGATCAAAAGATAATACATTCAAAGGTGTTGTTGTAGGTTTTAAAAAGAATGAAGGTATTGTTGTTAGTGATGTTGGCAGATCAGGTAAAGAGATTGTTAGAAAAACATTTAAACCAGATGAAATTGAAAAAATACCTAAAGATATTAGAAAGAAAATAACTTTACCAAATGATATAAATTCTACAAACGTTTTATTGTCAACTGATATTAATAAAACAATTCGTAAAATAGCAACTGAATATCTATATGAATATCTATTAAAAGTTATAATTCTTAAAGAAGATAAAGTTGAATTGAATGTTGTAGAGTTTACCGATGAAATTGAGAAAGAAGAAAGAATATCTTTTGCAGATTATTTAAACTTAGAATTTTCAAGATATTTATATGATAGAAATTTAAATGAATATAAAAAAGAGATTTTTAAAGAGATTGATAAAATAGAAGAAGAGATTTTACAAAAAGATGATAAACTTTTACTTGACCTATATAAAAAGAAGAATGAAAGATTATTTTCTAAAGATGTAAATTTATTAGATATCTCTTCTCTAAAAAATAAAAAAGAATTATCTTATTTAGATAAAGAGATTTTAAGTAAAATAAACTTTGATTCAAATAATGTAATTGAAGGAATTATAAATGCTTCTTTGAATAAACTTATTGAATTAGATTTCTTAAGAAGATTTGATGATTACATTTCTTTAAGAAAATTTGTAAATGATAATGTATCACAGGCAAAATTAAAATTAGATAAAATTAAAGAAACTAATGATTTCAATATAATTGATTCAGTATTACTTCAAATTATAAATGAAAAATATAGCAATATGAATATTGATGTAAATAAAATTATAAATGAAATGATTACTGAAAATATTGTTAAACCTAAAGTTGATGAATTCTTAAGAGAAAATCCTACTATTTTAATAAATGATGTTAATGAAATTATCAATAATCTATTAGGTGTAAGTAATAATCAAGAATATGAAGATTATATCTCACAAAATGCAAATATTATTGAAAAAGGTTCATTAAAAGAAGCTTTATTAAATGAACTATTAAATCTTAAGAAAAATAATGTGAATAGCGTTGACGTTGTTAAAGTATTATATCATATTATAGGAAGTGTTGAAGGAAAAGCATTATTTGAATATTTATATAACAAATATCCTGCTCTTAAAACAAATGATGTTTCTGTAATTTTGAAAGAATTGAATGATGCAAAAGACCGATCACCTTTTGAAGAGGAATTATTAACATTTTTAACAAATACTATTAAAGGTTCAAATCAGGAACTTATGAAATTAATAGAATATGCAGTTTATAGAAGTAGAGGTCAAGAATTAATAGATATTCTTTATAAAACAAATCCTGAATTATTCCAATCTAAAACAACATATAAACAAGCAATTAAAAAATTAAACAAAGAAAATCCTTTCCATTCTCTATTGATTCAAAATTTAAATAAATATAAAGATGTTAAAAAAGCAATAGATGAAACAATGAATGAATGGAATGGTTATGAGGTTTATTCTTTACTTAAAAATAATTATGGATTTTTATTTGATAATGGATTATCATTGAAACAAAAATTAGATAAATATATAGAAAGTAATTCAAAAGGTTTGAATGAAAAACAAAAACAAGAATTTATAAAGAATGATGTATTGATACAAAAAATGAAAGAGTTTGATGTTTCATCTATTCTTAGAACAATAATTGATAATGTAATTGATAATTTCACAATACAGAAACATTTAACAGAATTGAATAATAAGTATCCTTATCTATTTTCAAATAAATTTAATGCAGATGAATTATCAAATAAATTATTAAAAGAAAAAGATAAAGATATTTTGGCAGTTAAAGTATATCAACATTTGGCAAAATTAAATAAATTAGATAAAGACGTTTTAAATACAATAGTAAATGCAATTAAAGCATATGAATTAACAAGAGAACCTTTTGATGCAAATAAATATAGAGAGAGAAGAGTTCAAGAAGAATTGAGAAAAGTTCATAAAAATTATAAACCTACTGAAAAAGATGTTGAGACTTTTACAAAAAATAATAAAGATATTTTAGTCGCTAAATATAAAAATAGATATGGAAATATTGTAGAAAAATCAGAAAATAAAGATTTACGTAAAGAGATTAAAAAAGTTGAAAAGAAAGAGAATAGATATACATCTCAATCTCTATTAAAAGCGGTTAAAGAGAATGAAAATGAAATATATAAAATTTCTAAAAAAGAAGGTTATAATATCAATGAATATCTATCATTCTTATTACAACCTGTAATATTTATCGACAGCAATACTGATTTTGGAATAAAGAGTAAATGGTTCAAAGATAAATTAATGAGCGATAAATATAATATCGCTCATTTGTATTTAGCAAATCTCGCCCATTTCTTCCCAGAATTAGCATCTTCTTTTGAAGGTAATCCTGTTGAAGAGATCGGTTCAGAGACAAAAATATATAATGAGAAATTATTAGAAACAGCGGAAGAATTTTTCAAAGCTATGGATATATTGATAGATATTCATTCTCGTAGAGTAGCAATCTCATATTTATTATATATACAACCTTCAACAAAAGAACAAATTCCAGTTATACCTAATTTAAATTATTTGAAATGGGATATTTTAACAAATTTGAATGAAATATGTAATACTGATGATTTAGGTGATATGATATTATGTTATGACGCAGATACAGATACTTTCAGTTGTCATTCATTGCAAGAAGCATATGACGATATTAAAAATAATAGATTGAATCCAATTACAGAAAGAGAATATCCTGAAGAATTTATTAAAGAGATTAAAAGAAGAATGAAATAAAATGGATTTTTAAATTTATAAAATATATCTTAATAGAAACTTTTGTTATAAATCTTTTGGAAAAAATGAGTTATATCTTTTTAAGTTATGATCATAAAGATAGACTTGAATTGATGAAGTATAATGATGGTTCAAAAAATAATATAATTTCTAATATTGTTCAAGGAAAAAATATTACTCTTGCAGATTTTGAATATTATGATTATGATTATGAAGAATATCATGATTATGTCCGTGTAAAAGGTAAAATTAATTATTGTGGGGATTTTGTTCATGTTTTCTTTACAAAAATACAATTTTATCAATTCGCTGTAAAAGTAAATATTGATCAAGAGATTGAAGATAATGAATATTTAAAAAATGGATTTTATAATTTATAAAATATTTCTTAATAGAAATATTTAAAATGGAATTTTGGTTTATTGAATTTGATAATACTTTTAGTTGTAAAGTTATTGAAACTGGTAAATTTGTCAATTTCAATTATAATGACATTACATTTTTAGAAACTGAAGAATATTCTATAATTAATAGATATGATAATAAAGAATATTATTATATAAAACAATATGTAATTGTTAATAATAGAAAGACTTATATAAAATTTAATTTAAAAACATTTTGTGATTTTCATTATTTTTATACTCCTTAAATTTTTCTAAAGAAAAATTTAAAAATTAAAAATAATGAAATTGAAAGAATTAAAAGAGATTGCAAAAAAAGCAAAAATAAAAGGTTGGTATAAAATGAATAAATCTGAATTACAAAGAAATTTATCAGGTTTGAAGAGATGGTATAATGAAGATTGGGTAGATGAAAATGGAAACCCTTGTGGAAGTAATAAAAAAAGAATTAAGAAATGTAGACCTAATAAAAGAATTACAAATAATACCCCTATAGTATGGAATGAATTATCTAAAAAAAAGAAAGATAAAATTATTAAGGAAAAAAAGAAAATTGGTATGGGAAAAAAAGCACCATCTATAAAAAATACAAGAAAGAAAGTTAAAATATCTTTATCAGCGAAACCTAAAAATAAAAAATTATATGAAAAAGTTAAAACAGAAGCAAAGAAAAAATATAAAATATTTCCATCTGCATATGCAAGTGGTTGGATAGTTCAAGAATATAAAAGAAGAGGTGGTAAGTATATTTAAAAATAATTATTTAATAAAAAAATGGAATTTTATAATTTTATAATTATAAAAAAATAAGAAACTTTTATAAGTTTTTAAAATGGGGTATTGTGAATTGTGTATTAATCCTACTAAAGCTTTGAAAAAGAATGGTAATAGGTATTGTGGACGTCATCATAATATCTCTAAACTCTATAAGAGGCATAGGATGAAGCGGATCAATCAGCGTAAGCGTGATGAACTTGTTTATTTAGAAGTGAAAGACTTTCTCAAGAGGCATCCGCGGAAAGTTCATGACATTCATGTTCCTTACGGAATGAAGATTTCCTTTCATTTTGATAATGAAGACGAGTATAGTCCACCTACACCTCGTCTTGTTCCTATCTAATTTTCTTTTTATAAAAATATTTTTATAAAAATATTTTTATTATAAAACTATAAAAGAATTTTCTTTTATAAAAATATTTTATTTGAAATAATTTTTAAACAATATAAGGTGTTAAAGAATGATTGTCATATTCTCCAGAATTGACATAAGGTGTTATCTCAAAAGTTGCTTGAACTTGAACATCTGGATCAGGGGTAGGAGTTGTATCAGTAATACTCAATATATTATCATCTTTATCTCTTAGAATAAAATCAACAGGTTGACCATTTTGGAATCTCATAACTTGAGACATATTACATTTATAATGAATAGCATATGGATTACCGGCACTATCGTTTTGTATTCTATCATAAAATGCTATAAATTTAGCATCAGCATTCATACCATTTATACAATTTATTAAATTGTAAGTTTTAGTTTGATGTGTATGAAAATCTACATATATTCTTCTTAAAGTTGAAAATGCTACAGAATAAGGTATAACTAAATTTTTAAGTTTAACAACATGAACAAAATCATATGGAGATTTAAATGGTAAATTTGGAAGATTGTTTGTAATTCTATTATGTTTAAACCATCTATCTACTTGATCGGCAGTTATAGTAAATTGTGCAGGATTTGGATATAAATTATTATCTCTATATTCAGAGTCTATATCAATATATGAACTCATTATTTTTTATAAAATAATTCTTATACTTTAAAATTTCTTTTAAGAAAATCTTTTTGAAAGTTTTTTATTTGAAAATATAAAAAACTTTTTCGAAAATAAAAATATAAAAAAACTTTTTCGAAAATAAAAATATAAAAAACTTTTTCGAAAATAAAAAATTTCTTAAAAGAAATTTTTTATTTTTTTTGAACATGTGTATATAAAATTATTCCATATTTAGATTTAAAAGTTGAAACATATTTTGAATTATACATATATACTTTCTCTTTACCTAATGAATTTCTATATCTCTTTTTAAGTTGTATCAAATTGTAAACTTTTTTAATTTCATTTCTATCTACAAAATTAAGCATAGCAACTCCTTCATGTTCTTTTAATTTTCCTTCATAATCTATATCAAAAGCCATTGGGTAATATCCTTTTTGAACCAATGGAGAATTGGGTGATGTCATAACCCCTCTTAATTTTTTAGGTAATAATTCATTATATTGTGGAGGTAATATTGAAAGTAATTGAATAAAAGGATCTGAAGGGGTTGATATTTGGAATTCATTTAATTTCAGGAAATATTCTGCATTTATAGTTTTTAAATATTTAACAAAATCAGACATAAGAGGAGGTATATGATATGGATAAAAATATTTCCAACTGGGTAGTCCCCGAGTATAATATTTATATACAAAAAGTATAGTTTTTAAATATTCTTCACATAATTTTCTAATTTTCTTCTCTGTATCAATACCATCTTTTAAATAATATTCATTTCTATAACTATCAAAATCTAATTGTTTTATAGTTCTACCATTACCATCTTTTTCACCTATAAATATATGTTTTTTAAGAGTTTTATTTTCAAGTAGAGAACTTTCAATATCTTTAGATAATTGGTTTATTAAATATTCATTCTCTTTTTCAGCAAAACTCTCTACAAATTTTGTAAAGTTTTTAATATTTATTTTATTATTGTTTGTTATAAATATTCCACTCTCACTATATTTTTTAATCATTAAATCTAATCCATCTTCTAAATATAAAAACATTTGAATTCTTGGTAGAAAATCATTACCTACGAAAAAACCTATCAATACAAAATCATCTGTTGCTTCATTCAATGTTCTATTAGGAATATTCATTTTAATTCTATTTTGTGTGTATAAAATTCTTGGTAATTCTTTACGAACAATACCCATATCAACATATGAATAACTACCAACAGAATTATAGTTTTCACGAAGTAAAAATACTTTATTCAAATATGTTGTTAAACATAACATAATCAAATCTGCATCACAACCGACTAAACAATGTGAATAATATTCTCTCTGTTCTTTAGTTAATTTACGAATAAAATCTATTGCTTTATGTTCTCCTTCTCCAGGAACATTTGAAGGTGAAAATATTATATTTAAATGTTTCCATTCCTCTTCATTTAAATTTTTTCTTATTGAATAATTCATATATCTTTCTAACTCAAACATAAATTTTGTTCCAGGAGATATTGATGCTGTATTGAAACTTGAAGGATCATAATGCATCGCACTTATAAATCTACGTTGGCGTTGCTGTTGTTGTTTTGCCAAAGGAGCAGAACCATCCATAGCAATATATAAAACTTTTCTAGGTTTTATAATTTTTGCTATATCAAATATCTTTTCATTGAATTTACTAAATAATATTTTAAGTTTATCTTGATATTTTAAATCTTTATAAGGATCTATCATTCTCGGTTTTGAACCATAATTAAAAACATCCGCTGCTAAAGGGTGTATTAACGCATTTCCATCAATATATAAAAAATCAATATTTTCATTATTTACACCTTCAATTATCTGTGTAATAGCAGAAGGAACATTTTTTTTAATATAAGGAAATAATCTTGGAACTCCCATTATTATTATTCTTTAATATATCTATTAATATATTATTAAACATAATATATTTTATCATTTTTATTTAAAAATGAAGGTTTTTATTTCATTTTGTGTAATAGGATTCATAATCAAAACCATACCTTGTGCAATATTACTTAATGAATATTTATTTTTACCTTCTTTTCTTTGTTAGAATTAAAAAACCTTTATTATCCATTGTAAATATATATTTATAATCATAAAAATTTGGATGATCATAAACATTTAATGCGCGACATCTAGTTCCATCACCATACTCATACTTAATTAGATATGTTAAACCAAATTTGTCTGTTATAGTTTCTATTTCATAAGCATGAACATTCACCACAATGATATTATCCATCTTCATAGAATTTTTAATTCTTATATTTCTTAATTTTAAAAATTATTTTTTTTAATAAAAGTTATAAAATAAATAAAAAATATTTCATTTAAAATAATGAGAGAAGGTTTTTGTATAATTGGTTGTGATACAAATACAAGTGCTATAAATGTTGTATTAAATATTATAAACGAAGCAGTATCTAATTCTGTAGGAAAATGCGTTCAAGGAGGTGGAAATAATATCAGTATAAATGCTGATAAATGCAATATTGTATTAAAAGATACAACAATATATGTAAATCAAACACTGAATTTACAATGTATGGTTCAAAATATAAATGATATTCTTAATGATCAGAAAGTTTTGACAAATATTAAAAATTCTTTAACAGATACAAAGAGTTTATTAGGCGGTAGTTCAAATTTTGACAATACATCTATATCCCAAACTCTCAAAAATATAGTTAAACAGAATACTACTTCAGAGGGATTACAAAATATTGCAAATAATTTTAATATAAAATGTAGTAATTTAGCAAATCTAAAAATTACAGGTTCATCAATAGATATAGCACAATACGCGGCCGTAACCTCTATAATTTCAGCATCTGATTTGTCAAAAGTTATTCAAAGATCAGATACATCAGCAACAAATACTATAACTGTTTTATCTATTCTCGGTATTATAGCAATTATTATCGGTTTAATAATCGCTTTAGTTTTAGGAGGTGGCGTAATTGAAGGTATTAGAAATTAAAAATATTTATTAAAAAAAATATTTTATATTTTTTTACAAATATTTTTTATAAAATTTCTATTAAGAAATTTTTAAAAGAATAAAATATTATTTGTATCTTTTTTTCTCAAATAAAAATATAACAGAGACCAACATATCAATGTAAGGAATAATACATAAATAAATGCTTTACCTGAATCAAATTTATTTATTCCATCAATATAACTTTTAGTAAAAGATGGTTTAAAATAAAATAATATCAAACTCCAAATAACAGGTATTATCAAATAAATAAAAATCATAAATTTATTACTTTTATCAATAATTTTTATCTCATCTTTGTTTTTATTGATCAATTTTTCTAAATCTTCTACGCGTTGTCTAAACTCCGCCATTATTTAATACATAGAATTTTACCTAAACTTTCTAAAGTTTTTTGTTCATTTTCATATAAATCTTCATACATTTTTTCTATTTTTGGAATATTCTTAAAAGTTTTAGAAAGCATGGTGTTGTATCTCATACAATAATCAATCAAAGGATTTATTTCAAGTTCTTCTACATCATTCTTATTAACAATAAAACTAAAATTATCTATATAAAAATGTTTGATAACAAATTTTTTATTTTGTTTTATTTTAACTTTTTTTTCTTTTTTAAGTTTATAACCTTTTAAAGTATCTTCACAAAATAAAAATTTTTTAGTAGATATTATAATTTCATTATTTGAAAAACAACCTAAATCCCAAATATCACATTCATTTCCAATTCTACTCATACAATATTTTATTCTTGGATTTATACAAACTTTGACTTTCATTATTTTATATTCATTACATTTGTAAAATAAATAAATATTTCTTTTGTAAAATATTTCTTTTAAAAAAGAAATATTTATAATATTTTATTACAATAATTTATTTTAAAATTCATATTAGTTAATTCTTCCTGTGAAAATAATTTATAGTATTTATCAATTATATAATTATAATTATCTACTTTTTTATTTTTTGGAATATATAATGTATATAAATATGAAAAGTTATTTTCATTTAAAAAATATTTAATCTCATAACCATAAACAACTTTAAACGAAATTATTTTTCTAATAAATAATTCAAACTTTTTCATATTTATTTTATTTATAAAAATTTTATTT